>Ga0209297_1000702_pt1 | contig 20636 bp, 17 predicted proteins | sample S_130805_MF_Meta_FD_187322 | JGI IMG/M metagenome (GOLD analysis project Ga0209297, IMG submission 187322) | Freshwater microbial communities from Lake Simoncouche, Canada to study carbon cycling - S_130805_MF_MetaG (SPAdes) (version 2) | ecosystem: Environmental > Aquatic > Freshwater > Lake ...
GCTCACCCGGACGAGATCGGCACGCTCGACGAGTTTCTGAACCGTCTCTCCCTCGGTACGGCCTTCGGCGGTGTTCCACGCGTAATCGCCGGCTCCTTGCCTCTGGTCGGTGTCGACGGTCAGCAAGCCCTAGGTCTCGCCGCGGAATCCCTTCGCGTCATCGGCGCGATTCGTAACTGGGCCGACTTTGCTCAGGCGGAAAGCAGCCTAGAGGCCTGGCTTGAAGCCTTCACTACGGTCACTCTATCACTCCGCCCACGCTCCCGTGAGCATCTGGAAGAGTTCGCGGAGCTCAGTGGTGCTCTTGCTCGCATGCGTACCCGCGTCGCCCAGTTCGGCGATACCCCGATCTCCCTTCGTCTCTTCTCGCAGCTCGCCGAGGAGTATTGCGACTTCGAGGCGGGTGTCGGCCAGTTCATGACCGGAAAGATCACGCTCGCGCCTTTGCGGGCGGCTTCGATTCACCCGGCCCGCATGGTCATCCTGATGGGTATGAACGACGGTGCCTTCCCCCAGCGTCCGCCCAAGGCTGGTCCGGAAATCGTCGTCACCGGCGAAGGCGAGCAGGCCACGCTCACGCGCTTGCGCATCGACGCCCGTGAAGACACCTCCATGCACGCTTTCCTGCTCGCCGTGCTGGCCGCACAGGATCGCCTGCTTATCACGTTCGATGGCTATGTGGGTTCCGAAGGTAAGCCGGCCAGCGCCGCTCTGCCGGTTGAGATCTTGCGCGCCGCCGCCCAGGATTCCGTCGAAGGCGGTTTCGCTGTCCGCACGCACGGTCTGCTTTCCCATCATCGACCTCTGCCTCATGGCGGTTCGCCCGATCCCTCCGTCCGCGATCTTTCTGCAGTGCAGGTCGCCGCGGCCATTACCTCGCCAATCAATCACGTCCTGGTGCCGGCTCTTCCTAAAGCCGCCGCGGACTTCACCTTCGCCGAGTGGCTCCGCTTCTGGGAATCCCCGCCGCGTCACGCCCTCCGTCAGCTGGGCGTCCACATCCCCTGGGAGAAGAAGGTCATCGCCACGGCTGAACCGCTGCAGCCCGACTCCGAAGCCCGTCAGCAGGCCGAGAAGTGGGTCGAGCGATGCGTTAGTCATGACATCAAGCCCGAGTGGAATGTCGCCTCCCTCACGGGCTTCTTCCCGCCTTCCCCTGAAGGAGAGACGCTTCTCGACATCCTGGTCGAGACTGAGAACGAAGCGGAGCGCCTCATGCTCGCCTTGCTGCGCCAACACCTTTCTCCCGACTCCGCCAAGTCGCTGACTGAGGAGGAATTGGCCGCCGCGGAGCTCATTCCGTTCAAAACCGACGACTTCCGGCTCTTCGTCCACGGCAATACCGTCGGCATCGCCTGCCTGGGCTACTTCAGTGAAGGGAAGCATCCTTACCGATGGCTGATGTGCCTGCCCGCTATCTCAGCTCAGGTCGGTCGACCGCTTAACCGACTCTTCGTCACCGGAGTCCTTCCGCCTTCAGCGGACGATGTCGTCAAGGCGGCAGAGGAAACCGAAGCCTTGAAAGTCGACGTCAAGATCAACTACCTCGAGCTGCCACCCGAAGCACTCGACGCGTTCCGTTCCAACCTGATTCAACTCATGGATGCGGTCGTGGACGAGACGGCTCCGCTGATGCCAGTCACTTTCCATAAGGGCATCGCCCAGCGCTTCCAAGGCAAGCCGGCGAAGCTTTCCGATGACTCGCTGCGGTCTTCCGAAAACGGCCCCGGCGACAGCGACGATGCCCGAGCACGCATCCTGATCCCGGAGCAGTATGCTTTCCCGACGATGGCCGAGGCCCTCACGAAACTGATCCCCAGCGACGTCCGTCGTCTGACGACGCGCGATGTCCCCAAGTACGCGCGCCTCACGCTGAAGCAGCACATGGAAGCCCTCGAAAAAGCGAAGCGCGAAAAGCAGGAAGACGACCGACTCAAGGCTGAGCGGGCTGCTGCCCGGGCCGCCAAGGCCGCCGCCATCGAATCCGGCGAAGCCCCTGCCAAGAAAACTCCCAAGCCTCGCCCGAAGAAGGAGGACCCCTCATGAGCCGCCCGCGTTTCAAGCTGTTAGACTTCGACCTCTCGCCTGGCTTCCAGGTGATTGAGGCCGGCGCTGGCTCAGGAAAGACCTATAATCTCGTCCGCATCGTTCTGCGTCTGCTCACCCGCGCGCAGTCGCCCTTGCCGATTCGCGAGATTCTGTTGGTGACCTTCACGGAAGCCGCCGCCCTAGAGATGCGCATGCGACTACGCGCGATTCTCGAAGAAGCCCTCCGTCCTAACCCTAAGGCGGATCTGGCCAAGATCATGTCCGTCCCCGGCAGCCGTCGCCGGCTCCAGCGCGCTTTGGATGACCTCGGCTCGATGCAGGTCACGACCATCCACGGTTTCTGCCTGCGGGCTTACTCCGACCATGCGGTCAACTGCGGTTTCCCGCCGTTCCCGGGCGATCCGCAGGATGGCACCGAGCTCGCTGCCGAGATCGCGGCTGACTGGTTCCGGACCCAACCTGAGCTCAAGGTGAAGCTTCATGCCGTCGAAGCCGCCACGAAGGCGCTGGTGATGTGCCCGGACGCCGAACTGGACTCGGCCCTTGATAACCTCCGCGGTTACGTGGCCCGTCGCCTTGAAGACGCTCCGATGGTCACGTTCGATCAGCTCATTGGCCGCCTGCAGATGGCCTTGCGCGACCCGACCAAGGGCCTCCGCCTGCGCGGACTCCTGCAGAAGGACTACAAGGCCTGCCTCATTGACGAATCCCAGGATACGGATGCCGCCCAGTGGGAGATTTTCGATACGCTCTTCGGTCCGAAGGCCGCCACGGATGAGCACTTCCTGCTGATGGTCGGCGATCCGAAGCAGTCTATCTATGGTTTCCGTGGTGCTGATGTGCGGACCTATTGCACGGCCATCAAGAAGGCGAAGGCCATCCTGACGCTGCCGGACAACTACCGTTCCTCCCCGCTGATGGTCTCGGCCTTTAATACGCTTTTCAGCCGCGACGGTTTCTTCGCCACCTCCGAGATTACCTATGACCTTGCCGGTTCCGGCGAAGGCAAAATCGCCGAACTGGCCGGGCTGCCGTTCGAAGTCGTCCACTCCGATGAACCCGCCGCGGTCGCCCGCGAGGCGATGCGTCTGCTTCGTGAGATGGATGCCGCGCTTCTCCGCAAGGACGGCTCAGTCGGTACGTCCGGCGACGGCGCCGAGCCGGCCGAGGTCGGCATCCTCGTCCGCAGTAATTCCGCAGCGGCCAAGATTTACCGCGCCTTGGTGGCCGCAGGGCAGGGCGCTTCCCTTGAATCCCGTCAGTCGGTCTTTGAGACCACGTCGGCCTTCCAGGTCCAGCTGCTCCTCCGCGCGGTCCTGCGTCCCTCCCATGCCGGTAATCGCAAAGCGCTCCTCCTTTCCCGTCCCTCGCTCTTCGGCGAGACGGCTAAGCTCGACGACCCGACCGATAACGCCATGGCCCGCTGGCTCAGCCAGTGCCTGACGATCTGGCGCAAGCAAGGCTTCGCGCCCGCCTGGGAAGCCCTCACGCGTCGCTCGCCCGGCGAGGGCCTGCTTTCCGTCGTGGAAGGCCTCGGTCGCTGCCAGTTCCGCCATCGCGCCTTGATGGATCTTTCCCATGTCGGCGAGCTCCTGATCTCCCGTCAGCGTTCGCTGCATTGGACCCCGGAGCAGCTCTTTGATCACCTGACTTCTCGCCTGCGCTCGGAGGATGATGGCGAGGTCGACAATGCCGAGGCTTCGGAAGCTGAGTCGCTCCGCCCGGATCTGGCGAACTCCCGCATCTTGGTCCGCACGATTCACAAATCGAAAGGCCTCGAATACAACGCGGTGATTTTGGCCAAGGCCTTCAGCTATTCGCCCAGCTATCCGCGAAAGGGCATGATCCTCCGTCGCGAGAACGGCACATCGGCTATCTTCACCGGCGACAGCAAAGATCCGATGTCCGCCGAGCTCTCCGTCCAGCAGCGTGAGGAAGACGCCCGTCTCCTTTACGTGGCCCTGACCCGCGCCCGTCATCGCTTCGTCTGGATGGGCCTCGCTGACCCGAAGCCTGACCGCTATGGCAATCTCGGTGAGCCAGGTGGCTTCTCGGAGGTCCTCGTCGACGTCGGCCTGAATTCTTCCCTAAAGGCCGCAACGCTGCCCAAGGAGCTGACGACGTTTACGGCCTCCTGCGCTCCGCTCAAGGCTGACGACCCATTATCCCAGCCGCTGCCGTTTATTCCGTTCCATCCCACGCTCGACGCCATTCCCGACCGTCTGCCGATGGCCTATGGGGCTACGAGTTACTCCGGTCTCTCTAAGGGTAAGCACGACTCTTCTTCGACGGCCTCGGGCTTCGAAGACCCGGACGATCCGGACGATGCCGTTAGCCTGCTGCTGCCGGATAACTTGAAGGGCAACCTGCTCGGCAATCTCCTGCACAAGCTCCTCGAACTGGTCGACTTCCGCCGCGGCGTCCAGGATCGCCCCTACCTGCGCGAGATGGTCGAGCACCTCTTGGGTGGATCCGGCCTGCTGGCTCCGTCCGACCCTTCCTTTGCGTCGACCGTCGATAAGCTCACCGCCTCGGCCCAGATCTGGCTCCAGCAGCCGCTGCGCTCCCATGCCGGCGCACCGTTCTGTCTCTCCGATCTCGATCCGGCCACGCAGCTCTCCGAAGTACGCTTCTCCTTCGCGGCCTCGATTGGGTGCCAGACCTTCCCGCAGCTTGAAGCCGAGTTCGCCCGGGAATTCGGTGCCGCGGCCCAACCCGATCTCGCCAAGCTCGGCCTTTCCTGGAATCGCGCCAACGAGCTCGACGGATTGGTGACCGGTTCGGTCGACTTCGTCTTCGCCCATGATGGCCGCTATTACGTGGTCGACTGGAAATCCAACTTCCTCGGCGAGAACTCCGCCGATTACCTGCCAGACCGAATCTCCCGCAGTATCGCCAAGGAGCGTTACCACCTGCAGTTCTCGCTCTACACCGTCGCCCTCGATGCCCACCTGAGCCGCTGCCTCGGCAAGGACTGGAACTACGAGCGCGATTTCGGCGGGGTGTACTACCTCTACCTGCGTGGCTTCGGTACTCATCCCGAGGATAAGCACGGCGCCTTCTTCCATCGTCCCTCGGCCGACTTCGTCACGAAGCTCCGCTCTATCCTCCAGACCCGCTCCGCCTGACCATGTCCTTCGTCCCTCATAATCAGGAAGAGACCGACGCCCGGGAACTGGCCCAGTCGCTCTTGTCCGCCCTTGGCGCACCGGCTGACCATCCTTCCTTAAAGTGGGCCGAGGTCGCCTATCGCGCCGTGCTCGATGGCCAATCCTGCGCCATGCTCAAGGAAGCCCCGGCTCTGGATCTCATCGTTGGCACGTCCGATCAGGAGCAGACCCCGCTGGTCCTTCGCGGCTCCGCGCCCGAAGCGCTCCTCTATCTGCGTCACATGGACGAGCTTGAGGCTGGCTTGGCCAAGTCCGTTCTGCAGTTGGCCGTCAAGCGCGACGAGCCCTGGAGTCTCGCCTCGGCCAAGGACATCGCCTCGGCCGATGGTTTGAATCCAGAGCAGGCCGAGGCCTTGAAGCGTCTCGCTGAGCGCTCTTTCATGATTCTCACCGGCGGCCCTGGTACCGGTAAGACCTACACGCTGAATTCGCTCCTCAAGTATGCCGTCAAGGCCGGGGAACTCTCGCCCGCCCAGATCCGCCTTGTCGCCCCGACCGGCCGCGCCGCCCGCCGGATCGCCGATGGTCTCGCCGAACTACGCAAGCAGCCTGACTTCGCTGATCTCGTCGAGCCCCAGACCATCCATTCTTTGCTCTATGAGCCCGAGGCCTTTGATGGTATGCAGCTCCTCGTCGTGGACGAATCCTCGATGGTCGACCTCATGCTCTTCAATGAGGTCATCGATAAACTTCCGGCGGGTTGCTCCCTCGTGCTCGTCGGCGACCCTAATCAGCTTCCGTCCGTCGAAGTCGGCTCCGTCCTCGCGGACTTGTGCGAAGCCCCGGCGCTTGCGGCCAATAAGGTCCAGCTGGTCCGTCAGGTGCGATCTAAGGATGCCCCGGAGATCATGCGCTTCGCCGAATCCGTGCTCGGCGGGCAGGATAGGGAGACCGTGGATCTGGTCGCGCCGACCCCCGAGGCCGTCGTCGAACTCGTCCTGTCTGCTTTCACCGCCTTGCGCGACAAAGCCCGTGCCGGCGATGTCGAGGGATCCATGGCCTTGGTCGCCGACGTGCGGGTGCTCTGTTCGCATGTCCGTGGTCCGCTCGGGGCCGAGACCCTGTCACGCCTCATCGCGGAAAAGCTCGGTATCCGCGTCAGTCCGCCCGGGTCGGGCTCGCTGATCATGGTCACCCGTAATGACCGTCGCGGCACCGGTCTCTCCAATGGGGATGTCGGTGTCATGGTCGGTGATCTCGTCTATTTCCGCGGCTATATCGCGGGATTCGACCTCAATCGCCTACCTGAGTATGCTTCGGCCTTCGCGACCACCATCCACAAGGCCCAGGGATCGGAGTATGGCCATGCCGTCGTCGTACTCGGCTCCAGCCAGCGTGAGGGTTTCCTCAATCGCCAGCTCATCTACACCGGCATCACCCGTGCGCGCAAGCAGGTGACCCTTGTCGCTGACCGCACGGACTTCCTCGCCGCCTGTGCCCGCGAAGTCCCCCGCGCCTCCGGCCTTAAACAACGCTTAGTCTAAAGGTAGGGATGCGATGACATCGCATCCGCTGTTTCGAGGTAGGGACAGCACCACGTGCTGTCCTTGTTACCTGGGTAGGGACGCGGTCGGCGACGCGTCCTCCTGGTCAGATTATTTTCCCCTCACACACCCTCCGGCGTCACTGCGGCACCCTGGTTGCGGATTCGCTGGTAGGCCAAGTTCAGGACCAGGCGCTGGTAGGTGATGACGACGCAATAGAGTGGCGAGACCATGATGACGGCCAAGCCGGCTCCTTCACTGGCATCTTGAGCCAGTTCGATATTGATGAATACCAAGATGAGTCCGACCACGATGATTGCTCCCCAGATGCCAATCAGGGTTAAAGCAATTGGGCGAAGCAGCGCCTGGTTTGCTTTGGACATCAGCAAGGCCTTCTCGAAGCTGACACTCGCGCTGACTCCTTTGTCTGCCATACATGCCTGGCCGAGACAGCACCGGCTAAGGAACCAGTAGCAGGCGTAGCATGCGAAGAGGATGCCGGATGCCAGAAATATGCCGCCGACGGTAGGATGGTTCTCCATGAGGAGGCCCCCGGGAATGATCACGACGAAACCGACGATGACGACCACTGTGGCGTAAAGGCCCGTGACGAAGTTGATCTTAAACGCCCGCCACCAATTGGAGAATCCGACCGAGATGGTTCGGCCAAAGCCAAACGGGGTACCGAGGTCTTTGTACTCAAGCAGGGAGATGTTGGCCCCCATCATCAGCGCCGTACCGAAAATGATGTCCCAAAGGCCTTGGAGCGCGCACGCGCCGAGGATGCCGAGCACCAAGTAAGGGCCGACCAGGGCCCAGAAATTAGCTTTCAGGAGTTCGAAGCCCTCCTTGAGCGGCGAGACGTCGTTAATCGTGTGGCCGGGCGTCAGGGACGGTAGAACGGTGGTGGGTTCGGTGTATTCGCGCATGAGATAGGGATTTAGAGGGAAGGGCGGTCGTCAACGATGGGGCTGCTTTGGTGGGTACGTAAGGCTTCAACGATCTGATCGTAGGAAGCCTTCAGGCAGTCGGTGGTGATGTTGATCTTGGTCCGGAACTTCTTGGAACTCGTCCTGCTCGCCTTGACGGCCGTGAAGCCTTCCGCTCCGAGGGAGCGCACTTCGATTATGTTCGGGGTCAGGTGGATGGACTCGACCTCTGACCATTTGAGGTAATGGCTGCTGAAGGGGCTCGAGTCATTGAAGATGCCTTCATCCGTGATAGTCAGGCCAGCCTTTGGGTCGATCAGCTTACGACCTAGGGAAAATAGCGCCCTCATGCAAATCGTGAGGCTGATGGGGCTCAGCAACATCCAGAGAGCGTAGCCGAGGCCTAGACCCTCACGTTGGACGAATACGCCATAGGCGGCATAGGGGCCGGAGAGCCCGAACAGCAGGCAAGGAACCAGGTAAAAGGCGCACTTCAGCTTGCTGATAGGGATGTGATGCCGGAACGCCTCGCGCATGGTCTTATTCTCGATTGAACGGGCGCTTCACGAAGTCCAGCGATGTGTAAGCCCAGAGGCAGAATAGCCCCCAGAGGATGAAGGTTATCCCGTAGAACTCGAATATCGCCCGGGCGCCAACCGCTATCACCCCCAGCGCGATCATCAGCTGGCAGCGTCTGTCGTTCAGGCGAAGGACCTGGGACTTACGCCTGACTGTTTGCACTATCTGGTAGGCTGTAAGGATGCCGATGACAAAGGTCAGGGCGTATGCCGCGGCGAACCACTGAACATGCGAAGGTGCTGAGCTGTCGTATCTTCCATCCCAGAGGGTGCGACGCCCTCGTTCAAAGTAACTAAAAGCTGCCCACAAAAACAGCATCTCGGCGATCAGCACCAAAGCATTCGGCCAGACCATCGGCAGTTTGGCAGGTTTGTCGTCTTGGCGAGGGGCTTCGCGCATGCAGGAAGAGTAGGGGTGTCCGTTGGCTCCTGTCACCCATCAAACATCTCTTGCTCAGGGTTGTATGACTCTTTAAGGACTATTCTATGAGGGAAATCCCGTCCGATAATGCCGAGCACATGCAAAAGCGACGCGGCTTTGCCATCCTGTGCGGGGTGGTGTTCTTCGTTCTATTGATCGTGGCTGCGGTCAATCTCGGTTGGATGGGGGCCGCTGATACGTCTAAGCCCGCCGTTGCTCCCGCTCCGTTGGCTTCTGTGGCGGTTCAGGTTTCCCCGGTGCCAAAGGTAGAAGATATCTTACCAACTAGCATCTCTGACCTCACGGCCCTTGCTTCTGGCGGCAATACCTTGGCCTGTCTCGAGCTCGGCGAACGTTATCGTATCGGAAGGGGATGCATCCGCGATGAAGAGGAGGCCCTGCGGTGGTACAATAAAGCCGCTGCCGAAGAAGATACGGCGGTGGTCTTGAAGCTCGCAAAGATTTTTGATACGTTGGGGAATCGCAAGCGGGCTGAACACAACTTCGAAAAGGCTGCTCTAAGGGGCGTTCGCGAAGCCCAACTGTGGATGGCCTACCGTCATCTCAAAGACGAATCGGTCGAGATCTCTGACACCTATGCCTGGTTTAATATTTGTGCTGCGTGGGGAGACGTGGCATCAACTGCTACCCGCGATCATATGGAAAAGACCTATCCGTCGGTGACGATTGCCAAGGGGCAGGTGCGTGCCCGGGAGATAGCTAAAACGGTTGAAGCCCATGAAATCGCCAAAGCGAATCCGGGTCGCGGGGCTCTCTTAATGCGGAAGGCGTTAGCGGGAGACATCGGGGCGCAGGTCGAACTGGGCGACGCATACCTCGCAGGCAGTTATTTCCCTCGCGACTTTTCTGAAGCCGTGCGCTGGTATAAACTGGCCTCCGAAGCCGGCTCCGCTGAGGCGAACGCCACTCTTGCCCGGTATTATGAAGTCGCATTCAAGACCGATTTTGCGCTCGCCCGCACTTATCATCTGAAGGCTTCCTTGGCTGGTCATGTTACCTCCCAGTTTTCCACTGCTGAGCGTTACCGATCCGGAATCAATGGATTCGAGCAGGATGCCGTCGAGGCTTACGCTTGGTATAACGTCTGCGCCGCTTCGGGTAATCAGGAAGCTGCCGCCGCTCGCGATCGTCTTGAAGGACAGATAATTTCTACCCAGAAGGCGGCCGGACAGAAGCGCTCCCGCGAGCTCCTGGCTGAAATCGAGGCCAAGAAGGCTAAGAAGTGATCTGGTCGGCGGGCTCAGGTCAGTCCTTGTAAAGCTGTGCCCGGACGCGCTCCCAGCGAGTGTAAGCCAGGTAGCCGATGCCGGCGTAGGCGATCATTACGATTCCCAGAATCGCCCCGACCGCCAGATTGTCGTTGCCTGCGAAGTAGAGTAAGCCGGCCATTGCCATGACTTTGGCGTGTAGGGTGGTCACGTTTTCCACCGCTTTGCTTCGGAGTACAATCAGATATATGCGATGGAGGTAGAGCAGGACGTTGCTCAGTAGAAAAACCAACGCGACGCATAACCACGGCCGGTTCGGCTTCTGGAATCGCACCTCCAATCCGCTGTCGATTTTAGGCTCCATGCTAGCCTTCACGTATCTGTCGATCTCTGTGTCGCTGTATCTCGGTAGGCCTTGTGGGACAGGGAAATCCGCCTTGGATGAAACGGTTCCCTTGAGGGTAAAGTCTGTTGGGACGATAAATCGGATCTCGCTGTTATTTATTTCGGTCAGGGCGGCATGAGCCAGAAAGACTGATAAGACCAAGCCGATGGCGCTCGTAGCAAGCATCGCCAGATAGAATGCGAGCCCCGTTGATTTTTCGGTGCGAGCGAGCGGTTCGGGTGCTTCTTGCATTCTTTAGCTATTAAGACCCACCGCACCCCTTGTCTATGCGGGACTCTTCCCCTGATGTGCATCTCTCTGTCCAACTGGCCAACTAATCAACCGGTCAACTAATGTTGCCTCTCACCCCCGCATCACCTCTCATTGCTTACCCCACTTAGCCCATGCGCGAAATCCCACCCGATGACGAGAAGCCGAAGCGTAATTGGCTCGGCATGGGCTCGAGGCCGCCTTCTCCCAAGCCCGATCCGAAGCCAAAGCCTAAGCCCAAGCCGGAACCCAAGCCGAAGCACTCGGCCGAGCGTGAGCGCCGTCAGGTGAAGCTGGCTCAGAATGCCCGCTCCCATACCCCGTCGGAGCCGGCTAAGAAAGAGGGTAAGGAAGGCTGCTGCGGTTGCCTTGTCCTGCTCGTCATCTTGGGTATCATCATCGCCTTCTTTGTCTGAAGGTAGGGGCAGCACCGCGTGCTGCCCTAGGTAGGGAAGCGTCGGCGACGCGTCCGCTCGGATTCCACGGTCGCGACACCGTCGCGCCCCTACCTAGTATTATTTATAATCCTTCAACCACCTTAGACTTGTCGGCCTCTTGTGCGGTGGTAGTGAATACCTATGCCCCGCGTCGCCAACCCCCTCACGAAGGTCCGTAAACGTCTCGACGGCCTCTGCCTGGACGAGGTCAATATGGACGCTCTGCCGAAGGAGCCGAAGCCGGACAAGGAGGGGCACCTGTCCTTCTACCGCAAACTCACACCCATTCAGCGTGAGATCATTCCGAAGGCCGACGAGGCTCTCGATCTGGCCTGCGAGCGGCTAGGTCTACCCCGCGAAATGGTACACGGTTTCGTCGAGGCCGACTCCGCGATGAACGCTGGCTGTTATTCGAACATCCGAGGGAATGCGGTCGTGACGGTAAATTCCGGGGTCGTCGAGCGTCTGACGATGCAGGAACTCTGTTACGTGATGGGCCATGAGCTTGGGCACTACATCATGCCGATGCGCCTGCCTCGGCTGAAGAACGGCATGCCGCCCAGCATGGAGCATGCGATCACGGCCCGGAAACTCGAAATCTGTATGGACCGCTTCGGATTGGCGGCCTGTCAGGACGTGGCCGTCGCGTGTTCGGCCGCCCTCAAGATTCAATCCGGCCTGAGTTCCGAGAATCTCCGCATCGATATCCATGCCTTCGGGAAGGAAGTCGTCCAGGGGTACGTCAAGGACCCTCATGAGTATGAGATCGAGGCCCGCTCGTCCCATCCGAACACCTACGTGCGTCTCCGGGCCTTGTGCTTGTTCGCCGGGTCGGATGCCTTTCTCGAACTTCAGGGCCAGAAGGGCGGCCGCCCGGTGGCTGAGGTCAACGCCGAGGTCGTCAACGATCTCCGCAACACCCTCGATTACTTCGCGGAGAAGCTGATGACCGAGGTCGTCGAGGCTTTCACCAATCATGTTGCCGCGATGAACCTCGCTTATGAGGGGGAGGTCAAATCGGCCTACTTCGAGATCACCCCGGGCGTGGCCTTGAACAAGGAGCTTGTGGTCGAGCTGGCGGGCCAGTTACGCGCCATGGCCGAAGACGAGCGGAAGAAGGCCTTCATGGAAAAGGTCGAACAGCTCAGCATCATCGCCATGCAGCGTTGCCCTTCGCGGATGGCCAAGCATCTCGAAGGCCTGTCGTCATCCTTGTCCAAGACTGTGCTGAAGGATTTCGCCGCGAGCCTCCCGGAGGAATTTATCAAAGGCCTCGAGAAGTACCACGAAGCCTGAGCTGGCCGAAGGGTAGGGACGTGTCGGCGACGCGTCCGCCCTGGATCCCGGTCGCGACACCGTCGCGTCCCTACATTGGTTGACGGTATCTTTTTACTTCCTGAATCGATTGAGGTCTACCGGGGTCGTGGCGGCTGCCGCCGGACGGGTTCGAGTGCTCGCCCATGTGCGGAGCTCTTCGATCTTGTCGGCCATGAGTACTGACAGCGGTCGGGTCTCCCGAATGGCCTCTTGGATATGCCGGAGCTCGAAAGTGGCGTTAGGTTTGCCCTGATCCCGTTCGTAGGCCCAGTTGTAGAGCGCCTCGGAGACGGCTGACTCGATCTCGGCGCCCGAGAAGCCGTGCGTGGCCGTAGCGAGCTCCTGCAGGGCATCGGCCCGGAGTGGCTGGTTGCGTTTACGGGTATGGATGTCGAAGATTTTAACCCGAGCCGCTTGGTCGGGAAGATCGACGAAGAAGATTTCATCGAAGCGCCCTTTTCGCAGGAGTTCGGGAGGCAGGTCGTTGACACTATTGGCGGTGGCGACGACGAAGACGGTCTGCTTCTTCTCCTGCATCCAGGTCAGGATGGTGCCGAGAACCCGGAGGCCGGTGCCTTCGTCTAAAGGGCCGGACTTAGGAATCCCTTTCTCGATTTCGTCGATCCAGAGGACGCAGGGGGACATGGCGTCGGCTAGGTTGAGCGCATCGCGGATGTTTCCTTCTGACTGCCCCAGCCACATGCTCATCACCTTGCCGAGGTCGAATCGTAGCAGCGGGAGGTTCCATTCATAGGCGACCGTCTTGGCCAGAAGACTTTTGCCGCAACCTTGGACACCAAGCAGGAGGAGTCCTTTTGGGGCGTCGAGGTTGAGTGCCCTGGCTGTCGGGGATAGTCCGACCCGACGCTTGGCGAGCCATTGCTTGACGTTCTCCATGCCTCCAACGTCCGCCATCTCGCAACCCTGGGTATCGAAGTACTCGAGCAGTTTGCTTTCCCGGATGGCCTGGCCTTTCGCTTGGCTTATTAACGCAATTGCCTGCTTGCCGCTGAGGTCTCCGCAAGCCTGGTAGGCCTTGAGGAAAGCCCGGCGAGCTTCGTTGATGGTCAGGCCGCGGGCTGCTTCGATGCATTCGTCGGAAATCAGCTTTGCATTGAGCTCGGTTTTGGTAGCGGCGATGTGCCTCAGGATTTTGGCATCGGGCAATGGGAGATCTAAGGTAGTGATCTCCTTGGCGACTTCTTGGGGAATATCGAAGCCCTTTCCGCCGAGAATCAGGAGACTCCCCTAAAACTCTGACATATTTGCGAGAAAATCGATAGCCTGAGACTTGGTCTCTTGATCGGATTCTTGTCCGAGGAGGTGATGATAGTCTTCCAGCACCCAGATGCCTTGGTTGGCGTGGATGTCTTCGCGCAGTTTTTCGATGGGTCGGGTGCGTGCCCTGTTCTTTTTCAGGAATTTCTGGGAGATGATATTGAAGGAGTCATGGAAGAGGCACCATGAACAGGCTTTTTTGAATTTGTGTTGAGCTTCAGGATGGCCCAAGACGGCCGTTGCCAATTCCCTGACCCTATCTCGCTCATGCGAGCGGATCTGGATAATCTTGGCGCCGGCGTTGACCAGAGATACGACCTTTCGGACGAACTCCGGGTCGAGTAGGGGGTATTCGTTGTCCTTGGTCATGGTTGATAGTTGGGTGCTATAGTGAAATATTTTGCTAGTTCTATGGTCTTCATGAAGGCGTCGAATTCATCTCCTTCGATCATGAAGTCTCCGGCTACGGCGTCGGACATGATATCATTTTTAGCAATTCTTAGATGGGCGATTTTCTGGCCTTTCCCTGAGTGCTTTTCGAAAAAGCTTACAAGCCGGCTAGTGTTATCGCGATAATTCCCATACTTGCTGATGAGCACTAAGTCATCGTTGATGCAGATGCTTACGTGGTAATCATGGATTCGGCCTAAGAATTGTGTCGGGCAGTTTGTCATCACTGGTATATAGATGTCTCCGTTGGAGCCCAGGCATAATCGGTAGATAAACGATTTAGGCTCAATGTCACCGGATGGACGAAAAGCTAGTGACTTATGCCTGTAGGCCTTCGGGCGGGCGAACCGATCGGAGATCTGGTCGAATTCGCAAATCAGCTCAGCAATTCTAGCCTGCGAATTCAAACGTCTTAGATACCTCGGAGAAAGCACGACAACAAACATCGGTGCGTAGGCAGAGATGAAGCAAAATAACCAATGTTCCTGAATGAAGAGTGCAACGGTCAGCCAGGTCAATAATGACACAACCAGGAGCAACAGTATAAGGGATACATAGAAACGTAGCCGGTGGTTGCTGGAAGCCGGCGTGTCCGGAGAAGGGGGTACTTCTTGCATTCTTCAACACTAACCCTTGGTCGGATTAATTGTCCATTCGGGACTTAATACTAGGGTAGCACGCGGTTCTGCCCCTACCTTGGTTGCAGCGTCCTCGTCCACTGGGCATCAGAGCCTCCGGGCCACTAGTGTTCACCCCGTGTCCCCATGTCCCCTTGCCCACATGCCCCCTCAGGACGTTTACGTCCAATCCCCCTTGCCCCGCCTGTCCCCGCCTTTTAGAAAAGTCTTATGCACGAAGTCCCTGAGCCGCCCAAGAAGGGGAATCCCTATCCATGGATCGTTGGCTTACTTTCCGTCCTGAGCGTCAGTCTGCTGCTCGTCATGTTGAATGAATGGTCAACGCCCGCCAAGAACTCTGAGCCTCCTGTCGGCTCACAGGCCGGCGGCTCTCGTGAGCGCTTATTGCAAGAACAGGTCGAGGCCTTGAAGACAGAGCTTGCTTCAGTACGAGCCAAGCAAGTCGCCTCTGCTTCGAAAGTCGCACAGATTGAGGCCGAAAGCCGGGCAAATGCCCAGCGTCTAGTGGAAGCAGAGGGCCGTTTCAGCGAACTGAAAGCTGAACTTGCCGGGTTGCGGAAAGAAGAAGCCACCCCGCAGAAGGTTAAAGAAACGATGTCCAATGCTGTTGCGACCTCGCGTAAGCCTCTACTGCTTGCCGAAGCCTTAAAGGCTTGGGATGAAGGTAACCTTTACGCAGCCAAGGCGAAATTTGAGGCGATTTTGGCTATTGACCCTAAAGATCTAGGTGCGGCTGAGGGTTTGGGTATGGTCATCTACGCAATCAACGACGCCTCGGTTGCGAGGAAGGCATCCGAACGCGCTGCCGGCGGCAGATAGCGATTCCGACCACAGCACTCTACACGGTGTTTGTAGTGTCATGCGGCTCCGCCGCACGGTTGTCCCTTGCCCAAGCTTACCCCATCCTTTTAGAAAAGTCTTATGCACGAGCCCGCTTCCAATCATGACCATGTGGCGTCTTAGCGCATTGATTGCGGGCTTCTGCGGGCTCATGGTGGGCTTGCCGGCGGCGGAGGTACCCTTGGTGCTGCCAAAGCCCGCTCAGGTCCATTTGCCGGCTGGTTGGAAGGTCCTGAAGATGGCTCAAGGGGACCTAAATGCCGACGGTCTTTCTGACCTGGTATTCGTAAGGGAAGAGACTGACCCCAAGAAGATCACCAAGCGCGACGATGGCTTTGAACAGAATGGCAATGTCCGGACCTTCGTCGTCCTGCTGGCCGACAAGGTAGGGTATCGCAAGGTGTGCGAGTCGGCTAAGTTCATCCCGCCGGCGTACACCTTGGAGTTCGATAACTTAATCGATCGTTTTGCTGAGGTGAAGGTCGAGAAGGGGGTGCTCTCGGTCAAGTTCGACTGGTTTGCCTCAGTCGGATCTTGGACCAGCATGGAGACTTTCAAGTTCAGGCTCGAGGGCGAGAAGATGCGCCTGATTGGAAGTGAAGAGTGGAGTTATTCACGCAGTCAGGGTGACAAGACCCTCACGAGCACCAATTACCTGACCGGTAAGCGCAAGATCATCTCGGGCCTCAATGAGTTCGATGAGAAGGAATCCCACCCCAAGACCACCTGGGAGAACCTGGAGTCCAAGAAGCCCCTCTACCTCGAAGACCTCCCGCCATGCGGCCGGAAGGACTGAACACGTAGGGTAGGAGCAGCACCGCGTGCTGCCCTAGCCTGTTAACGCGAGTGGATGAAGTTAGATCAATGAAGGCCAAGTTTGTTGACGGGGCTTTGGTACTAGTTAAAAACTAAATTTAGTGCACTACCTATGCCCCTGATAGTCGAGCCTTCCTCAGTGATGTCATGAAAAGTTTCATCCAAGCCGTCTTTGGCATCGTTTGCTTTCTGGTGGTCGCCGGCTTGGTGTTAGGTTTTTTCTTTCAAATCGTTTCGGAGTTTTTGAAATGGTTGGGATCAGTACGAGATTCGTTGTTCGGTTCTTCTGATGCTCAGGTCGAAGAGCCCGCAGCGCCTGAACCTACACCAAGGTCCGCCCTGAGGCCGGTACCGACTCTGGTTCCTCCGCCCGCTCCCAGGGTGGTGCCTAAGCCAGTGCCAAAGCCAACCCCTATCACTTCATCACCTTCCCGGCTCAGGTTGGACGACCTTCTTCCTCCGGTCATTAAAGAGGTTCCATCACTAACCGCCGAGCAACTGGAGCTTTCTAACTGGATAAACCTCCGTGAGGCAGGCATCGGCCTGCTGGTATCGATGCTTTGGCACTGTAAAGTCGATGAGGTTGGAAAGCGCCAACAAGTTCGGGCTTGGGTGGATTCACTTTACTCCGCCTATGCATATAAGCCAGGAAGTGACGGCATCAGGAAGCGACTTAACAAGTCGTTTCTCGAGCAATTGCGCCGTCCTCCTGATCCTGTCGACGTCGTTCCTTTGATCGTCCAATCAAGTAATTATACACTGCAGAAAGAATTGGCCGGATTGGCACTTTATGTGTCCGAAGAAGAGCCCCTTGACTCCGAAGTTAGGCGAATTTTCACTTACCTTCAGAACCAATTCTTCGTTTACTTGGAAGGCAAGCCGCTCTGTGAGGTTGAGCCCCTTCCGCCGCCGCGTTTGCCGATACCAGTAAAGGCTGATTCTTTAGTTCGCGTTCCTGGAGTGAGCCCCGATGGGATAGACCCGATTGCCGAGCTAGAACTTAAGATAGTCAGGACGCACTTACTTGGCGTCTTGTCTGCGTCTGCAGCTTGTCTTTTTAGGGTATTTGCGCTGAAGCCCATGGTCATTACGACCGCAGGAACTATCGGCGAATCAAATCCCTACCCATTGCCGTCCGATGCGCCGATTCAGGTCAAGGCCGAGCGCACATTTGAGCTGAAGATCGGCCCATTGGTAGAGGATAACATCGTCAAGGGCGTGGAGCTTTTTACGGCTGGATCGATCGATATATCGGGGTACGGGGTAAAGGAATTCACCTACTGGATTTGGGATGTTACACGTGGTGACGAGACGCTCTTCCGAAAAGCCATGCCCGACATCGACGATGTCGTCGAACCGGCCATAGGCAGCTTGGTCTGGCCGGATGTTGGTTATGACCCTTCTGATTGGAATCGCGTCGCAATCATCTATTTCAATCAGAGTTATCCGCCTTTCGGTGGAAATCGTCTATTGGTTGCCGCTGGGCGCGTTGCCTCGGTAGGTAGTCCACGGTCAGATTCCGCACCGATCTCAGTTCGCTCTGAACCTTTGGGTGTAAAGATAGGCTCCCTAGGTTTTTTGAAGTTAGGGGAAATCCGGGCCCGGCAGGTCGAAGAAGAGTTCGAACCGCTTAAGCGTGTCTTCGCTTTGGCCATCGGGTTGTCGATGATGATGGCCTCGAATACGACACATGCTCAGGATAAGGTCTTTAAGAGACTTGTCGCTGACATGAAAGATCGATGTGTCTTCAAGGCCAATCTCGCACATGCTAAGGACACATTCGAGGGTATGCTTGTATCATCGAAGAAGCGGCGACTTTCCTATTGGATCAACCAAGTCGACGGCATGACATTGAGCGCAGATCACCGGCTGAAGTTACTGCTGGTGGACGCCCTTGGCCGCTTGATCGAAGGACGAAAGGTCAGATCGGCCGATGCCATCGCGCTTTATAACCATTGCTTGGAGGCTTTTGAGTTCGGACACCTGCCGCGTAAGGCCTGAATGCCCCCGGCGGCCTTCTTGATTGCTTCGTATTTGACCTCAATTTCTTAAAGATTATCTCAATCTATACCCCTATGTACGAAAAACCCTTCGAAGCGGAAGAAGTCCCGAACTTCTCCCAAAAATGCTGCGTAGCCTTGGTCCTGGATACCTCCATTTCCATGCGAGGCGAGAGTATCGACCAGCTCAATCATGGTATACGGAGTTTCCTCAAGGAGATCATCGCGGACAATGCTAACCTGGGCCAGAAACTTGAACTGGGAATCATCACTTTTGACTCAAAAGTTGAGCGAGTGTCGGAGCCAAAGTTAGCCGATTCCATCAAGTTCAGTCCGCTCGAGGTCAATGGTACGACGAAGCTGGTCGACGGGGTTCGTGAGGGCATCAAGATGGTCGGACAACGTAAGCAGTGGTATAAGTCGACCGGGCAGAAGTATTTCCGTCCATGGGTCATCTTGATCACCGACGGCGCTCCGGATGCCGACCAATTAGGTGCGTTGCCGGCGCTGACATCAGAAATCCGTGTTGGGATGGAAACCGAGGAGTTTTGGTTTATGGCTATCGGTGTCGAAGGGGCGAACATGCAGGTCCTCGAGACTATCTCGCATGATAAGATGAAGCCTAAGCCGCTCGCCGGACTTAAGTTCGGTGCTTTCTTCGAATGGCTTTCTTCCACGATTGCCGACGTCGCCAAGGGCCAGAACATCTCCGATGCGATGAAGAAGAACTCTGATGAATCTTGGGACGGCGGTTTCAAGATCTGACCCAGCGATTAGATTCTATGTCACTTAAGGACAGCATATTCGGTCCACTTTTCGGATGTCATTCATGCGATGAACTGAAGCGTACCGTCTCACAATTGAAGAAGCAGCTTCAGGACCTTAGCAAGGAGAACGAAACGCTAATGGCTCAGTTTAGCGCCCTTGAGTCAGCCTCGGCTCAGCCGTTGGTACCGGTTTCAGCCATGTCACCCGAGCTTGGTTGGGCGCATTTGAAGGCATCGGTTTCAGGGTTTAAGAAGCCTTTCCTCCAAGACGCCCACCAGGTCTTAATTACGGGCGAGCATGCGGTCCTGATTGTTTGCGACGGTGCTGGCTCCAAGAAGCACTCCAAAGCCGGTGCCGATTTCATCTCCAGTTTTCTCGCCGAGAAGTTCCGCGAGCTTGTAGCTGGAGATGCCTCTATCTCTGCCGAAAATTGGTCTGCGCTAAGTCGTTCGATCTTCTCCGAGGCAGCCTTAGCTCTTAAGGCCAGGGCTGCTTCGGAAAACAAGCTGTTCGATGATTATGGCTGCACCTGTATTGTCGTCTACGCTGGCAAGGATTTCGTTGCCTGTTCGCACGTAGGCGACGGCAGGGCCGGGTATCTTGCTCCTTCCGGCCACTGGAAGGCTTTGTTGACGCCTTATAAGGGGGCTTTGGCCAATGCTACGGTCTTCATGACCATGCTCGACTCTCAGAACACCGACACCTTGATCGCTTCTCACGTTGTCGAGGGGAGGACGCGTGCGATCGTGGCGCTCTCTGATGGTCCGGAGGACGTGTGCTGGCAGGTTTCTGCCTTCGATTCGACAGGGAAGAAGGTGGTCGACCCTAATCAGCCTTCGAACGAATTCTTAGGCAAGATTGCCAATCAATTGGTCGCCGCTACCACCCAAAAAGCTCCACAGGATAGCCTAGACAAGCTTTGGGCCGATTTCCTGACGACAGGCAGTCCTAAGCTGGCCGCCCAAGTAGACGACAAGACGCTGCTGCTCGCCCTGCGTGGATGATCGTTTACTCCGCCAAGTTAGGTCGGCTTGAACTTGAGGCAAAGCCTTTTGCATCTGGTGGTGCCGGGCAGGTCTATCGTGCCGAGACTAATTCGGGGGTCGTCTACTGTGTCAAGATACTGACCAAGCCTAGGCCAGATGATTTTTCTAAGCTGTCCTACATGGTGGCTAATCCTCCCGTGTTGTTGAGTTATGGATGGGGGCGTCTTTGTTGGCCGCTGGATCAGGTCACTAAGACCATTGGGTCTGATCCGGTTGGATATGTCATGCCGATGGCTTTGGAGGATAGTTTTCAGGTTACTAACCTTACTTACCCGCGCTGGCCAAGTAAGGATCGCCCTCCGCTGGCTAGGAAGGTCGAAAGGTCTTCGGCCGAAGGACAGTTGAACCGGATGAAAATCGCGACGAATATCTCGGCCGCGGCAAAGCTCATCCATTCATTGGGGCATGTGTTCGTTGATCTTAAGCCTCAGAATATCCTCGTATCATCAGAGGCGATGATCTCGATCGTAGATCTTGATTCTCTGCAGATTGATGTCGGTGGGCGACTGTATCGTGGTCCATTAGATCGGA
>Ga0209297_1000703_pt1 | contig 20595 bp, 7 predicted proteins | sample S_130805_MF_Meta_FD_187322 | JGI IMG/M metagenome (GOLD analysis project Ga0209297, IMG submission 187322) | Freshwater microbial communities from Lake Simoncouche, Canada to study carbon cycling - S_130805_MF_MetaG (SPAdes) (version 2) | ecosystem: Environmental > Aquatic > Freshwater > Lake ...
ATAGGTGATGTAGCAAAGGTTACTGCAGTTGAGCTGTGGGAAACAAAGAAAAGTCACTGTAGATATACAGGATAAGAAAAAAGGCAGCCTAGGCTGCCTTTTTTCATGACTAAACAGTAGTATCTTTTTTAGGACGACCTTTTTTCTTAGTTGGTATAGGTTGTACAAGTTGTACAATTTTTGCAGGTTTAGATTTAACAGGTTTAGCTTTAGATGTTTTTGGTTTAGCTGGTTTAACACCTTTAGCAATTGGTGTTATTTCTGCCGGTTTTACTTCTTTTAATTGTGTTGCTTTTGGTTTGCGTGTCTTTGGTGTTACATCTTCCAATTTAACTTCTTTAATGACAATACTTTCACCAATATCAGTATGTACTAAGAACGGACATTTTGATTCTACTTCAGTGTTAGTTGGTTTTCTTTTAAATAATGATTTGATAAATTCAAACATAAAATATCTCCTTTTTCATATTTATAATTGGCCTAATGTCTTTAGACTACTAACTGGCATTTCCCATATTTTTCTTCGTTCAACTCCCTTTGATTGTGCAAATTTTTTAGCATCACAATTACTGCAAACATGATAGAATTGGTTAGACAATCTTGCAGGATCCATTGAACCTTTTTCACGATTAAAAATTGTACTACAACTATCACATCGTAAGATTATAATAGTTTTCTTTCGAACATATGTATGCTCTACACCTAGTTTACTAGTGCGAGCATATAATGTTGTTATGTATTCAGTAGAGATGACCATATTGTATTTACATTAAGATTATAAAATTTTTTTGATAAATACCATAAACGATATGTTCACAGAAGGGGTGTAACTTAATATGGCAAAACAGATAATCGATATCGGGGTACAAGGAAACGACGGAACTGGCGACAGTATACGTGACTCGTTTCGTAAAGTTAACGAAAACTTTAACGAAATTTATAGTATTTTTGGCCAAGGCCGCATAACATTTTCACAGTTAGGTGATGGTACTGAATACTCCGGAAATCAACTTATTATGGGTAGTGTAGACGGCAGTACATTAACTGCTAGAACTATTATTCCGGGCACAAACATTGATATTGTTATTGCAGATGACGCTGAAAGCAATGCGCATACTGTAACTTTTTCATCACGTGCAGCAAAAATTTCAGATGATATTTCACCTGAAATTAAATTTCCACTTAATATAAACTTAAAGCCAATAGGTCGGGTGCCTGATCCAAGCCAAAAAATAGTTGATGCATTTAATCGAGTGTGGGATGCACAAACAACATTTGATCAATTACCAGTTAACGTAGGGTATGCTAATCGAAATTATGTTCGATTAACTGCAGACGGTACAATTGGTATAGTAGATTCAACAGGTGTTATTGTACCAGGACCAGTTAATGCACGAAATGAACCAACATTACCTGATACTACAAATCCTGCATACGATTCAACGTTAAGCGGCAACTATTTGTCAACTGAAGTTTTACCTCGTAAAAATGCAGTGTATCGTGGCGGTGATACTATGACCGGTCCGCTATATCTACGCGATCATCCTAAAGATCTAGCCGGAGTAGTTGGCGCTAATACTAAAGAAGATTTACAGGCAGCTACTGCATTTTATGTGGATAACAAAACATTTACAAGTACTGTTAATTTATTTGTTTCAACAAGTGGTGACGATTTACAGTCAAGAACACCGGTAGGCAAAGAAGGAAGATATTGGAACTATGCGTTTAAGTCATTCGGTAGTGCATTATTACATGCCCAATCGTTAATATCAATTGCAAGTCAAGAACCAGGCCCTTATAAACAACGTGTATCGTATACTGTTGGGCCAGATCAAAGTTTTTCAACAATTCAAAAAGTTACATTAACCGGCGGAAATAGCGGAACTGCTAGTTATGTGTCGGCCTTTAATTTATTGCAAGCAAATCGTGAGTTTATTCAAGCTGAAACTATTGCATACATTAATAAAAAATATGTTAATCCGTATGTATATAATCATGCCAAACTTGCATCTAAAATTTCATCGTTGTTAACAAGCATTGGAAACGATGTGTTATTAGGTTCTACAAATCCAAATTCAAGTGTATCAGGTACTAATTACAATTCATACTGGGAAGGTGTGAGTTACATACACGATTATCCAACTAGTGATGGATTAATACAGTGGGTTGAAACAATTAAGTTTGTAAGAGATCAAATTATTGATTTTTCATACAACCCCGCAGCATTACAAACATATACTGGACAAATAATTGATGCACTTGCATATGATGCATTATTTCAGTCAAATTATCAAAGTATCCAAGCAGGTATTGCATTTAAAAATGCTAATACTAAAATAAGTGCTACTGAGTTAGCATCAATGTTAACTGTTAATCCAATTACATTAGTGTCTGCAGTATGTAATGGGTCAATTATAACAATAACGTTTGCTACACAACCGTCAATAATTTACCCAGTAGGTAGTCGTGTTCATATTAATGCAACGTTTACAAGCAAAACCATTACGACATCTCCAGTTACATTAACATCGTTAAGCGGTGGGGCAGTTATTTCTTACATTGTGACTGCTGCTACTGCGTCGTCAATTAGGTTTGATAAAGGCACTACGGGATTAATTGTTGATCAATTTACCGTAGTTGGCACAATTGATAGACACAATTTAATTAATATTTTATTGTTAACTCCGGCAGTTAAGAATTTGCCAGTTGCAACTGCGTTAATCAAAGCAAACACTAAATTAATAGCAGAATATGTTGTTGATGGCATATTACCAAATGTAAGTTATCCTGCACAACTTACACCGTTAGGCAAAGCAGTTTCATTTACTGATTCGGGTGACTTAGTTACATTATTAAATCACAGTTTTGCAAATGGTGATATTATATCATTTGAACAAATATCAATAACTACTGGCATTTCAATTCAAACTAATTATTATGTAGTTAATAGAACAACTAACAATTTTAAATTAGCAACGTCATTAGGCGGCAGTGCAATCCCGTTAACTACTAATGGAACTGGTAGACTAACCTGGAATCCAATTGGACATGCATCAGCTAAACAGCTATTGTTAGAAAATATTGCATTTATTCAAGCAGAAACATTAGCATTTTTAAGTTCTGAATATCCAAATGTAATATATGACAGAGCGGTATACATCCGTAATGTAAAATATATTATTTGGAGTTTAGTATACGATTTAACATATGGTGGAGACAGCCAAAGTGTATATGCTGCTAAACAGTATTGGTCTACACCAACTACTAGCTATCTTAGTTCTTCGGAGAAAGAAGCATATATTGCAGCAGTTAGGAATATATCTAGTTTAGTACGGCCTATTATTGCAAACGATATTGTAGGAGTTACATATCAGCAATCAGTTAGGCAATACAGAAATGACACATTACTGCAGGGAGAAGTTGCAACTGATTCAGTAACTAACAATGTTGAGTTGATTGCAACTATAGTAACTGACTTTTTAAATGTTCCAGTAAGCATTGCGTATCCAAATATTTTAACCAGTGCAGTTGAATTACAAACAGTGTTTACTGCAATTGAAACTACTCGTAGTGTTTATACTACTGGATTAACTACATCAACTTCGTGGTATATGGATCAGTTTTACCCAGTAATTAATGATACTGACAATCAAGATAAGATTGCAACGTTATTTCAAACAATTATTGATATTGTTGAATCTGGTTCTGTACCAACACAATTACCAAGTTATCCATTATTAACAGTAACAGTTAATACTGGCATTACTACTGCAATGATATCACAAGCAAGATCAATACTTACGTATTCAGTAATTAGTACTATTGCAACAGACACTGTTAGCGGAACTGGCGGAATTGTTGCTACATACGGGCCTGGTACTGCATCTAATATTACAATCAATGTTCCAAAACTTATACAAGAAGTTAACAATATTGTTGTTGCAATTTGTTACGATATAACATTTGGCGGAACTACTGCAAGTTTTCGTGCAGCTCAACAACTTAGCATCATTGGATCTACTCTTATTACTCAAGACGTGATTAATACTGCAAGAACTAAAACATTATCGTATATTACTGGTAATATAACCGGCGATACAACAAACAAAGTTGCGTTGTTAATTGATACTAAATTTAATTCAATTATAGGAGTATTAAACTTATCAGTTACTGAAGCAGTGCCTGTTAATTTAGAAACATTTGTTGGTAGTACATACACTACATCAATTCGGTTGCGTAATTTAATTTTATCTAATATTACTGCAATTACTACTAGCACTACAACATATGTGTCTGAAAAGTTTGCAGGTGGATTTGTATATGACGAATCACGCTGTTTTAGAGATATAGGTAACATTATTGACGGGTTATCAATTGATTTAATCACTGGAGGAACGTTACAGTCAGTTACCTCTGGAAAAAGTTTTTATAAAAATGCAAGCGCAAGAACTATTGCAGTTGGAGGCACACATTATTTACAATCACTAGATGCATTGCAATTTGCAACTAGAGTTGGTTTACAAGTGTTAACTAAAACTTCTGCAATCAGGTATCAACTAATTGCACAAGTATATTCGTTCTCATCTATATCGCAATGTCCGTCTGCATCAATTGGAGTAACTGGCACAACTACTAGTGTCACTGACGAAACAACACAAGATGAATTTTTATCAGGTATGCAAACTATTACTAATATTATCCAATTTGGTATAAGTGCAGCATCAACACCGTCGTACGGTACTGGCATATGGCATATTGCCGTTGATAACGGCGGCCGTGGGTTCGTAGATCAAGGATCTCCGTTAAACAATGATATTTTTCCTGCAAAAGTAGTAGTAGGCGTCGGCGCGCCAGCAGTTGGTGTAACTCCGTCAATTATAGCATCTGAGGCGTATGCAAGTATTGTAAAATATGCACCGGGTGAAGATACATCCGGTGTTGGTGTATTACCAGATGTTGACACTATTCAAGTTCGGTTAACTAAACCGGGATTTTTTAAAGTTAACGAACAATTAGAATTTGGCGAAACTGTTCAAGATTTAAATATTACAATTTTTGTTGAAAGCGGTATTTACTACGAAGATTATCCATTAAGACTTCCACCAAACGTTTCAATACGTGGTGATGAAATGCGTAGGACACTAATTCGTCCTAAAGATCGAATCAGTCAAAGTCCATGGCGTAAAATATTTTTCTATCGCGATGCAGTTATTGATGGTTTAGAAGTTGGTTTAGTTGATTACACTGGAACAAATTACGCTCCTGAAGGTATCACTGCAACACTTGATGGTGTTACTAATAAGATTGTTGTTACTCTAAGTGACAATTATCAAGCATTGTTAAGTTGGGTTGGAAAAGTTGTTGCCGATACCAATGTTACTAATGGTAATGCAAAACGGGGTAAAGCCGTAATTGACTCTGTAAGCGGTAATACGTTTAACTGTACAGTAATTTATCCGTTTACAAATGCCGGTTTATATGAAGCCAATGATTGGAAAATATTTGGAACTATCAATTATGGACGTCATTATTTAACTAATCCATTAGATGTAACAAGTACTGCTAAGAATAATAAATTAATTGACGTATTCTTATGTAATGAAGGAAATCGTATTATTGGTGTTACATTCCAAGGACATGGCGGATTTGGTATGGTACTTGATCCAGAAGGTAACATTAAAACTAAGTCTCCTTATATTCAAGAATGTTCTAGTTTTTCACAAAGTAACAACTATAAACGATTTGCTGGCGGGATGTTCATTGACGGATTTGCCGGAAGGGTATATGGAACTATTACTCAAATTGAAGACTACGGTCTTACTATAACCGTAGTAGGTGAAACAAATAGTGGTCTTGATATTAGGCCACCTCAACCTCCATGTTCGTTTTATGTAAGAGGTAAACGATATCAGATTGATGATATTGTAAGTTTTGATGCAACATCTAAAACTGTAGTATTACGATTAAATACGTCAACTACTTATATGTATAACCCAATCACACAAGCTCTTAGTTATGATGAGGTTAAAGCACAGAGAGATGTAGGATATGTGCTTGATGCTGCTGCAACTGATGTTATTTTAGGAACTAATTATCGTTCAGTACATGCCGGTAGAGCATTCTTAAGACCTTATTCAAGTGCGTTGATTGGCGGATTGCAAGATTTAACAGTTGCAGGTATTAATAAGGCTACATCACTAGGTAATGAATATTTTTCAAATACATCTATTTTAACAGATAATGTGCTTGTAGTAACAAGTATGCTATCAAATGGGGTAAATGCAACTCCAACATTAACATGGTCAACTAGTGCAACTGCTGATAACAATAAAGTTCGTGATATTATTCAACTTAATAAGTCATTTATTAACTCAGAAATTAGTTCGTGGATTGCAAGCAATTTTACACTTAGTAACTATCCGCAGTACAACGTGCTAACTAGCGAACGTGATATTGGGTATATTGTTGATGCAATTACTTATGACGTGTTCTATGGCGGTAATAGCCAAACCTACGATAGTGCAATTTCTTTTTATTTTAATGGTACTGCTATCATTCAAGGTATAACTTTAGTATGCGCAGGTGCACAAACACGGTTAAAAACTATACTTGGATACATCATCAATGCTAACACTAGTTGGATTAAATCTCCTGGCAACAATTTAACACAAATTACCGCAAACCCACCTAGTTCCCCAGCTAGCTATGTTACTTCAGTTAATTCATTGTGTGATCTGTTAATTGATTACATTGCAGATAGTGCGTTTACATCTGCCCCAACTGTTGTATTTCCAACGTTAGCAGCTGGGGCAAATACTACTGCATATAACACAATGACTGCTGCAATGACAACTGTTGCAACAACCGTAACAACTTTCTTAAATAACGGTGCTAACTTAAGAGTTAATTTAGAAACAGGCGGTAACCGTTCGATGTTAGGTAACGACTTTGCTATGCTTAACGACTTAGCATATGGTGTTATTGCAACAAATGGTGCGTTTACTGAACAGGTATGTACATTTACATATTATGCGCACACAGGGTTATGGGCTAATAACGGTAGTAACGTTAGAGGTGTTGGTTGTTCTAACACTTTTGGTAATTACGGTATGAGGGCGTCGGGTTATGACGTAACTGAGTTACCAGACAGTACTAACTTAGCGAATCATATGATTCAAACTGCACGGGTTTATAAACAAGGGCTAGTTAGTACAGAAATGACACCAACTGCCACTTCTCCCGCAATTGCACTATGGATCATTGGTTATGATTATATCCCAACTAATGGTGCAAATTTAGAAATTGACCATACAGTTAACGGTGGTATTATTACTAAGTACTCAATCACATCAGTTGAGTATACAACTATTCAAGTTTCAAACCAAATTGTTCTTAAGTTAAATTTAAGCTCATCGGGTGAATCAAATACTACAACTTCTGGTTTAGCAAACGCGTTATACCATGGGCAAGTAGTAACGATTCGTTCAATGAAAAATATGAAGTTTATTAATGTTGATAACGTTAAACCAACAAGACCATCAACTGCGTTACAATATAATGATAATTTAAATGATGTATATCGTATCATTGCATATAACTTAACAGAATCTACAGGTGACTTATTAGGTAATAATATTGCAATTTTACAAAGTGATAATTCATTTGCATATTATAGTTTCTATGTTGATCCAATTAATATTATTAACGGTGATCCAAATTCTAGTATAACTGCAACAATTGTGTCCGGTAGTACATCAAGTACTACAATTACAGTTAACAATGTAGTTGGAACAATTTTACCCGGACATACTATTACAGGTATCGGGTTTGCTGGACAAACTGTATTAACTGTTTCTGGTTCAGGAACACTAACGCTTACGTTAAGTGCAACACCAACTAGTACACCAACTCAATCTATTAGCTTTTCATTTGTTACACAAGGTTCAAAAATTGGTGATACTAAAATTGCAATATCTCAAATATCACAATTAGCAGTAATTAACCAAATTAATAAAGGTACTTATATAACTGCATGGAACGGACGATTACACCGTGTTTTACGTTATGTATCTCCAACATTTGCAGCAATTAGAACATTTGTTGGTTATGTGTCAACGACATTAACTGTTTCAGGAAGTGCAGGCACTATTAAAGATGGATCGTTAATTATTGGTAAAAATGCAGGTACTAGTGTTATTGAATTTATAGGTACTGTAGTAAGTTCTACATATAATAGCACAAGTGCGTTAACTGAAGTAGTTGTAAGCGGTGGTACTGGGTCTCCGTCGGCAGGTAGTATTTTCTCATTTGGTGTTAATGCTAATGGATATATTGAAGTTTCATCTAATGCTATTATTAATAATAGTGCCGACGGAACTGCAGCTCCTGCAATGTCGTTTAACAGTAGTACATTACAAACTGGAAGTGTTGTTAATAAAGTTGTAACTTTTGATGTTCCTTATAACAAATATAATTTGTTACCAAAAGTTGATAGTTTTATCACAGTTGAAGGAAATTCAAATACTGCATATAATGGTTCACATCGTGTAACTGCCGTAGTTGATCAAACTACGTTGACTATTGGTTCTACTACTGGTTATGTTGCAGGTATGGTTGTAACATCACAGGTTACTATTACAACTATTGCATCAAATTTATTTACGACTAGTATTAGTCATCAATTAGTAGTAAATGATCCAATTACATCAACTTCAACTACTAATGGGTTAGATTCAACTGTTACGTATTATGTAAAAACTACTCCTGCAGGTACTACATTTACATTAAGTGCATCATCAGGCGGTCCGCAGTTAACTACCTTTACTAATGGTACTTCATTACAAATTGCAATTCAAACACCTAAAACAGCACGTATGAATAGTACAGGGTCAATTGTACAATCAGTTAATCCGATAACTAATGAAATTGTAGTAAGTCCATCATGTTGGGCACCAAACGGCTCTCCTATTAGAGCAACATTAGCTGCTAGTGTGTTAAGAATTGATGTAACAACAGGTGGTAGCGGGTATGATGCTGCACCGTTGTTAACAATTGAGGGCGGGTCGCCAACTCAACAAGCAACTGCAACGTGTACAATAGTTAATGGTACAATCAACGAAGTTAAAGTTGTATTACGTGGGTACGGTTATACTACACAACCGACTGTTACTATTACACCTGCACCGGGTACTGTGTTTACAGGAACTCCTGCAGTATTAACGGTAGTATTATCAACTCCGGTTTATATTGACTCAACATCATCTTCGGGTATTACAGTAACTCAAATGTCGTTATTATATTCAGGTGATCCTGGAACATTTGGAACAAATACTTCAAAAAATGTAACTGCAGCAGGTGCACCAACTGAGGTAACGTATAATAGTGTTGCTGGGTATTCGGTAGCATTTACATGCCAAGCGTTAAGTGAAACTCCAACAGTTGACACATGGTACCAAATACTAGGTAACAGCAACACGTTATACAATGGTTTTGTTCAAGTAATTTCTGCAGCGGACACAACTCATGCTACTGTATTTTATCCGTTTAATCCAGGTACTTATGGATCTGGGACAACAACAATTTCTAAAGCTAATACAGCTGGAACAAGTAGTACACTAGGTATTAGTAAACCATTTGATACAAATTCATCATATACATTAGTAGTTGGTTATGCAATTAATGTAGGTGCTCAAGTAACAACTCGTATTAGTACATGTCGTGCTACTGGACATGATTTCTGCGACATCGGTACTGGAGGTTACAGCACAACTAACATTCCATATTCAATTTATGGTGAACCTGCATTAAGTCGTCAAATTTCAAATGAAACACTTGACGAAGGTGTAGGACGGTGTTTCTATGTGTCAACTAACCAAGATGGTATATTTAGAGTGGGACGTTTCTTCTCAGTAGACCAAGGTACTGGTACTGTAACTTTTAGTGCTAAAATCTCGTTATCAAATATTGAAGGATTTGGTTTTAGTCGAGGAGTAGTAGTTAACGAGTTTTCATCAGATTCATCAATGACTAACAATGCCGCTGACTCGGTTCCAGTGCAAAGTGCAGTACGTGGATATATTGATAAACGACTAGGGTTAGATCACGGTGGTTCTCCATTACCGTTTGCATCATTTATTGGTCCAGGATTTATGCCATTAAATGGCGGGTTAACAATGATTGGTGATTTACCATTAGGTGGACATCGTATAACAGGTGTATTAACTCCTGCAATTTCAACTGATGCTGCTACTAAAGGTTACGTTGATGATTTAATTGATTCAAACAATACTATTTCAGAAATGGACGATGTAAACATTACAGTTTCGGCGTTATCATCTGCACAAGTTTTAATGTATGATACTGTTACAAGCAAATGGCTAAATGAAACTGTAAATGGTGACGTATCATTATCGTTTAGTGGTGGTATATTAACAGCATCTATTGGATCTAGTAAAATTGTTAATGGCATGGTTAGTACAACTGCTCAAATTGCACAGAGTAAACTATCGTTATCTGCAGCATCAACTAGAGCAAATGCAACTAGTATTGCTCAAGTAGATTTAGGTGTAGCAAGTTTTAATAGTGCTCAATTTGTAGCAACAAACGGATGGATTGAATTACTCACATCAACTACAACCTCTACAGGTGTTACAATTGATAAGTTGCAATTTATTCCAAATAGCACAATTTTAGGTAACTTAACAACAGGGACTGGAAATAGCGCAGTAACTACACTAACTCCTGGAGCAATAGTTACTGCAGGCGATGGTGTTAAAAATGCATCATTTACATCAGTAGGTGTTATGGTTGCATCTACCATTACGTCAGGTAAAGCTAGTGCATATACAGTTATTGGGTATACTACAACTGGTGAGAATTCAAAAATTGTACAAACAGGGGTGTTAGGTGAAATCGATACTAAACAATTAAAAGTTGACGGATATAAAATTGTTGATACTGTATCTACTGCGTTAAATACGCCAGCAACAACTAAATTAGTGTTAACAACTCCTGGTAACTTTGATTTCTTAACATCAGTAGGTGATGCAAATACAAATAATATTACAACAGTTTACGGAACATTAGATATTTCCGGAACTAATAATACATTAAAATCAACTACACTTACTACTGGTGCAACTGCTACTGCTGGTACAATTACAGGAACCTGGGAATTAGCTGCTGGTAGTTCGCTTGATACTTCAAACGGTACATTTAATTCATCAGCTGAAGGGTTAACCGCAAGTGTATCAAGACCAAAGATTAGACCGTCTGTAATATTTGATTTTGCAAATAGCAGAACATTGGATCCAAGAATTACGTTTGTTCGTAATACAATTGGAACTTATTATAATAAAGAAGGTATTTTAAAAACTGCAGTTGCAGGCCAACCAAGATTTGACTACAACCCAGTAACTGGAGTGTCAAACGGATTGTTACTTGAAGAACCTCGCACTAATCAATTAACATTTTCTGCAACATTTGAAACAACTGGCGCGGTAAAAGTGTGGACTGATACTAGTATTGATAGAACACTTAATTCTGGTGTAATTGCACCAGATGGCACTACTGCAATTAAATTTGCTGCATTGGCTGCAAATGCAACTGTAGCAATATCAGGTAGTGTTACAACTGGGCCTGTATATAGAACATTCTCTGTATGGTTGCAACGTGTAGCAGGAACAGGTATTATTAGTATAACAATGGATAATGGAACTAACTGGTATCCAGTTACTATCACTTCAACATTAACTCGATACACGTTTACTAATTCAACATCTGACAATCGTGTTGCAATAAAAATTGCAACATCAGGTGATTCTATTATTATGTGGGGTGCTCAGTTAGAAGAAGGTGCATTTGTAACAAGTTATATTCCAACTACTACGTTAGCAGTGTTACGAAATTCAGATGATGCATATGTTGATGGCAATAATTTTTCTAGCTGGTATAGATCGGATGAAGGAACATTAATTGTGTCGCATAGTGCAACTGCAATTGATATTTCGGCTACAGTAAATGATTACGGTGCTGCTACTATTGCAAATATTAATACATCATCAGTAATGTCGCTACGGTGTAGTTCAAATGGATCAGGTTCGTTAGTATATGATGCATATGGGACTTCTGCGTCTCTTACCCAGTTTAATTTTACTGGATTAACAACCTCAACAGTAAATAGTGTAGTAACACACGCGTTATCATATAAAGCTAATTTATGTGCATATAGCTATGATGGAACTGTAGCAGAAACAGATAATCTTGCAATAATTACAAGTAGTATGATTAGATTAAATATTGGTAATAACGCAGGTGCGCAAACAATTGCAAGATTTGCATATTATCCAAAACAGTTAACTAACGCAGAAATACAATCGATTACAACTCAATAAGGAATTAAATATGACAAAATATAGTTTTAAAGATATACACACATTTATTAAAGGGTTGAAATAATGAGTAGTTTTATTGGAAATAAACCAAACCAAGTACCAACTAATGGCGATTTAGGTCGATTGGCATTTTTAGATTATGTAGGAGTAGCTGATGTTGGAACAGCTACTCCAACGCTTGCATCTGCTACAAATATTTCACCTACTACTCAAATTTCATTTGTTAGTGGCACTGTACAAATAGTTAATATTATACCTCCTCCAACATTTGTTAATGGTGGTCAAATTACGCTAATACCAACTGGAAAATTTAGTATTGCTAGCACAGGTAACGTTTCAATTTCAGTATCGGCTGAGGTATTTAAACCAATATATTTAACGTATGTAGTAGACAGCATAAACGGTAATGAATGGTACCCTAGTTATTCAGATACTATAAATCGAGTAGTTATTACTGCTCCTTCTGCAGGGTCAAGTGCAACTACAACATTAACAATTGCAACTGGAAAAACGTTAAGTGTTGAAAAATCTCTTACATTTACGTCAACTGGCACGATTGATAATAAAACGTTAACTTTTGAAAAATCACTTACATTTGATGGTGTTGATGGAAAAATATTAACATTAAACTCAACATTAACTTTTAATACAACTAACGGTAATTCAGCAACAGTTACATTTAATGGTTCCGGTACCGTTGCATATGCAGTATCGCCTACATTTACATCGACTACTGCTGCAGCGGCTATTACTGCAACTAGTACGTTTGCTACTCCGTTAGCTATTGCAACAACCGGTAATGTAACTGTTGGCGGGAATTTTTCAGCAACTGGTAACGTTACTGCGTATAGTTTATCAGATAAAAGATTAAAAGAAAATATTACTCCTATTAATGATCCAATTAACAAGTTAAATGCATTATCTGGCAATACGTTTAACTGGAATGATGATTTTTATGCAACACAGGACCAAGCGTTATTTAAAAAATACGATGTTGGAGTGATTGCACAAGAAGTGCAATCAGTATTACCAGAAGCAGTTAACGAACGAGAAAATGGAATGCTAGCAGTTGATTATGCAAAATTAATCCCGTTACTGATTGAATGTATTAAAGCACAACAAGTAGAAATTAACGAGTTAAAAGGTAGAGAATAATGACACTACCATTAGAACGAAATCCATCTACTAATGCTCAGAATTCGATTTCAATGTCTCAAGTTAATGTTGAATTGTTTTTTGCGCCAAATACACCTATTTCATTAAATCAAGTTACTGTGCGTAATTTGTTTCAAAAGCCTAACGATCAAGCACTAATTTCACTTTGGGACGGATTTGGTAAATCAAATATCGGTAAACCAAAAAATCCGCAATTTACACTAGTTTACCAAACTACTGCTAGAGTGTTGTGGGAAGAATCAGATGGTATTTGTAATAAGTACACTGTTACAGTTAAAGACGCAGCAACTGATTCTATTGTATATGGTCCAATACAAGAGTTTACAACCAGTCCGTTACAGCTATTTGCTAATTTAACAGGGTTAACTGCAGGTACATCATTTAAAGTTCACTTGTTAGCGTCAAACACTGCAATTACCCCATTACCCACTGCAGAAACAATTGCAGATTTATTAACATTAGAAAACGTGCCACTAACTCCAACTACCCCAGTAGTTAATGTTATTAGTAAAAATATATTAAGAGTTACAGCATCTGCAACATACGCATCTTCTTATGATGTTTATGAAGTTATTTCTGGAACAGATACGTTAATTGTAACCGGCGTTCAAATACCGTATGACCATACTGTGTTAACTTATTCATTACATACCTATAAGGTTAACGGTAGGAGTACCGGTGGGGTAGGCCCAATGTCTGCTGCAGCTGCTCCAACAAGATCGTTACCAGATTTCCCAATTGCAGTGTCAACAGCTACATGTACCATTATCACTTCGTCATCGGTTAGAGTTACTTGGTCAGCATCGACTAGTCCAGTTGTTATTAATTATAGAGTAATTGCAACGTTAGCCGTGTCGCCGTTTACTGAAGTTTATAATAGTGGGTTGGTATCAAATCTGTTCCGATCACTTGATCCATCTTCTACGTCATCTCCAGCAGCGTCATTTAATCCTGCTACGTTATATACTGTAAAAGTTCAGACTATCAACGAAGCAGGTACGGCTGAAACAACAACATCATTTACTACTAAAACTGCGCAACCTGCAGCTCCTACTGCAACTGCAACAAGTCAAACTGCTATAACAGTTACTTGGGGATCAACAACTGGTGCAGATTCTTATGTATTGTACAGGAACGGAGTATCGTTAGGTACTAAAACATCGCCAGTTAACGATAACACTGGTATAACGGTATATAGCTTGCATTCGTATCAAGTTTCAGCAGTTAACGTTAGTGGAGAATCGGTATTATCAACAGCAACTTCTGAAAGATCGTGGCCAGAATTACCAGTTGCAGTTACTAATGTTGTACTAACTCCAGACATGAATAGCATTGCATCACAATGGACTCTAGCTGCAACTACTTCAACTAGAACAGCTGATAACTATCAAGTATATACATATCTAAAAACTAATATGTCTACCCCAGTTGACACTAGTGCGTTGTTATCATCTACAACAAATACATCAAATACTGCTACACAGCTAGTTGGGTGGACACAATATACAATTCGTATATACACTTATAACCGAGCCGGATCAGTATATATAGATACTGATATGACTACACTTGCAGATATTAGACCTGATCCGCTAACTGGATCTCTTGGTTCGGTTACTAGCCAAGAACCAGGTGCAACTAACATTCAACTATCGCAAATTACAATTGGAACATTCCAACCAGGTTACAATGCTCCAGGTATTGCGATATCGGCATCAAATGGTCAGTTCCAGGCTGGTACTAGTTCATTAACAACTGGCTGGGCGTCAACGGCAACTATTATACCAGATGGCTCAGGTAATATTGTTTTCCAAGCTCGTATGAATGCATCATCTAGTGAAACAACTACAGTTACTAGTACATTTACAATAGGTGGCGGTTCTAGAACATTTTCAGTAACTACAAGAGATCCAAATCCTCCTACAGGTGTAACTGCAACAGGCGGAACTGGTATTGCTACTATTAGTTGGACTAATTTAGGGTATACCTATATAGTATCAGGAGGCAGTCAGTCAAAAACTGTTTCTAATGTAGGATCAGTAGTCTTAGGTGATTCAGTTAGTACACGCATTAGTGGTAATATAACATTTTCAGTATCTGCTAGAAATGCATTAAATGGCACTAGTTCACCGTCAACAGCATCTGCATATGTAACGCCAATGCCAGTATTTACACATACAAGAAGTGCAGCATCAGTAGACGAAGGAAGTTCTGCATCGTTTGGAATTTCTACAAGTAATGTTAGTAACAACTCTACATATAATTGGAGTATATCAGGAGTATCGGCAGCTGATTTTTCAGCAATGTCTTATACTAGCACTAATGGCGGAGGGACATCAATGACCCCGGCAACTTCAGGATCGTTTATAGTGTATAATAGTGTTGCAACGCTATCGTTTACTATGTCTGCGGATCATTTAACTGAAAATACAGAAACAATGACATTTAGCATAACTGGATCACCAACTGGCGATTTTTCAAATGGAAATATTAGTATGACAGTTGGAGATACTTCATTAAATCCAGTCTTAATTCCGTCACCTCGCGTAGGAGACTTACCAGTAAGGTTTGACTGTGATCTTCTCAGTGAGCAAAATACCTCAGTATTAGTTCGAGGAGTCGAACCTAGTTGGACAACAATACCCGTTAGTTGTCTTAGCGGAACTATTTTTGCTACAGGAATGGCAGGCTATGCAACATCAGGTAATGCTACTTCAAATGGTTCAGGTGAATTTACATTATATCTTAGACGTACTGCTAGTGGAAGTTATAAAACTGCAGTTAGCATGGAGTTTAGTGTAGGCGGCACAACCCAAGGCGGGTGGACTATAGTAACAACACCAGACGAAGTATTTACAGTGAGTCCTACATCACTTACAGCAGGAATTTCAGCAACATTAACTATTTCGGGAGCATATGCTAACAACACATTTGTAATAGACAGGATTTCATCAACTGGCTATATAACTGACGCTAATGCACTTATAAGTGGGTCTGTAGATTCTAACGGTAGTTGGAGTATAACATTGCCTACTGTTAATTCTGGTACTTGCAAGTTTAGGGTTACATTTAGTCCATATGGTCATATACGAACTACAGGTACACTTACTGTTAATCCAGATACTACTCCGGATGCATTCTCTTTAACACTATCCAGTGGATACAGTGCTTCGCCTACTCCAGGTACACTAATTGATGCAAGTACAACAATCCGCGGATTGTCCCCATACGCACCGGTTACTATATCGTGGTCGGTGTCGGGGTTTACTAGCACGGCAATTAACGTATTAGGAAGTGGCTCGATATCGTCTGGAGCATTGATTACTGCAATAAATGGCACCATTTTTATAGCATTTTCAGCATACACATCAGCTACATTTGGTGGGGTTAACACATTATCACTAACTGTAGGTACGCTTAATAATTCTAGTGCGTTTAGTATTACTAATAGATCCCCGGTTACTACTCCAGATACAATTACATTTTCTGGAAATGAAACAGGAATGCCGCCAGCAACATTTAAAAGTCCAAATGCATACACAGTAACAGGGTTAGAACCGTCGTATTCTATTAGAATATCAATTACCGGATCAAATTCTATAACGTACGGGTTTTCAGCAAGTTCTCCAAATACCCCACTATTTACAGTTACCAATAACGGTGTTTTATATGGAGACGTTATAACTAGTAGCACTGGAACATTTACACTAACACCGGTTGTAACAACAGCTACTGCACCGTTAACGTCACGGTATATAACATTAGCGGTAGGAACCGGAACAGCAACATATACAACAACTACTGCAAATACTGCTCCATTAGCACCTACAATATCATCAGTAACATCAACGGCAGTGTCAATTTCAATATCATGGTCAGCATCGTTTGAAACTGGAAGTGGGGAAGAAACTGGGTGGGAAGTAGGTGCTACTTCACCGACTAATGTTACTACAGGTCTAACAGGATTAGCTGCAAGTACTAGATATTATACCTTTACTGGATTAACCCATAGTACTTCTTACTCAATATATGTTACTCCGTATAATTCAATAGGAGGTTCTACCCCGAGAACTACTACTAAGGCTACTACTACCCCGACAATCGGTACATTTGCATGGAGTCCAAACCCTGTTGCTAATGGAGGCTCATCAACGTTTAGCGGATCGTTAAGTGGCGGGGTAGGACTAACCGGTTCAATAGCTATAGTTGCTACTTCTGCTGGTACTTGGAGTACCGAGGTGTCAACTTTAATTACATCAAATCCACAAACTATATCTTGGACACTTAGTGCTGCATCATATACAGCCAGATCTGATCATACATATTATGGAGCAGCATATTTTATAGGAATTGTTAATTATACTAGTGGTACACAAGTATTAACAGTGTCAGCACCGGTGGTATTTGCACCAGTGTCAACTACTGGCTCAATTGAGACGGATTATCCATGGGAATATAATTTTGATGCAACTGTAGCAAGAAGTACAACGTTTAGCTGCATAGGTATAAATGAAGGTAGTCCCCTACTACGCCTTGATACATTTTTGACAATAATAGACGGCGTTGGAGGTTATTGGACCAATGATGACGGTCTTAGCACTAGAGGATCTACATTAACAATTACTACAGTTGCTGATAGAAGGTATACTTGCACAGTAACCGGTTACTCGGGCGCCGTCAGTCCGTATAAAAGTTGGGGCTCGTTTACCTTTACAATTACTTAACCTATCTTTAACAAAATAGTATCTTCATTAATTCGACCGGTCATTTTAGTATCGGTCGAACTAATGTCTTCTATAAACGTTCGTAGCATAATCTTATTAGCAGCTTTAAACTCTTTAAGTTTTTCCTCTGGCTTGCGAATAGTCTTTTGAATACTCATATGCTCATCATAACCTAAAATTGCAGAACCTTTAACGGTTAATGGCCCTGTCATCTCATCTGCTACAAATTTACCAATTCGTCTAGTTTTAGTATTGTAAACCCATAGTGTCTTAGCTCCTACTATCTCAGTAGGATTAATAGAAACAAGTTTTAATGGTTCAAATATTTTTAAGTATTTTAATTTTTCAACTAGCTTATCTTTAGGTACTGCTTTCTTAGTACGTGGTGCTTTGTTAACTTTACTTTCTTCAATTAACATAGTACACGCAGATTCAACTTCTTTATAAAATGCAATTAAATTTTTAATTTCTCTTTTACTTCTATGTTTATAAGCTTCTTGTAACTGTTCGTATGCATCAAGTTTTTCTTCATCATTAGGTTTGCCAGCAGCAAGCTCTTCTAATTCCAACAAATTACGCGAGTACATGTCTTTAATAATACGTGCATGCGCTGCTTTTGCTTCCTTAGCTTTAAGCGCATTTATTACTTTAATAGCTTTAGGATCAAACGTAGCTGCGTTAGTAATCCATTGGTCTACTGCATCTTCAATAACTTCTGTCATACCAATTGCAGCTTCTTTTACACGAGCTTGTATATTAATAACTGCTGCTGGCTTTTTAACTTCACCTTCATCATCAGGTTCAATGTCTACTTCACCTGCTTCAATGGTAGCTGCAATTGCATCTCTTAACCACCTAGCCGCATCTCTTCCGTTATTAAAAGTGTCATGAACAGCTGGCATACCTCTGATAAGACAAGAAGCAATAGAACCCATAGTAGTACTTGTGCGCCAATCTTTAGTAGCTTTATAAGTGTTAATATATTCTGTGTTACAGCCATTTAGTGTCATCCATTTAACAACTGCAGGTTTTAAATCTTTTACGCTAAACTGCAGGTTATAGTATTGCATAGCGTTATGCCATTTTTTTCTATATTCAGTAGGCGTCCAATCTTCCCAGTTGTCCCAAACAGGACTGCTATCCTTTTTAGCATTTTCACGTATTGTAACAGAGGTTACTTTTGTTTTTTTCTTAAGTGCCATATTATTCCTATGTCCACATGTGATGTCTAACTTTAATGAGTCTAATCATCATATCTTCGTCTTCTTGTTCTTGTGCTACTTCAATAGCATTACTAAGCAGTAATAATTTTAATGATGTTTCTTCTTCCTCTTTAGTACGGTTATTGTTAAACATGGTACCATACTTTTCTTCTTCGTAATTGTAAAAATCACCAAGTCCTGATTCGTCTATTGGATCTTTACGTTTAGGATATTCTTCAGTCCACCATAAGTACAGTGTTTTCATTTCAATTGCAGCAAGTGCTTGCGGAGATAGATCGTAATGTGTTTTGTCTTTATTTTCGTAAACTAACTCTGATGCCCAATCTAAGTAATCTAAACCGGCTTGTTTACTACGCCATGATCTCCAATGAAAGTTTGGAACATTGTACTTTTCGTATTGTGCTTTATCATCCCAACGAATAAAACTCCAAGCAAGTTCAACTTCAACAAAGTCAACTAGTTCATTAAACATACACGGTAAAAATCTATAACCAACATCACACCATTCACCTGGTTTAATATCTTTAGGATGTGCAGTTAAACTGTGTGTACGACTAACCCATCTGTTTTCAACATAATATTTAATATTGTAAAAAGTATCTGATGGAAACATAACAATATCTTGAAGTTTATCAAGTAGTTCTTCTGCAATCCAAAAGCGAAGTGGGTGGGTAGCCTTTGCAAGTTCCTTGATTGCTTTCCACCCTGGGCCAGTTTCAAATTCGGGATACGTAGTACCGCGGATCCAATCCGCAAAATCACCGCATGACCAATAGTTACTTCTCATTTGTTTATCCTCTTGTTAAAAATGGTGTTAGTTCAGGAGCAGAATACGTAGCTGGTTTTAATACTTTACCATCTTCTCGTTTAATAACTTTACCAGTAGCTGGATCTACTTTAGACATATTTGATCTAATTACTTCATTCCATGCACCTTCGGCATCTGCACCTAGTGAATGTAACGCGCCTACAACTACAACTAAAATATCAATCAATGCATCAAGTTGTTCAACTTTATCATCTTGATCAACTGCGTCCTGTAGTTCTTGTACTTCTTCTTTGATTAAGTCTAAGTACATA
>Ga0209297_1000706_pt1 | contig 20563 bp, 31 predicted proteins | sample S_130805_MF_Meta_FD_187322 | JGI IMG/M metagenome (GOLD analysis project Ga0209297, IMG submission 187322) | Freshwater microbial communities from Lake Simoncouche, Canada to study carbon cycling - S_130805_MF_MetaG (SPAdes) (version 2) | ecosystem: Environmental > Aquatic > Freshwater > Lake ...
TTCTTCTTCATTAATTATTAATCTTCTATTCATTTTTAAGAGTGCGTAAATAAGTTGAAGTCTTCGTCTGTTTCGGCTCTTCTGAATACAGATTCAGGTAGAACTTTCTTAGGATCGGATCCTCCAAGGTTTAGTACCATAAGGTTTTGCATATCTCCAACACATTCAGGTAACTTCTGAAGATCGGGATTATTCACCAAAGATAGGTATTGTAAATTTTGTAATTGACAAATTGCTTCAGGTATAGTTGCAACACATCCAACAAAGTTGATTGCGTTTAACTGTTTGAACCTTCCAATGTCGTTTGGAATATTTAATGAAATTTTATCTCTTGATGTATTTTTGAATGTAAGTCTTTTCAATGACTGAGGAAGAGTGGCAAAAAATTCGTCAAAACCATAAAGTGCAATGAACTTTGATGCCGAATCACCTGGATAATCAATCACAACTTTTTCACCTTTATCTCCGGCTAATGACTTCATGAACTCAGGTTTGAAGAATTGTTTTAACCCTTCTTCATTTGTGTTTAAGAATTCAATCAAATTGATTTGTCTGTCATCCGCATCCATGAATTGGTTATCAGGGAAGTGGAATTGGTATCTGTTTGCTGGTAATCCTGAAACTTCACCTGTTTCTTTACCATAAGATTTGAATGATGTTGGTTTATTTGGGATTACAACATACAATGGTCCTTTACCAATATATCTGTCAAACCAAGAAAGTCCAGGTGAAGATGTACACCAAGTAGTTTCTCCTCTTCTACCTTCATTATGAGATCCACCATAGAAACATGCGGCTTCTTTACCTAACGGACCTTTGTCTGAGATTTTGGCAACTGTCCAATCTTGACCTCTATAAACAATGTCAGCACCAGGGTGAGCATATGTTGTTGATGCCTCTTTTTTCTCAGCGGCAGTTGCTTTAGTTTTCTCTAAACTAAAATCTTTAACTTGATCTTGTAGAGTCTCAATATTTAATTTGTTAATGTCTCTATATTCTTGAGATAATCTATTTTTGAATCTCTCGTACTTTTGAAGGTTAGTGGTTACCTTATATAAGTCTTCCATGAAAAGATCTTGGAATTGCTTTAAAGCTGATTTATATTGACCTGATTGTGGATCTAATATCATCAAAGGATGATTTGGTTCCAATTTAGGTGTGATAAAGTTTTTAATTAACCATTGAGCATATTTTCCAATTTTAACCTTTTCCATTTGCTCAGGTTTAACATTATCAATATCCATACCATCAGGGACCTTTGTAGTCGGATCGGCAGCGATAAGTGCGAATAAAGTTTCAAACGGCATAATACCTTTTTGACCTCTTTCTTTTGGTTTTACGAACTTATCGAATAGTACTTGAAATCTTGAACTTTCAACAATAAGATCTCTTAATAGATTGGTGAACCTAAGTGACATAATATTTTTTATTTAATAAATATTTGTAAACAGTAAAAAATTAATAATTCATTATCAATAATTCTTCCCCCATATTTTGTTTCTCACCTTTCTTAGCGGAAGCAGCTTTAGCAAACTCTTTTTTAACCCAAGTATATTGTTCTTTAGGGAACCATTCTTGGAGTAATTCAAAGTCATAATAGGATAGAGAAAACTTACCCTGAATACCATGTAATACATTTGCTAACCTTTCGTGATCCTCACGATCAAAGTCATGGTTGGAGTAATAGTTTTCTGTTTTCCAATATGGTGGATCCAAATAAATGTAAGTAGACGGTGAGTCATACTTCTCAATTACATCCGCAAAGTCCATGTTCTCAACTTCCGTAATTTTAAGGAAATGCTCAATCCAATCAGGTTTCATTAATTTGTCCCTAAAGGTAAGATATTTTGACTTATATTTCCCTTTTAAGTCAATAAAATTTGATTTTTCAGGTTTTGACCCGCTAAACACTTGTGTTAGAATGTACACATACTTAGCCGCAACTTCGTAATTGCCAGGTTCTACGCTGAAATTTTCACTGAATAATTCAGCCTGAAAGCTGATAAATTGTTCTTTATAGATAGGTGGTGTTGGTGTCTCACCCAACTTTTGACAATCGATTGCGTTAATAGCTTTCAATAGTTCAGTTGGGTTTTGAACACATTTAAAGAGGTTGTAGTTCAGCGGGTTAAAGTCATTATAAACAACTTTTTTAAGGTTTGGGAACTGTTTCAGGTCCATATTAAAAAAACACCAAAACATTCCGCCGAAAGTTTCTACATAAACCTCCATATCTTTATCGTAGAATGGAACTATCCATTTACCAATTTTACTTTTTCCACCAATATAACTTAACATGTAATAAAGATAGTAAAAACAAGAAGACTAATCAATTGTATTTTTATTTTAGAACTATTTATTCTAGTATGAAAATGCTTCAAACTCTAAGATCAATTATTGCCGAGCAAGCCGACAGGGAAGATTTATTATATATCAGTCCAAGAGGTAATTCATTCTATGCTTCAAGTCATCAATCAATAGATAGAAAGGGTAATAAAGATTTTGATTTCATAAGACAATCAATTTTAGATTCTATTGACTCTGATACTTCAACACACGAAAGAGTTGCGGTTCCAAACGACATTTTATCACAAGTTATAGAATTAAAATATCCAAAAATTATTAGATCATTTGCGGATCATTCACTGGGTGATAGGTTAAAGTTTGTTTATAGAGATGAGGATAATGAAGATGAAGAAGTTTTTGATTATTTAGAATTTATAATTGAAAAGTCTACTGACAGGGTCTATGTCATTCCAACAAGTACTTATTCATTTGATGGTAATTATCTTAGATTCTTCAACAAAACCAAACCCCAACAAAAGAAAGTAATGTTAGAAAACTATTTTCATATTAAAACGATTGTATTATAATTTATTATATGGAAAAGAAAAAAGCAACAGAAGTAAAATGTAAAACTTGTGAAGAAAGTAAACAAGTACAGAACACCCAAAGATTTGTTTTAATTGGTGGTGGGATATTTTTCTTTTTTGGTATCTACGGTATCGTATCGTTTATTAAAGATATTATATCTTTATTCTAATCCCTATCAAATCTTACATATTGGTTGATCATTAAATCACCAACAGTATCTAATCTAAACCCTTTTGATTTCACTCTTAAAGGTAATGATGTGTCCACTTTTTTTGGCATTTTAACATTCAACATACCGTCTGGATGTGGGACATTGAAACTCCCTTCTTTAAGTTCATTAAGGTTCATATAAACATTATAAACCAAATGATTACCTACTTTATCAAAACCATCTTGTGGTTTAAGATCAACTCTAACAACTAAATCGCCATAGTTTCCATTTTTAAAGTCTCCCATTCCATGTAATCTTAAAAACTGACCATTATCTATTCCATGTGGTAAAGATATGTCTAAGTTTTTTATTTCAGGTTTTGATCCACTTCCACTACACATAAAACATGGGTTAATTGTTATACTTCCAATTCCACCACACCCATCACACGCCATTTGTACCACTTGGACGAAGAATCCTGATCCAACCTGTCTAACAACAACACCGGACCCATTACAAGTCCCACAAGTTTTCTTGTCTCCTCCAGTACCAGAACATGGATCACACATTATTTGTCTTCTATATGAAAGAGAATGTTTATTCGCTTTATATGAATCTAAGACACCTATACTTACCGTGATGTTTGTGGTATGAACGGTTTGTCTTGTTTTTCTAGATCCAAACATACTAGAGAACATATCTTCATAGTTGTCATGATTACCAAAAGGATTTTTCCTTTTAGTGTCGTATTCTCTTCTTTTAGATTCATCACCCAAGACATCGTAAGCAACCGAAATCTTTTTAAACTTGTCTTCATCACCTCCCGCATCAGGGTGATTCTCTTTAGCCAAATTACGGTATGACTTTTTTATTTCATCTTGAGTCGCATTTTCTTGGACTCCCAAAACTTGGTAAAAATTTTCATTATTCATTTATAAAAAGAAAATATTATTATTAATTTATGAACTATCTAGTTGTTGTCTTTAAAAATAAAGAAAGAAAAAAAATAATCAACAAATTTAAAACTAAAGAAAGGGCGAATCTTTTCTTTGATAAACTAATTGAGGATAATCGATCTGTTATTTTTGATACTAAGGTTGAGAATGCAAAACCTTGTGATTATGAACTATCTATTCTTGAAAAGAAGAATGATAACTTTGATAAAATGTTTGTAAGGGATTCATTAGGTAGGCAAGTTTTAGTAGACTTAGATGATCCTGATTATAAAATAGTTAAAGTGGTTAAGTACAAAATACCAGAAAAAATCTATGATGTTGACAAAAAAACAAAAATAACTATGGATGTTTTTATTAAAAATTATTTACCAAAAAATTCAATAAAATTAATTTCAAGGTTAAATAATAAAGTTGTTTTACAAAATGATGATGACGTTAAATTGTTTTCTTTGAAAGATGAAAACGAATCTAAAAGGTTTTTAGATTGTCTTAACGAATTTTTAATATCCCAATCAAGGATAGATTGTATAATAGTCTCTGAGTCTTCAAAAACCCAAAAAAAATATTTATATGATATTTTATCTGAAAAAGGTATTAGTAAACAATCTTTATATAGAAGATCAACTACCTTTAAAACTAGATAATATTTTTTTAATCCAACTTTGTTTTTTTGGTCCCTCTATTTTGATTTCTTCGTTATCTTCAGTTCTTACAAAATCTTGATGAATAAATACGTGTTCAATCCCTGAAATATCAATAGAAAATCTTTTATGTGAATGGTCTATTTTACGAAAATTTTCTTGTACTTTTTTAAAGTCTTCATCATCTAATTCATACACACAAATAACTTTACCGTCAGGAAAAATATTTTGTAATCCATCGGTAACTAAAGCTAATTTTTCTATGACCCCAATAACACTTTCTTTATTTTCTTCCATAAACTAGGTTTTTCTTGTTTTGGTAAAACTTCTTCTTTTTTTATTGATTTTAATGAATTTATTAGATCTTTTTTTTCTTTATCTAATTCGAGCTTGTCTTTTTCAAGTTCACTATTCAACCAATCCACCATTTGTTCCTCTCGTGTCAACGATTTCTTCTCCATCATCTAATTTTTCTTCCAAAATATCAAATTTTAATGACTGTAAATTGTCTAAGTTTTCTTTCTCAAAAATTCGTTTCAATTCGTCAATTTTTTGTTTCAAGAGTTTCTCTTTCATTTCAATTTCTTTGTTGTAAGAAATTATTTTCTTTATGTTAGAAACTGTTTGATTCATTTCTACCTCATTGAATTCTGTAACGAATGAAAAAAATCTATTATTTTCATTTAATTTTTCGTTCTCAACAATCTTATCTTCAATTACGTATTTTTTAGGTATTTTCCAATTACCCGGAAATTCAATATCTATTGTCAAGTATGTTTTCAATTTTCTAACTGACACTAAAAATTGAAATATGTCTTTTAATTCGTTATACATTATTTAAAAAAATTTGATTAAAATATAAGTTATTAAGTACGATAAAAAGAAGTAATTGGATATTTTTTCAAATCCTCCATAAATTATCTTCTGAGGATTTTCACTTAATATTTCTGCCGAAATCTTAAATATCTGATTAATCACAAATACTATTGATAAAACAAAAACAAAAAGAAACAAAATATCCAATTCCTTCATATTACTTTTTTTTCTCCTCTAAAATTTCACCTCTTAATTGTTGTAAAAGTGACTTTAAATCTTGTGAGGTTTTTCTAGCTCTTGTACCTGCACTTTTGTTTCCGCTAAAGAATTTGTTAACGTCAACACTAAGTTGCTCAGTAAGCTCTTTAATTTTTTCTAAAGTTTCCATTTGAAATTAAAAAATTATTGTTTATTACAGATAAATTAGGTCGTAAATAAACTATTGTAAAGTTTAAACCTTAAGATTTTTATCCAGTGTTTTATATATATTGAAGATTAGATCAAGGTCAACTTGAGTAAACGCCTTTTCTCTATTGAATAAGTCATTGAAGAATACGTCTATTGAATTTCTAATTGCTTCTTTGCTTTGTCTATAGTATATCTCATTGAATAGTGTGAAAAAGTAATCGTAGTGATCTCCTTCCGTATCAAATGAAATGCTTTCCCTTTCAAAATTATCAATGATTTTTTTCCAACACCAATTGAAGTGTTTTTTGTTGTCAACATCGTTCATTCTTACCGTTGTTTCTCCAACTTCAGATTCGTCACCAAGATATGTATTTTTGATTAATAAGAATAAACTATATGACAAGTCATAATACAATTCCATTTTTTCTGGAATTATATTATTGACCCTGAACCAGATGTCCACCTCTTCAGGGTCAAGATTTTTTGTTATGTAATTTAGAAAATTGTCCATAGTAAAAAACTATGAAAAAATTATAGGAGAAGACTTAGTAATGTAAATTATTGAGTCTTTTTTTTGTATCCCATTAGGTTTTGAATTCTTTCAAATTCTTCTGTCAATTTTTGTTTTTCTTTTTGATTAACAGATTCCTCAACTTTATTCAAAACACTTTGAGCTGTCTTCTTACCTTTTTTAGATTTTAAAGAACCTCTTTCAGTTTCCTCACCAGCTTGATCAACAGGTTGTGTTTGTCTCTTATATGACGCATTTTGTTGTTCTTGACCATAAAGATTGTCTTTATAATTTTTAAAGAACTTTTCACCAACTTCACTTGGTACTACGTTACCTAAAGCCTTCCCATCTTTATCTACTTGAGCATTTCCTGTAGTGCTATCTCCTTTTAAATATTTTTCAATTCTATCATCATTAGGTTTAATCTCATCATAAACTAAATTAGTTTGTCCAGGATAAGAAAACGCATCAATGTATTCATCAACAGCTTCAGATGGAGTATATTTCTTTCTTTTACCTCCATTTTCAGTTGGGAATTTTTGAGTTTCTTTCATTTCATACTTAGACTCTTTGTCAGACGCTCCTTTTAAATAATCGGTCATTTTTTTAGCGACCATTTTTAAATAAGCCTCATTTTCTTTCTTATCGGCTTTATGAGCTTTTTCATATTCTTGATAACCTTTAGGTTCACCCATTTTAAATTTCTTTTCTTCGTTGACCATTTTTTCAATCATACTGATCAACTCATTTTCGGTAAAAATCAAAGACTCAGTAACTTTTCTTTTCATTTTTTTACTTTTAGCCGCAGACTTCATAGATTCTTTTTTATTACCGTCATTGTCTAAATCCAAAAAGTCAGGTTTACTTCCTTCTTTGAACTCATCTTTTTCAAACTCTACTTCATAAAGAGTTTCTTCTTCATCCTGTTGTTTTCTCAACATTTTGAAGTCTTCTCCATCTATTCTGCCGTTTTTGTTTTTGTCAAGTTTTGTTTGGTTTCCGTATAATTTTTCATCAAGTTCAATTTCATACATATCACCACATTCAGTACACTCATCTTCTTCTAATTGATCCCAATCAGTTTCTGTGTCTAAATCTACCTCTTCCCACTCATCATCATCTTCGTCACCATATTCAACAAAATCTTCCTCTTCCTCATCATCTTCCATATTATCCATATCGTTCATGATTTTTTCGATTTCTTTTCTTGATAATTTAGAAAAATTCATTTTTCCATATTTTGGGTGTCCGTCATCCATACCACCAAGTTCCATAATCTCTTCATTTTTGTATCCACATTCTGAACATTCACCTTCAGTCATTTCTGTTCCACATTGTTCACAAGTTTCTATTTCACCTTCTTGCACATAATCAAATGCTTCACCAGCCGGATTAAATGGTGCTTCCTCATCATAATTCAATCTTTGTAAGATAGCATCTGCTTTCTCATTAATATTTTCTGATATAATTTTTTCGAATCTTGAGTTAATATATTGTTTTGTGTTCATAGTTATTTTTTTTTATAAATATCTTCACTTTTGTCTTTGTCTGATTTCCTGAAAGACAATTTCTGAAATATAGTTTTTATCAATCCCGTAGCTACTCGAGACACTGTCTATTGCATTCTGTACCGATTTGTTTTCGAATATTTTCAATGATTTTATATCTCCCTGATTACAATATGGGAATTTTTTACACTTTTTCTTAACTTGAACAAATTTTCCACCTGGAATTTGTGATTTAGAGTATCCTCTGAAATCTTTTTTATTCATAGATTTAGCCCAAATTGAAGGTTGGTTGTATTGCCCACTTGATGATGAACTAGTTGCCTCTTTTGTTTCGGCTTTAGTAACTTCTCCGTCATCAATACCTAAATCAAATTCCGCTTGTTCTCTAACAGTTTTAACTCCTTTAACGATATCACCTTTTGTTGTTGAGAATAATGGCATTGAGTAACCACCAGCAGATGATGCCCCCATAGCTTCTTTAGATTCTTCTTTATGTTTTGTTTTGTTAGAGTCTAAAACGGATTGGAGGAAATTTCTAAGTTCCTCGGGGTCTTTCAAATATTCTTTTATTTTCTTTCTTATTTGATTATTCGATAGTTTTTTGTTTTTAACTAACAAATAAACATTCATTAAATCATCTTTATCTTTCAAAAAATCAGTAAAATGTTTTTCTTCTGAAAGTTCAGATGATGCCTTATTTAAAGCTTTTAAAGTATCGTATTTTGCATCAGCATTATCTGCCAATCCATAACTAACTTTTTCTTTTATTTTATTAAAAATATCCTCCATTACACACTTCTAAATTTTGACTCCCAATAATATCTTTGTTGATACATTGTTTGAAAGTATTCTTGGAATGATTTTATGACGATTTCTTTAACGTCTTTTTTAAGTCCCCCTTTTTGTATTTCTTTAGAAATTTTGTCAATCAACTTATCCTCAAATTGTTTTGCAGTGTTAGAATTAAAGAAATCTTTGATCTCTTTTCTAATCATTACTTCTATTTCTTTTTTATCTGAGGATGTAAAAGCCATTATTTAAAAACTGCAATATATGTTAATGGAGCAATAATAGCCCCTGCTATAATATTAAATAGTGTATTTTTCGTTTTAAGTCTTTTCACTTCTTTGTTTAAATTCTCATTTTCTTCTTTATAAATTTTTACTTTCTCTTCTGTTTGTAAAATTATCTGACCACTTAAAGAATCTTTAACTTCCCAAGTGTTATTTGTTTTTTCTAAAAGACCTATTTTATTATTAAGTTCAGTAATTTCTTTTTTATCTAACTTTGACAATTCTTTTAGTTTGTCATAATCATTTAGATCTAATAACATTTTTTGAGCAACGTCATAAGGGATACAAATTTGTGTTGTATCGACAGGTTTTTTCACTTGAGCTTCTGAAATGAAACTAACGAATGCAAATGAAATTAAGAATATTATTTTTTTCATATTAAAAGTTGTATCTACTTCTTAACAGACTATCAATTTGTTTCTTGTCTGCATTTTTTATCTCTTCTCTTTTTTGAGTGTAAAAATTATTCACTTCTTTTTTCTCAAATTTAATATGTGAGATTTTATCGTCAATCTCATCTATTTTGTGTTGATAAACTTGTATTGAATCTCCGAGACTTTTTTGAAGGGTTTTCATCTCATTAATGTGTTTGTCAATTTGTTCTAACTTATATTTGTTAACTTCCGACATATCAGGAGTTGGTGTAAAAACTCTAACTAATAGATATATAAAAATTATTCCCAATACACCAAGAATAATATTTTTCCAATTTTTAATTAAAACCTCTTTCATTTTTCAACATCTTCTTGTCTTGATGCGACAATTTTACTCCATTTATTTTTAAATTTTTCATAATAAGCCTGTAACTTATTGATTGTTTCTAAATACTCTTGGTCTATTTTGATCATTTGACCATTGATGTATATACCATTTGGTTCGTTAACGGTATAGAAAAATTCAATATCATTTTCCAATATTTTACCAGACCATTCAACGTTATCAGGAAAAACATTAAGTCTTCCAAATTCAGCTAATTCGGCAACATCAGTTCTAAACTCATCAATAGTTGAAGTGAATGCGTTTTTTTCATCGGTAGTTAATTGTAAATCCGCTTTTGTTTTACCATGAAGAACAATAATATTACCTAAAACTCTAAAAGCCTTTTGTTTATCTCTTTGAGTTCCAATTTCATCAGAATCCTTTTTTTCTTTTTGGAAAGATTGGTTTTCGTCTTTAACTATTTCTTCTTCCTTCTCAACAGGTTGTTCTGTTAATAACCCATATTGTTTTTTAATACGTTGGTCTTCTTCATTTAAATTTGCGTTAAAAGCCTGTCTCGATGCTCTAATCAAATTTTTTATTTCTTCGTAATTACTCATCATTCAATAATTTATTAAATTTTTCAAAATTAAATGCGGGACTTAAATCCGTTGCAAATTCATCGAAGTTTGATCTCGTAATGATTCCAATAAAAGACTCAACACCTTTTACCTTTGTGTTGTGTCCAATAAAGTTTTTTTCAATTTTATGTTTTTTCGTCAACTCTAAACACAATTCTGCGGTTTTTTCAACTTGTATGTCAGTGTATGGGTGCCAAAAAAAATAATCTCTCCATTTACGATCAAAAACTTTCTCTTTATAAATATTACCAATCCAATTAATGTGATGTAGTTTTAAAGGTTCTTTTTCTAACCACCCTAAGTTTTCTAAACAAACTACAATTGCTTTGGAGTTTATTCGGTCGTTATTAGTGAAATAACCATTTAATTCTTCATTTATTAACTTTAAAATCTTACCGTCCCTGCTAACAATGTAATGCGGTAATCTAATTGGTTTTCCACCAAACCTAAACTTTATTGATACCATATAATCAAAAAGAGTTCTTGATGTATGACATAGAACTATTTGATTTTTTTTATCTTCTTTTTTAAAGTTCGTTTGGATTAAGTTTTCAATTATTTCCATATATTATTTTTGATATTTTAAAACCCTCTTTTCAATCTCCTCCAACTTTTTATTAAATAATCTTTCTTCTACCTCATTTCCCTGATCGTCAAATATTTGACCATTATCGTTTACATAATATTTAAATGGGACTTCAACAGTAACCTCAACTTCTTTTATTACTTCAACAGGAACTTCCCTAACTATTTCAACCAATCTGTCAACAGGAACTTCTCTAACCACATCCACAGGGACCTCAACGATCCTCTCAACTTCCCTAATTACTTCAACAGGAACTTCAACAATTCTTTCAATGATTTCAGGTTCGACTTGGGGGGTGACTTGGGGGGTGACTTGGGGGGTAGAATTACCAAAATAACTTTCAGGAATTTCCACCTCATCATAAAAAGGATACTCCTTACTTTCTTCCTCTTCGTCCTCCTCTTTTTTTCCATAAATTTTAAATGCTTGGTTTGTAGAAATAACCAAAGCAATTGCCAAAGGGTCGAATACAAATATTAAAGTTAGAATAAAAAAGTTTGCGGTTTTTTTAACATCCCACCCTGTAATCTCACTTAAATATTTAATAGCCCCTAACTCACCTGATTCAATTTCAGATGATGCAAGATCTAATATTTCTAAATCTAATCTAGTAATACTATCGTTAAGTGATTCAATTTTCTTGGAGATCCCGTCTCTATTCTCTTGCGCTACTTTTAATTGGGATTCAAAAGCCTTTCTATTACCTCCATTTGCTCTTGTAACGACTTGTCCTGTCGTTCTATCTATTGATTGGGTAGTTGTGTTGGTTGATAATGCGTTTCTAAGATTGGTGATGTCTTTGTCTAATACACCTTTTTCTTTTTGGTAGTCAGTTTTAATTTCTTCGAACCTATCTTTTTTAACTTCAATATTTTCAATCACTTTATTGTTTATCTCAAGACCTGCAATATTTTTTTGGAATCCTGTTGAAAGTAATCCGTATATCCCTATGGAAGTAAGTACTGACAGAACCACAAGTGCGGTTGTTAGATATATTTTCAATATCCCGTAAGTTTCTTTCCATTTATCGTGAAGGTAGGTTGCAATTGCCAATTTAGAGATTTCCAAAAATGTTCCCATTATGATGACAGGAATTGCCACCGCCGAAAAAATTATTGATAAACCTATTACACTATAATACGCTGCGGTCCCTGACAATCCTAATGCACAAAACAGTAAAAACCAGGGTAAAAATTTTTTAGTCATTTAATTTGTTTTGTTTGATAAATATCAAAATAATCAAATGATTGATAATTATAAACCCTATAAAACAATAAAACCCCCACCGGTACCAGTGGGGGAGTGTAATTTCATTCTACCGTATAGATAGAATTGAGGATTTTCACCTTGGTGACTTCAGGCACCTTCTGCCGAGTTGTATGGGTAATCTCGGTTCAACCCATTTTATAAATAATCAAATAACTCTGAAGAATCATTTCTAAGTCTACGAAGAGCCTTTTCTTTAATCTGACGAACACGTTCTTTTGTCAAACCAAAGTCAGATCCAATGTCTTCCAATGTTCTTGGTGTTCCTGTTAACCCAAAATAATCCCCAACAATGACTTTTTCTCTTTCATCCAAAACATCCAAAAGTCTCATTAATTTATCTTTCAGAATGTCTTTTGTGTGGAAATTAGCGTCAGGTGCCAAAGCGTCTTTATTCTCAATCATGTCGATTAAAGTATCTCCGTCTTCGTTGATATTCATATCCAAATCTATGATAGATGGTAAAGTTTGGAACTTATCTTCCAATTTCTTTCCTGTTTTTTCCAATTCTTTTTTAGCTTTGTGTAAGTCCTGAACAACATTTACAGGTAGTCTGATTGTTCGTGAATTATCATTCAAAGATTGGATTATTGATTGTTTAACCCACCAAACAGCGTAAGAAATAAATCGTAAATCTTTATTCCAATCAAAGTTCTTAATCGCTTTCATCAAACCAAAATTACCTTCAGCGATAAGATCCGACAAATCTAAACCTTGATTTTGGTATTGTTTTGCCACGGTTATGACAAAACGTAGATTTCCTGTTAACAACTCTTGTTCGATTTGTTGTTTTTCAATCAAGGTAAGATCATTCGATTTCATTCTTGTCGCCAAATGACGTTCGCGTTCTGCGGTCATTACCTTAATTTTTCTAATGTCTTTAAGGTAGTGATAAATTTCCTCCTGATTAATAGGGGCACTTGTGTTTTTGTCCTTCATATATGTTTGTTAAAATGATTTTGAATATTCGTCTAATTTTTGTCTTTCTAAGTCAGACAATGACTCGATACCTTCGTTGCCGATCTTATCCAATAACTCATCTAACGTTAGGTTACAAACCTCTTTTCTTTTAAGATTTAAAATAAGTTTTGATAGATCCAAAAATGGTTCTCCATCTTTAATATCGTTTGTTATTAACTTTGGTGCCGCAGGTTTATGTTTCTTTGGTGTGGTGTTCTTTAACGACATTAAGTGCTCAAGGTTGTCTTCATCAAAGTTTGAACTGTAATCTCTACCCTTTTTTGTTAAAAGGTATTCAAACCCCGGTATTTCTTCAGAAATAAAGAATACTACGTCAGACACATCTTGGAAATCACTTTTACATCCGAAATGAAAGATCGCATGTTGATCTCCATACATAAATTTAACCTGACCACTAGTCATGTGTTCTGCAAGTTGTGTTCCGATTTCTTGTGTTTTTTCTTCTGAGTTTTCTACCTCAGCATTATAATAGACAAAAAGTAAGTAGTTCATTCGTTTGTTTTAATTGTTCTACAAATATACAGATAAAATTATGATTAGTTTTAAAAATTCTATAAAACTTTTGACAAATTATTTTCCTTCTTAATTTTAACAACATGATCACCCCAAGTTGATACTATTGAGTTGTGACTTATAACAAAAATCTTTTCAAAATAATCTTTAATTTTTGTGAAGAACTCATAAACCATCTCTAAGTTGTCATTGGCGATTTTTCCAAATACCTCATCAAGTACCACAAGATTTGGTTTAGGTAAACTTGCAATCTTAGTAAGAACTGATCTTAAAGCCAAAGAAGAAATTGTTTTTTCAAATCCTGAACCTGAGGTCATTAATTTCTCAACACCAGTTGCGTTGTCAGTCATAATAAATTCCACTTCATTCTTATCATTAATACGAATTTCCAATTTGAAATAACATGAGTCCTCCATTAATCTTTGTAATTCAGAATTGATTATTGGCATCATGGTTTTCATAATCATTTTTGATATACCATTTTTACCATATAACTCAAGATATATCTTAAATATTTTTTCTTTATCCTCTTCTTCTTTTATCTTAACAATCATTTTTTTATTTGACCCTATTTTTTCTTCAAGTGATTTAATTGAATTTTCATTATTCAAAATAGAATTATTTACGGTTCTTCTTTGAAGTTCTAACTCATCTAATCTAACATCGGCTTTAATCAATAATGAATCTATCTTTTGATTTTCTTGAATCTTATCTTGTATTTCTTCCCAACGTTTAATCTTATCGTTTAATGATCCAATTTTCAAATTACAACTTTCAATCGAGATTTCATATTTCTCTTTAACCAACTTATTTTTTTCATATTCATCAAACTCTTTTTTAAGTTTTACAAAACTTTGTTCTTTGTTGGATAAATCCGTCATAAGTGTTGTTTTTGTGTTTTTTTGCACGATAAGTCCATCAAGTTCCGCGATTTTAGCATTTGTAATTGCCGCGTTCATTAACTCAATACCACAGTGTTCACACTTAATTCCACCTTCAACAGAAGACTTTAATTTGTTAATTGATGCAATCTCAGTATCAATTTTAACAATCTCTTTATATACATCATTATAATGATCTTTAACCTCATCATGTTTGTCTTCATGATAAAAATCAGATGGTTCAACAACTTTGATTTCAGATATTTTTGTTAAATAACCTGATTTTTCCCTTTCAATTTCTTTAATTTCTTCTTTTGTCTTATCAGGATTCAACAAACTTAACTCTTGATCAATATTGGTATGTTTTCTTTTCAACATATCATCACGATATGTCTTACCCTTCACAATAGCTTCGTCAACTTCTTTTAAACTTTTTTTACTTTCCTCAATTTGATTATTTAGATCTGAAATCGAAGTTTGGTGCGTTTCAATATCGCTCTTCAATTGTTCTGAAGAATATATGTTTGATATTTTTTGTTTAGAAAACTCAGAATATATTTCTTTAGCGACCTCTTCTTTTCTTTTCAAAAACTCAAGACCCATAAATCTAGATAATACCTGACCTCTTGCTGTTGGTTTTGACTCCAAAAGCTCTTCAAGGTTTGATCCTGTTGTAAGAATTGTCATTAAGAAGTCTTCTTTGGTTCCAATTGAGTTCTTAATAAAAGCTTCAGTTTCTCTTCTTTGCTCACCAGTAAAATTTAATAAAGTACCGTCCGATAATTTCTTGAAGAAATCCAACTCTGTTTTAACATTCCAATCACCTTTTTTAGATAACTTTCTTTCAATGTTTCTTATAATAACATAATCCTCACCATCGATGGTAATTTCACCTTTAACATGAACTTTATCTTTGTTTGAGAATCTATTAAAGATTTCTTCGGCTTTGGTTGTCTTAGTTGTTTCATTAAAGAATAAAAACATTAGGAGGTCAACGGTAAGAACCGTTTTCCCCCCAAAGTTTGGTGGATCAGACTCAACCACCACAATTCCATTTAACTTATCAAAATCTAATCTTTGATTTTCACCATACGATAAAAAGTTTGAAAACTCGATGTTTCGAATATACCACTTCTTAAATTGAGCTTGGTTTTCTTCGTCACCAGACATTCTATTTTCAACCATTTGATTAATCCCCAATACATCTTCACTTTTATCTTCATACCCCTTTGACTTTAGGTAATTGGTAATTAATTCAAGTTGGTATTGAGCGTCGTTAATATTCACCGAAACATCAATACTTTGCATTGCCTCAGTTTCAACATTTTTTGCCTTTGTTAAGACATTGACATTGGTTGTATTATACTTTTTGGAGAAGTAATGTTTTACACTTTTAAGTTTATCTTGCGTAAAGTTTTCCGGTAAATCTTCCCAAACAACTTGTATAATTGGGTTTTCAAATATAGAAAAGTCCAAGTCTTTTATCATAATTTTGTAATTGTATAATTTTGGTGGATTAAAAAGATCCATTATTATTTTTCTTCCTCTGTCGTTACTTCTTCAAATTCTTTGTTGATTTTTGCGGACGCTTCTTCATTTGGTGTGAACTTAAATGCGTGGTCTACTATTTTATCTTCAACCATTTCCATTTTAACTTCTTGATCTCCAACCATTGCAGTCATTTCATCATTTTTTAATTTTTCTAATTGTTCTTGTAACAACATATCAAAAGCCTTTTGCATTCCAGCCTTATCTTGTTTAAGTTTAGCATTTCTTTTTGCTACTTTTTTTCTGTGTTCTTTTGCTGCTTTTCCCATTTTATTTTTTGTTAGTTATTGTTATTTGGTCTATTTTCTTCAAACCATTCGATTACACTGTTAATTGCCCACACAGCACCTGCTGAAAACATTCCATCAAAAAATATGGAAATATATTTGTTAAGTCCAATGAATTCATGCCAAGGTGCAAATAATGTTAAGGACATGAAAAAACCTACCCATGTTGATGTACATAAAACACATTTTATTAAACTTGAAATGAATTCAAACACTGGTCTAAAAAGAGACCGACCAACTTTTGGTTGTGCGTTGTTATGGATCCAATTTCTTAATCCGTTAAAGATTGATCCGTAAACCAAAATATTGGTCATACCGTAAGCTGCGATCATCCACATTAAAACTATCATACTCGTCTATTTAAGTTTGATCCCCTCAGAAGGTAAGCCTGATTTTGATTACCGTTAAGAAGTTCTCGGTTTATTTTTTCCAATTCTCTTATTTGTTCGTTTTTTTGTTGTAACTCACCTCTCAAGTTTTGGAGTGTTTCTTGTAACATATTTGTCTTATTATTTGTTACGAGAATGTCTAAATTATGTCTAAGTTCGTCTAACTCTTCATCCTTTTTAGACATTTTATTTTGGAAAATATTTTCCATTTCTTCCGTTTTAGTGGAAAATTCTTCTCTAATTCTGTCAATTTCGGTAGTCTTAATGGAAATTTCCCCGTTTAACTGTTCTATTTTTAACAACAGTTCATTTACTTGGGTATCGTCAGAGGTATAGATTATTTTCTCAACCTCCTTGATAACTTCAACAGGAACTTCCACCCGTATTTCTTTTATTACCTCAATTTCCACCCATTTTTCTTGAGTTCCACCCGTTTTTAAGTGTTTTTCACCTTCATTAAGTGTTTTTCCCAAAAGACCGTACTTCCTAATATCAAAACCTTGCTTGAAACATAGGTATATGAAGTTATCGATATCCTTTATTTCTTTGGATTCACAGAATGCAGACACCGTCTGCATCATTTCCTTACTAAATATTTTGGAGTTTTTCGGTTCCATTTTCAATATCTTCAAATGATTTTATGGAGAACTTTAAAAATGGTTTTGGGTTTGGTAGATCAACATAAGAATATTCTTTTGTATCAACATCGTATATTCCGTACCCATGTCTTCCAATACTTTCTCCTATGTTTTGTTGAATTGGACTTCCAATCATATAACCTTTACCTGTTTTGAATTTGAATTCTTGTCTTTTATGAATGTCTCCACATAACACGGTTTCAAGTCCATCAAATTTTTCAACGTCATAAGCCTCTTCACCAAAGTCAAATCCAAGATCTGTTTTCATCCCCTGAATTGGTCCGTGAAATAATCCAATTCTTTTACCTTTTGCTTCTGTAATGTCAGGTGGTATATTTCCTTGATATTGTGAATACACACACCAACTAATGTTATCATCTTCATAAACACCTCTGTCTTTGTAATAGACGATGTTTTCACTATTAAGTGAATTAATGATCGGTGAAAGAGCATCCAATCTTTCTGTGTTATTAACCAAGAAGTCGTGGTTACCTGGAATGATAATTGTTTTAGTAATAAAAGAACATTCTGTTAATAACCATCTAACCATCTCAATAAGTTCAGGTGTCATTTGGTTTTTAGAATGAACCAAATCACCTGTAAAAACAATGCGTTCAGGTTTCAATTCTTTCCATTGTTCAATGGCAGTTTCCAAAATTGATTTATACAAATCGTGGTCTTTGAAGAGACGGATATGTAGGTCTGAAAAGTGTACTAATTGCTTAATCATTTAATTGTGTTTTGTCTCCGCAATATACTTCGTATGGTGGTCTGTAGGGATCATCTTGGACGGGGAATGGGTTAATAGGTATTGGTATGTGTTGGAAAGGTAATAAATCGCTTTTAGTTCTTTCCTCTTTTACTTGACCCATCTTTTCAATTATAGGTGCGATATTTAGTTTTTCACTTTCAATCTTATTGGTCAAATAACCATCTAACCAATAGTAAAATTCTTTGTATGTCATATTTTTAGTCTATGAATAATTCAAAATCTTCATTCACGTGACCGCACTCATTACACATATAAGTTGGGAATGGCACAATCGTGTCCTCATGACTTCCTGTTAATAATTTAGGTACTTTCTTCAACATTGTTACTTCTTTGAAGAATTTTGACTCGCATTTTTCACATTTGATTGTCTGTTGTTGTCTAAGATCAATCTTTGGTTTGATAATATCGTCCATTTTTATTTTATAATATAGTTTATTTTTACTTTAATAGGTAATAATTGGTCCCAACTAGTCGTTGTTACCCAAGTAGGTGTTATTGTTAGTGTCATACTCAATAATAGTTTATTTCTTAAGTTTAGTCAAATATTGTTTCATGTCCATTTCTAAAATAGTATTCATCGTTTTTTTGGATACTCGGTACTCATGGTACTCTCTTTCTTCAGTAATCAAAACGATAATACAACCTAATAGTTGTATACCTTCATACTTTGTTCCTTCCAACATTTTTAAAATTAATTTACCATAAAAAGGTAATTGGGTATTGTAGTGACCCAAAGCATTATCAGGTAAATCTTCAAATGGTTTTTTCATTTTTTTGGTATATCGGGTAACCGCAAAATTCTTTGGTTTGTTAGACTTCCAATCCGTTATTAAAAGACCAATGTTACCATTTGTCCCAATAACTAACCATACCTTATCGGGTTGTCCTGTGTATCCTAATTCGGGGTGTCCTAAAACCATTTCCGTATCAATCAATACACATCCTCTTTCTTTAAGAAGTTCTATGTAGTATTTACCAGCCATGATCATAGTATCACTTTTAATGATCTGTTCAGCATCGCAATCAAATATTGGTTGTCGTACAATTTTTTCAACTCCAAATTCTTTTAGTGTATGTTCTTCCAAAAAGAAGTGACAACGAGATCCCAAGTTTGTTGATTTTCTACCGGCTTCCGCCCACTCTTCCATTAACCTTTCGGCCTCATCAGGATCACCACCGGCTTTGTTATAAGCTGCTTGTTCCGTTGGAAAGTCGTCATAAAATATTTTCATAACTTTAGATACCGATGGAAAATCTGATCTTAAGTTTCCATCTTTATCCAACATTGTATATTTGTGACTTTCCTCTTCAAAGGTAAGTTGGAACTCTTTTTGTCTTTCAGAAATGATGTCCCTAATTTCTTGTGCAATTTTTTTTAAATCCATTATCTTATAATATGATAGTATTCATCTTTTATTTCACCTCGTAGATCGGCAATATCTTTATCGTCAGGTAGTTTTATTAATTTGATTCTACCCCATAATTCACCTCCATGTAATTCATGGTATAATTTAACTGCGTTTTCCCAAGCATCAGCATCCAAACAAATAACTATGTTAGCTTTAGCCTTTTTGTATATAGTCTCAAACAAAAGTTCTGACATGTGTTTACCTAGCATTGGAATTGGGTTATCTACGAATAAACCATCGAACGCACCTTCCACCAAATAAATGTCTTTGTTCCAATCAATTAGATTTTCCCAAAATATAATTTTGTCTTTTTCAGCTTCAGGATTTTTATATTTGGCACGAGACATTGGGTTCCAACTTCTTGCAATGTAATAATTCAACTCACCTTTTGTGTTGTACGATGGAATTACAATACGACCAGCGTGATCCCCTTTATCGCAAAATCCAATACCAAACTTTTCTATAATCTCGTCTGTGATCCCACGATTTTTAAGATAATTCATGGCTTGTCTTCTAACAGGATAGACCGGACTTGAGTCTTTGAATAACGTAAAACCTTCAGGAAGTTTTAATGTTTTTTTCTTTTTTTCTCGTTTTACTACGGTTTCGGGTTTAAGGACGTTATAAAGTTTCTTTTGTTTCCTATTACCATATTTATCAAATATTCTACCTAAGGCTCCGTGTGTACCCTCACTATCACCGCAGGACCAACACTTATAGACATTGTCTATGTAATTGACCTCCATATTATGTTTATTTCTCCCGTCATCACATACGGGGCAGTTGAAGGAAATTTGTCCTCGATTTGGGTAATGAAGTCCGTGATCACCAAGAACTTCTTCCAATAACTCAACTAACGCGTCATTTTCTTCCATCCCCTATAATATAATAATAAACTTTCAATACATCAACTACACAAACTTTCATGTTCTTTTATATTTATTGTTGATATGCCAACACAAATAACAATTACAGGTTTAAGCGGTTCTTCACCTTTTGATATTTACACTTGTGA
>Ga0209297_1000709_pt1 | contig 20552 bp, 39 predicted proteins | sample S_130805_MF_Meta_FD_187322 | JGI IMG/M metagenome (GOLD analysis project Ga0209297, IMG submission 187322) | Freshwater microbial communities from Lake Simoncouche, Canada to study carbon cycling - S_130805_MF_MetaG (SPAdes) (version 2) | ecosystem: Environmental > Aquatic > Freshwater > Lake ...
GGCGCAATTGTTGCTTGAATAAGCTATTGCGCGGATCGTCAAGGACGCGCTTGCCTGCCGTTGAGAAGCCTTGGCATGGGGGCGATCCATCAAGAATGTCAAGTTCGCCCACATCTAAGCCTGTGGCATTCAGTAGCATCTCACCGGTTACTTGGTGGATGTCTCCGTGGAATACCTTGGTGGTGGGGTGGTTAGCCTTGTAGCACTCAACTGCATGGGCATCCCACTCCACACAGGCAACCACCTCACAGCCCGCCATTTTATAGCCGGTAGAGGAACCGCCACAGCCAGAGAATGTAGAGATAACCTTCATTTTGTGAACGTCTCCCCACAGTGAGGACATTTGATTTCTTTGCCCTTGGGCGCGTCGTTGCCCACAGTCTCGTCAAACTGTTTCCATGCAACATCTTCCACGCCAACAGGGTCCATCATAGCGATTACCTCGCTTTCAGTCAGGAACAACCCCGTCAAATCATCACCCGCCGCCTGCAACTCTTGCAGGATGGGGGCGACAAGCAGGGGATCATCCTCGCTTGCTTCGGTGCTCCAATTATCGACCATGCCGTATTTCTCGGCGGCTAATTGGCTATCGAAGGTGCGCGGGCGAACGGGGATCATCCACGGCGATCCGGGGTCAATGCCTTGCGGGGGGTGGGCTGGATCTGCTTCGTGCATGCGCTTCAGGGCAGCGGTGATGCCGTTGCCTGCAATGATCCGCCCTTCGGTTTGGCCTGGCCACGTTGCCAAGACAGGCAGACGTGCAAGGCCAAACTCGCGTAGGGAGGCGCATAGTTGGGCGATGTTGGTGTCAGGATGAAGGCGGGGGTTGCGTTCCCACCTGTGGAGATCCGTAATGGGGATCAGGCTTACATGGTCCATTGCACCTCCAAATCCCCACCCGCCCCACAGGGTACGGTCAGGGTTTGGCCCGTGGGGCAGGGTAGCGACAGCAGGGGCAGGGGGCCGGTGTCTGCGGTATCGGTGGGGGTGGGGGTGGTATAGGCAAGGAGGAGTAGGATCATGGGCGCTATTGTAGCCCCGTGGGTGCGGTAGCGTCAAGGCGTGACACCGATTGCAGGGCGCGTAGCAGGTCATCAGGGCCACGCAGTGGGTAGCCCAATATCTCAAATTCAGCGTAGGGCACAGACCGGGTGCCACCCAATAGCAGGCGACGCCAATCAGCCCACGGGACAAGCCGTTGTATCGCCTGCTCTTTGCGGCCCGCGTCAAGCAGCTTCGCCTGCTTCCCCCGTGGTGCAAGGGCAGGCACCTCCAAGCGGGCGGCGATCCATCCGTGGCCGCCCGACTTCAAGAACTTATCAAACTCGCGGGCTTGGCTGGGCTTTACTCCTGCTCCAACCTCATCGTCTCGGATAGCAGAATCAATAGCGCCAAGGCTAAGCGATGAACCCGTCTCTAACTTACACTCAATGTAACTACCTTTTCCACTGTACATCACCTCATAATCTGCCAACCCGGACGGCAGGCGGATCTTACCGCGCATGGGCGGTGAATGGCGGTGGAAACTCAACAATCCTGCGGTTGATACCTCTAAGCCTTGAAACCAGTGGGCACACTGGGTTTCCCACTTGGTTGGGGTGATAGGCTTGGTGAGGTCGATTGTTTTGGGCTTAGGCATTGTCAGCCCCTTTCTGCTTCTCTGCCACGCGTTGAACCCGGATCGCCCGGCGTAATGCACGGGCGCGGGCATCTGCTTGATCGGCTGCCGCTTTCAGGTAGGCTGCTTGCGTGCGGAAGTTAGTAGCGTCTGCCTCTAACTCGGCGGCTTGTTGCTCCATTGTTTCGTGTTGGTCGGTCACTTTTCACCCCCAACCCATTCGGCAACAGTCGGCCCGTTGAGGGCGGGATCTTCAAAGAGGGCGCTTCGTTCTTTCTGCGCTTGCATCAGCACTTCTTTCCATTTGGCGTCATGGTCCGCGAGGGCCTTGGCACGGGCAGCGCGCGGTGCTGCCATCAAGCGATCATAGTCGGCATGGCATGTGGGGCATAGCCACTGCTCGGTGATTCGCCACCACCCTTCTTTATGGGCTTCGCTTAGGCTGGGTGTCTGCATGTAGTTGCCCACATACTCGGCGGTGAAAGAGCACTTTGCGCAGATGATGCGCAGTGTCAGCATGGCGGTGGTTTTCATAGGTACCTCAACAGTTTCCGGGCGTTATTGATTGCATCCCAGCGCATATGCAAGGCAAGCGCCAAAGCATCGCTATCAACGCCCATAACTTGGATAGACCATTGCTGCGCATACACAATACTGTCAAGCTGCTCTTCAAACAGGTCGCGCACCACATTGCGCCCGTTGTTCGCCTGCAATGGCACGCCGTACTTGTCGATCCCCATCTGACGACGGGCGGCGGCATGGGGGCGCAGTGGGTCATCGGCAGGAAGGATGGCGAGGATAGATGCCCACATGTCACCGTTGCCGGGGGTGGGTGGGGGTTGGGGGTTGTTCACTTGGGCTCCATTGTCGGGGTGGGTTGGAAGTGTGGTAGTGGTTCATGCCTTCACCCAATGCCAAACCCCATCTATCAGTTTCGGCACATACCCGGCTTCCTTGCACCGAAGCCGGTGATAGGTGTCGTCTGTGCGGTGAGGCACGCGCAGGTAGGCGGTGCCATCTTCGCGGGTGATGACAGTGGCGGCGGGTACGTTGACTTGTGCCCATTCTTCGTGGGCATCTTCGCCGTCAATGGTGCTGTTTTCGGGGGTGACAGGTACTTTGTAGCGACGTTCAATAGCAGCGATCCAGCTTACAATAACAGCGGCGCACTGGATCAGTTCTTCAATCAGGGCAGCAGGTGCCACCTCTGCAAAGGCTTCGCACACTTCTTCTTCAAGAATGTGCTTCCAAGTCAGCTTCTTTTCTTCAGCTGCCTTATCGCAATGGCGCTTTGCACGGCGGCGAGCAACGCGCCACTCTGCGGCGTCGGTGCCATCGGGGTGATTCTGCACGCCCCACTTGGCTTCCTGCCGCTTGCACTCGGCTTCAATGCGCGTGAGGATCGCCGCGCGGGTGAGGGTGCGTTGTTCAGGCATAAGCTACTTCCATCGCCCGATAGCAGGCGTTTATCAGGGCTTCAGGCGCGGTGCCTGTGGGGCTCACCTCTCGCCACAGGTTATCCGCAAGGGCGGTGGCGGTAGTGTCGGTGGGGGCGTCAAGGCCCGTCAAGTTGAGGCGGGCAAGGTAGCCGAGGGCGGTGATACAGGCGGTGGCGCGTTGGCGCAGGTATGCGCTGTTTCGGTTCATCGGTACTCCGAAATCAGTTTGTTAGCCGCTGCCGTTGCAATATCCTTGCTAACCCCTGCTTTTATGAGGGCGTCCTGCATGTCAATAACGCCCAACACATAATGCCTGTGACAGTCTTGGGGTTGCATCACCCCCCGCTTGACAAGCAGGCTGAACCGCTCAATAAGCGTCATTGCCCCCAACGGGGCTGCCATCGCGGCTTCTTGTGCTTCGCTGGTGATTCTCATTTGGGGCACTGCTTCTCTCCAAGGGCACCCTCACAGATTAGCGCGGCTTGTTGCAGGGTGCAACGTCGTGCTACGATTTATTTTAATCGCGCTGTTTTGGCTTCTACGGTACCAAGGATGCGCGTTTCGGTTCGGGTGTGGGTAGATAGGCCCCAAGGCTGTTTGGTGGGCGCTTGGGGCCTTGTGGCTAAAGTGCGGATAGGTCTAATGGCTCATCGGTGACAAGGGCGGCAAGGGCATCTTCAATCTGCGCGGTGAGGGCGTCGATTGTCAGGGCTGCCCCGTTGAGGGCCGCCACTTCAAGCTGGGTGATAAGGCGGTCGGGGTGGCGTGATTGGGCGGCTACAAGCTGCATTTCGGCAGCGTGTAGGGCGTCACGGTACACGTTCAGCGCCATGGTGAGGGCTTGCAGCTCTGCCGATTTGGCCACAATTTCGGCGGTGATTGCCAGGCACAGGGCCGGATCGGCTGGCCATTCAGCACCGGCCACGATGCCAATGGTGAGGGGGCTCATGCGATATTCCGCAGGGCTTCAAGCAGCAGCGCCAGGGTATGATCATCGGCGGGGGTGCTTGCGATTTTCTTGTCATTCATCGCACAGTATTTACGAATGATAGGCATCACCTTCTTACCGCGCGGATCATCTTGACCGATGGCAAGGGCGGCAATGGCCGCACGCACGGTATTGATGCGCTTCTCATCGGCCGACTGCTCAGGCAGGGCATCGGCCACGGGGGCAGCCTTGGGCTCAATGGATGGGGCCTTGGGCGCGGGGCGCATGGGTTGGGCTTGCCCGCGCCCCTGTGCTGCTTCGCCATCGTCATCTTCGGCAGGTGCAATGCCACAAATAGACATCAGGGTATAGCGGCGCGCATAGGTGATGGCGCTGCCCACGGGCTGCGGGCTCAGATCTCGACAAGCAACTGACAAACGGTTGCTAATCCATTGGCCCGACTTGTGGAAAATCGTGGTTTCAACCGTGACGATTCCTGGTTCAGTGCTCACCGATTGGGTAAATGACAGCCCATTGCTGCTTAGGTGGGGGCGAACAGCATCTACCACACTGGCCAAATCGGCGTACTTACTCTTGAAGTGCGGATTGGTGCTATCCTTGGCAGCTACCGTCATGGCCCCCTGGGCCTGCGCAAAGGCGGTCGCAAATTCGTTGATGTTCTCTGAACGTTCCATTGTCGTGATTCTCCGCGTGGTTGAGTTGGTTGAAACCTGCCTATACTCAACCAAGTATAGGCAGGTGAGGCCATCAGCAGGAGTCGAACCTGCTTAGGGCGGCTGCCCTTTCGCCACCGTTGGCGCTCTGATGGCGTGCAGGGCTATCGGGCTGCCCACCGGCCCATGATGGTAGCATGGGCGTGCATCTGACTTTCTGCGACTTGGCGAGCACTTTGGCCGCCAAACTTTGCGGCCAGTTCGGTAGGATAGCACTTGTCTTTCTTGACCGTGATGTAACCTGCATCAACCAAGAACTTCACCATTTCAAGGCCGATGGCGATGGTTGAAACCTTGCCAGCGCGAGCGTTGATGTTGCGGATGGTTTCGATTTGGGAAGGAAGAAGGGTCATCTTAGCTCCGTTCGGGCGGCTGGTTGTTTCCGCCCTTGGTGAATCTATCTTATAGTCTCTATTGCTACACGTCAATAGAGATAATGAAGATAATCAATCTTTGTCGGTTGCCTGCTTCGCCACTGCACTATTCGGCAGCCGTCGCCCGCAGGTGGGGCAGCATGGGTTGGGCTTGCGGCCCGCACCTGGCCTGCGGGGCTTGGTGCGGTGGCCGGATGCAGTGGGCTTGCGGGGCTGCTTGTCGGCAGCCCCTTTGGGGCGGGGCATGAGGCTCCTTAGAGTGAGTAGATGGCGTATCCGGCCCGCCATCCGATTTGCGTTAGAAGGCCGGTTGAAACCATGCATTCTATGGTGTAGATGCGCACTTTGGCAGTGCTGTTCTCGTCACACATCGTCTCGATCTGGCTTGCACTAAGGCGGTCAATCATTCCAAAGCAGGCCGACACGGCATCAACTTCGGCGGGGTGTTCTTCGACGTACTTGACGGCGGCGATGGCGTTTTCGGCTTCGATGCGGGCGATGTCTTTGAGGCGGAGGTCCATGTGCATTTGATTCTCTCTTGATGACATACTCTTATAGTCTCTATTGCTACACGTCAATAGAGATAATGAAAGTATTTTAGCGGGCAAGAAGGGCATCCACCACGGAGGGCGTCATGTAGCGGGGGGCCTCCCCAAAGGGCTGGATTTTCCACTGGCGGGGCTCCTCTGAGGACCCGTAGCGACAGACAGCAGAGGGGGCAAGGCGGAGGGCAAGGCGGAGGCGATCGGACTTGGAAGGCATGACATCTCCAGGGATGCCCCGAAAGGGGCGGGAAGGTTAGCGGGGAAGCAGGGCGGCGGCCATCGCGCGGGTTTCGGAGGTGATGGGGGCGCGGTAGCCCCGGCGGGGGTTGTGCTCGTTGTCGATCTTGGCCTGCTGGGCCAAGTCGCCTGCAGCTTCAATCAGCAGGTCCATCGCGCGGTTCATGGCGGCGTCATTGGTGTAGGTCGAGGCGATGTACGCCTGGGCCGCAGAGTTTTGGGCTGCGGTCATTTTGGAAGCCTTGTCAGCCGTCAAGCTGCGAAGGAACGCGTCTTTGGCGGGGATGATGGCAGTTTTGGCTTCGGCTTTGAAGGACATCAGGTCGAGGTAAGACATCTTGGCTCCGTTCTTGATGACATACTCTTATAGTCTCTATTCTGGTACGTCAATAGAGATAATGAAAGTATTTTGAGGGAGCCAGAGCGTTCTGATGGCGTGCGGGGCTATCGGAGAATGCGCCATCCATCTGCAATATGCTTGGCTTCCCACTCGATTCGCTCGGATTCGGATGATGCCCAAATCTCATCAATGGCCAGCCCCAAGTCAATGATTTTGGATGCGCGTGAGTAGGTTGGATCTGCTGAAAAATTGGGAAGACCATGGGAAGTTTTGCGGGTCATCTTAGCTCCATTGAGGCGTTGGTTGCTCGCCTCTGGTGTCTCTATCCTATGGCCTTGACCGTACCACGTCAAGGCTAAACATGAAGATTTATGCGTTGCATGTTGGCAACATGCTGACCACTTGGTCAACAGTCGCCACGCACGCATGAGCAGTGTCATATTACACCCATAGAACCGTGCGAATTATCTCCGTTTCCATTGGTGCAATGATTGTATGTACAAGCAACAATGCAGCGCATGAAAAAGGCGGTCAGTTTCCTGACCGCCTGCACAACCCACTGGAGAGACACGACGCCGCTAAAAAAGGGGGCCGGTGGGAGGCGGAGGTAGCCTTCCAAAGCACCCTCCGCCCTCTCCACCGACGCAGATCCACTATCGCGGGTGAGGGTGGGCGTCAAGCGCACATCGGAAGTGTCCCATAGGCCCCCGAAGTGTCCCATAGGCCCCCGAAGTGTCCCATAGGCCCCCGAAGTGTCCCATAGGTGATTTCATGCAAACATCCGTATTGCCAATCATGTAGGCAGAACAATAGCGCCGCGAGCACATCTAAACCTTCATTATTTGGGGACAGATGGGACAGGCAAACACACATCTGTCTCCGACGCACCCAAACGATATAACCATTGAGCAAAGTAAGCTATCTGCATCTTGGGACAGATGGGACAGATTTTCAGCGTTTCCGACCTCTATTTCCTATATATACGTCTATACGGACAAACCTGGATTTTTCAAAATCAATTTCATTTTAGCTCTATACAGCAAATAATCTGTCCCATCTGTCCCCTACTAATAAAAGAAAGCAGACTACCTATATAATTTTATGGGACAGATCGCGGGACAGATTGTATTTGGCACTCCAAATCTGTCCCATCTGTCCCCTGTGGGCATGGCATCCCAAAACGACAATAGCACCCATAATAGGCGCTATTGTCTCTGTATCTAATGCGGGTCGGTCAATACTGGACAGGTGGGACAGATGCCGAAGCCTTCTCGATCCCGATCCACCGTCGCCCATTGTGGCGGTTCTCATCCTGGGTGAATCCGCGATCCATAAGTGCTCTGGACAGCCACTTGTGAGAACGCACGTTCAAACCGTTCTCTTTGGCCCAAACTGAATAGGCATTATAGATCAGCTTGTTCTCATAGGTCGCCCCTGGGGCCACCTTGCAACAGTCTGTCAGGAAGTCGGATAGGATGTCCATTTCTTCCTTATAGGCGTCCGTGGCATCCATGACCGCCTGTGGAGGTGCAAGCCCGATACGCTGCCACTCTTTGAGCCCCGTCAAGGCCCACCGAAGGATCGCCCCGGCTTCGGCCCGCAGCTTGGCTGGCAGATCGCCATCCCGCTCGTCTTTGGGGATGGTCACCGTGAAGGGGATCATGCGCAGGCGTCGCCAGATGCCCTCGTCTGTGCCCTTGATGATCGGCTTGTGATTGGTCAACATCCAAAGCTTGAAAGACGCAATGAAATGGAAGAATTCACGATTGAGGAAGCGCGCAGGAATTGGATCGCCGCCCGTCGCCAGTTTGACCAGGGCCTCATCAAGTCCCCCGCCCTCGCTCGTCTCGGAGCAAGTCACCAACCGCACCCCAGCCAATGCCGCCAAGTCGTTCGGGATAGAACCTTCCCGCCGGTTGACGAAGGTTTCAACCGGCGTCGTTGTGGCATAGTCCCCCATGATATGCATAATGGTATCCATAAATGTGCTTTTACCATTAGCCCCACGTCCATAGGCAATGAACATACATTGTTCCTTGATACTTCCTGTCAGGCAGTAGCCAACAACCCGCTGCAAGAAGTTGACCATATCCTGATCCCCGGCCATGATTCTATCAAGAAACTTCAGCCATGCCGGGCATTCTGCCTGCTGTTCGCTTACGTTTGCAATGTGCGTGATATGATCCTCACGCTTGGGAACATACTTGCGTTGTGTTTTCAGATTGTAGGTGAAATCAGGCGTATTGAACAGCCATATATCAGAGTCCCATGCTTCTTTTTTGATAGCGATCTTCTCATGCGCCCCGGCCAAATCAATCATAGCCTTAATGGTTGACGCCGCCTCACACTTGTTAGCGTGCTTCAACATAAGTTTCCGCAGTGCTTGCCGCTCCTCTTCTTCGATACTCATCCCCATCTTAGAGTCAACTTCAGGCGGTGCCCTATCGCGCCACACATCGGCAACATCTGCGGCAAACCTGACAACCTTTCTTGTATCATCGGTTTTCCAATGCGACCCCGCCCAAATCATCCACCCACTGCCAGGCATCGCCCCGCACCAACGCAGATCCTTTCCAAAGCGTTCGACCATGAGCTTTGCATTGCCCAAGTCGGTCATGTGGGTTGGTTCAAACTGAACAACATCAGTCGTCATTTCTTCGTTGTTCATTGGGCACCCCCAGCACGACTAATAAGCATCTGCATGATTTTGAGTTCCATAATTTGCGCCGCCTCACCTTTAGATAACCCGGTTCGTTTCACGTTGAATTTGCGTAATGACTCAATCTGCTTGTCCGTTGCGGGTTCAGACTGCCAATTTTTATCAAGCCCCTGCTCTTCAGGCGGCACAAAGACCGATGCTTCACACTGGCCAAACGTCCCAATCTTCATCAGACGTGGCTCATCCCACCCGCCGATAGAATTCCGCACCCGCTCCCATACTTCCCACTGCCCGTCATCCCGCTTGCGTACTATGGCGCTATTGTTCTGCCCTTTGGCGACATAGGTTTTTTTGTTAGACGACTCATAGATATACCACCGTGTCTGGTTTTTTGAGAACAGCGACACCGCGAAGTGACTCACGCCCGATACAGATGGGGCGATCAGGATCTCCTTGGGCTCGGTGGCAGGCATCACAATCAGCAGGTCTTTGCAAGGTACCCACTCCCCACCCGGCCCCGAAGGCCAGCCCACAATAGCATCGCCTTGCTCATCATCAGAAACCCAGTCCCGAACGTCGGATACCTCCCCATTGCCCCATTGCACATTACGCCGATGCTTGACTTTATCCCCAGGCTTGATCCGCTGCCGACTATGCCCCTGTCCTGACATATCGTGCATAGAAGCAAGCGAATGCGTCTTTGAATTGGCCACAAAGTCAATAACGATCCCCTCCTCCTTGCCTGGGTGAATCCGCGTCACCCGCCCCACCTGCTGCGCATACAACCCCCTGGATTGAGTAGGACGCACCAACAATACCGCCGAGGTAGCAGGCGCATCAAAGCCTTCCCGCAACAAATCACAGTTGCACAATACCTGCAACTTCTTGGCCTTGTAGTCTGCTATCTTCTGCGCACGCTGCGGATCATCGCCCCACACAGCATCAGCCTTGATGTCCAATGCCGCCATTGCCTCAGCAATCCGCTTTGCATGGGCAATGCTGGTTGCAAACACAATAGCCTGTTTACCCGGTACTAATTCAAGATACTTCTCCGCAACAATCTGGTTGCGTTCATCTGTGTCTACGATCTTCGCAATGGCCTCATGGTCATCAGGATCGACATCTTCAAGATCCAGATGGGTTTCCACCTGCAAGCCACGCACTTGGCACAACGCCCCGTCATTGATGGCATCTGCAAGCGAATACTCATAGACCAACGCCTCAAATGTGATACCGAGCCCACCCGTCTTCCCCTTCGGGGCGCTCCTGAAGGGGGTTGCCGTGAAGCCGATGTGCTTACACTTGGGGTTGACCTCCAACAAACGGGCATAGATATTGCGATAGCTCTTAGCCGTCGCATGATGCGCCTCATCTGTGATCACGAAGTCAAAGTGTCCGAGGCTCGGCAGCCGCCGTTTATGAAGGCTTTGCACCGAAGCAAAGACGGATTGACGGGTGACCTCATTGACCTTGCCCTTGACCTTCCCCGCCTCAATGGTGGGCTCAATCAATCGCGCCCTACCCATCACATCATCGATCAACTCGTCCATGTGGACAAGGAATAACACCCGCTTTTTAGCCCGTACAGCCTTCACAATCAGGCTGCCGATCATGGTTCCCTTCCCCGTCCCCGTGGCGGCAGAAACCAGTATCCGGCTATGCTTTTTCAACCCTTCCCGCACGGCCAACATTGACTCAATCTGCCACTGTCGAGGCACCGCGCCGGGTTGCAAGGGTACGATAGACGCATCTATACCATCCGGCTTTACAGCCGTTCCATCCTGACTCATTGCTACATCCTTTTGTCTCCTCTCCAACCCGATCCGGTGCCACCCGGATCGGGGCGCTTGGCAAGCGCAGGAGGAGCACAACCAGCCTATAAGATCATCCCTCTGATGTCAAGCCCCAATCACAAGCGGCAACGCCTCCGCTTGCCATCTATGCAGGGTCCAGGGGGTCATTCTTGCACTGAAGGGATCAAAGCGATCAACTTCTCACCTGCCTCTGCTGGCAACATCTTACCCTTGAATGCCAGCCATTTAGCATAAACCTCTGGTGAGGCATAGAATGCGATCTTCTTGCCCCCACCTTTGATGCCCCTGCGATGGCCGCCCCAAGTCACGACCAGAACCGGCGCTGCATCTCTGCAACGTCCCCGGCGAACCGGTCCATTTTCAGGCGTAGATCTGACAGCACCGCCGACTCTGGATCGGTATAGGGCACCATGACCTCCAACCGCCCCACCCGTCCATAACGGTGGGCACGGCGCACGGCCTGATACATCTCCTCAAAGCTGTAATTGAAACCAGAGTAAACCATGTGATTACACTCTGGAATGTTGACTCCGAAGCCCAACACTTTGGGCTTACTGATAATGCACCGAAGCTGGCCAGCCCTGAACGCATTGACCTTCTCAACCCGCTCCTCAACGGGCATCTGACCATTCAGAACGGCTACAGAATCATCCCAGAGCGCATTAGCAATGGCTTCTTCTTCGGCATTGCGATTGCACCAGATGATGCTCTGATTATTGGCATTCACATAATCCACAATACCCTGCAACCGTGGGCCGCTCTCACTACGGATAGACCCAAATACAGCACTACGATCCTCTGCATTACCGGCGGTCGCAAACAGCATGCCGCTCTTTGCAGAGAAGCCATCATGCACTGCAAACCGGCGATAATCATAAAGGGGCTCACAAGGCATCTCGGTAGACTCCGAGAATCCCAGGGCCTTTGGGCTATAAATGTAAGTCGCCCAGGATGCCAGATTCCGATAGAAGGGCTCAATGGCATGGCCGCGAAGATACCACTGATTGCCGTCTTTCTTGAAGAACTGCGAATAGTATTCGGCCGCAGTCCGAGCATATCCCAAGAACACTGCATGGCTGGCATACTCTGCATGGTCATTGGGTGCAGGCGTTGCAGATGCGCATAGACGATAGGGCACATTCTGCGACAATGCACACAGCCAATCCCGCGTTTCTCCTTGGTCATTCTTCAAGATACTACTCTCATCCAGCAATATCCCTTGCACGCCATTCATATCAATATCACGGCGGGCCTCGTAATTCAGGATGGCAATGCCATCTACCCACGACTGCCCGGCCCGAAGGTCAACCAATTGGATGCCATGAAACCGCATCATCTCACGCTTCCATTGGTCAAAAACTGCCAATGGGCACAGGATTAGCACCTTGCCGGTTTCTGCAATAGCAGCCGACCATGCAGCTCCCATAGGCGTCTTGCCAAGGCCACAATCAGCAAACAGGGCAAAGCGCCGCCGTGATAGGGCACGTTGCACCAATACCTTCTGAAACTCCATCAGATGCGGAGCCGTAGCCCCAATGGCACCTAATGCAACGTCACCACCAAACACAGTTGAATAGGATGCTTGATCCGTTACAACCTCTTGACCTTCCACCCGGTAGAAAGGTAGCTTCTTACACTCAATGAACCGGCGGTATCCGGCGGGGTCCATTGTGATGGGGATGCGAATGAAACTCACTTGGCACCCCCAAAAAGTGACTGTTGAGCACCACGGGTTTCAACCGCACGGGCCAGATTCTTAGATGCCACACTGTAATAACGAGGATTCAACTCAATGCCTACAAATTTACGATAAAGCAGCAAACTCTTATACCCCTCGCTTCCGACGCCCATAAAGGGAGAAAGAACCGTCTCACCCTTATTGCTCCACATTCTGATACACCGCTCAATGAGCGGCAATTGCAGGGGGCAAACGTGCCGCTCATCCTCTGCTGACTTTGCGGAATCGGTATTCAGTGTGTCTGTCTCTCGGATGCCACGGAAGACAGGGTATACCTCACCGTTATCCTTCATGCTGTGCAGCCCCTCGGTCAATGCCACATCCGAAGTATCCCCACTCTCACGCCACAAAGGGCGTGCCCAATCAATCCATTCGTCGTTCGTCACGTCTGTTTTGACAGGAACCTCTGTGGCCCCAGGGCGCTTGAAGATAAGCAGGTAGTCAGCAAGTGCAGGCCGACTAACCAGACTATCCTTATGCAACTGGCCAAACTGGAGGCCATGCGCCTTAGTCCGAATAGCCTGGGCTTGCGGGCACTTATCAATGGTAGATTCTCCGTAGAAGATCATCCCGGACTTTTCCATCTCCCGAATAACCGCACCTCTAAGGTCAAATAATCCCACAAATCCATGTGTGTTTTTGGTACGGGTTACCTGCTGAATGTGCATGCAGATATTGCGGCCTGGTTTGATCACCGGTGCCACCGCCTGACAGAAGAAATTGAAGTGGAGCAAGAATTCATCGTCAGATTCACGCGAATTTCCCATATCTGCATCGGCATCTGTATAGGCATACAGGCTGCTGAAAGGTGGACTGAACACCGCCAGATCAACGCTATTGGGCTCCATTTCTTGAAGCACAGGGATACAATCTGCATTGTGAATTTCGTAGTCTTTGGCCATTTGCTCTCCTGCCAGCCGGATTGTCCGTTCTGGTGTCTACAGAGTATAATCTTGAAACGGTCGTGTCAAGATATTCATGAAGATATTTATTGCCCCACACAGGATCGGGCACAGGCTTATGCTTTTTGCAGGGCGTCACGGTTCATTGCCCACCCACCTTCATCACCTCATCTAAGGCCACATCCCCCGCGCGGATCATGCGGATCACCGAAAGAACGCACGCCCGCTGAAACGTGCCGTCTTTGTAATTGCCAGCCGCAAGCGCCACCTTTGCGGCTTCGGCGGGGGTATATAGCGACTGGATCGCTTTGGTGCGATGCTCACCTTCTGCTTTGCTTTTGCCCAATTCTCACCTCACGCCCACCCTTATCCCGCCCCTGGATTATCGCAACTAATTTGCTTGCGAGAATATCAGGGTATGCTAAGACATGGACATGCTCACCGCCGCCCTACGCCTCGCCATCACCTTCCCCGTTTTCCCCGTGGCGATCTACCGCGACGGTGACAAGGTATCCAAGCAGCCAATAACGCCGCACGGCTTCAAAGATGCAAGCCGCAACCCTGCACAAATCGTTGAGTGGTGGAGCGATAACCCCAACGCCGCCATCGGTCTTAGAACCGGCTGCCCACTGCCATCAGGGCGCGAATTGCTTGTCATCGATGTTGACCTTGCCAACGCGCGCAACACCGGCAAAATAGCAGGCATTGACGCCCTGAACCTGCTTGCGTCAAAGGGCCTGCACACCCCCACCCGTGCCGCTCGCACAGGATCAGGCGGGGCGCACTTCTACTATTCCATGCCGCCCAATAGCCGCGTCACAATCGGCCAAAGCCTGCGCATCGACGGCAAGGCCACCGCGATAGATTGGCGTGGGCACGGTGGCTATGTCGTCGCCCCACCGAGCCTTTACCCTGGATCGGCGTACCGGTGGGCCAGGCCAAGCCCCTGGACTGCGCCGACGATTCGGCCTGTGCCAGATGCCTTGCTGGCGTTATTGACCAAACGCGAAGAAAGCAGCGACGCAGTAAAGCGCATAGAAGCCTCTCTATCCGGCGACGCCCACCAACGCGCCTACGGTGCCGTAGCCCTCGCCAACGCTTGCCGCGCAATCGACAATAGCGCCATAGGTACGCGCCATTCTACCCTCAACGCCCAAGCGTTCTGCATCGGTCGCTTAGTCGGTGGCGGCTGCATTGACCAAGACGCAGCCATGTCAGCCCTCACCGAAGCGGGCCTGCGCACCGGCAAACCTGCCCGCGAGGTACACCGCACAGTCAGCGCCGCCCTGCGCGATGGCGCGCGCGATCCTCGCAAAGCGCCCGATAGGCGGGTGATCGTGTGAATCTTTGCGCCGTGGTCTTGACGTGGTAGGGGCAAGGCTATAAGAGGTATCCATCGAACGGAGCTACTATGGACGCCACCCTGACCACTGCCCAAAAGAACCTTCTCAAAAGCATCTGGGGCTACACCAGCTTTACTGATCGCAAAGTTGGCGAAGCCTTGGTAACCAAGGGGCTTGCGACCTGCACAATCACAACGGGCCGCCGTTCTGCAAACAGCGCACTTTGCAGTCAAGCAGAGTACACGCTGAATGATGCAGGCATTGCCGCACAGAAGGCAGCCTTTGTCTAAGCCTAAACCTGAACATGTCTTAGAAACCCTTCGGAGCTATTCCGAGGGGTGTGCTGTTTTTCTGATTGCAGACGCCAATAACGCCACTATCAGAGGCACGGTTGACGTTCTACTTTCCTTGCAGTCATCCGGCCTTGCTAAGACCAAGGATAAGGGCGGTTGGATTGCAGTAACCCCGGAGCAATTATGAATGATGCGCTTGTCTTAGATGGTCAACCGGTCGACTGCAATGACTTGGTTATCTCTCTAAGTGGCGGCAAAGACTCAACTGCCACCTATCTGCACCTGCTTGAAACCGGATTCATTGACCGGTGGATCGCCAAGGGTGGGCGCGTGTTTCGAGTCTTTGCGGATACCGGTTGGGAACTGCCAGAAACCTATAACTATGTGAACGAGCTTGAAACGAAATTCGGAAAGGTTCACAGGGTAGCCATCTGGGTGCCCGGCCCGGATGAACCCAAGCCCACGGGCTTCGACCACATGGAAAGGATGTGGGTGAATCCGGCTAAGACTATGGCTGCGGATAGACACGCGCTGGCAAAGCTTTTTGAGATTCGCATGGGTCACTATTCACCGATGGTACGCCTCATCCTGCATTGGATGTGGTTCCCGATGTCGAAATCCCGGTGGTGTACGGATGAAACAAAGAAACGCCCGCTTGTGTCGTTCATGCAGACATTGGATAGCCCGGTCAATGTGATCGGCATTCGTGCCGAAGAAAGCACGGCCCGCTCAAAGTCGGTCGCATTTGATTTTTCAGATGATTGGGACTGCCATGTATATAGGCCAATACTTGACTTCAAACTGGCCGATGTCATCGCCATTCACAACCGCCATGGGATCGCCCCCAACCCGCTCTATCTGCAAGGGGCTGGATCTGGGCGTGTGGGATGTGCGCCGTGCGTCAACTCCGGCAAGCCGGGCCTGCTATGGCTTGCCGCTGAGCACCCGGAAAGGGCTAAGCTCTTAGGCGATATTGAAGAATCTATGGGGGCTGCAACCGGTACGGTACACCACTGGTTTGCTGGCAAAAACGCAGATGGCACCTTTGAGGGCTGGCCAATAGAGAAGGCTATTGAGTGGGCAAAGACAGGCAGAGGCGGGCGGCAGCACATGCTTTTCAGAGGAGAAGATGAGCCCGGATGTACCCAATGGGGACTATGTGAGGTCAAGAAATAAATAGCCTTGACGCTACCCTGTCAAGACGTTAGCCTCACCGCGAGGTACACATGCCAGAAATCACCTGCCCCACCTGCGGCTATCAGGGCCTTGACCGCGCCCGTCACAAAGCCGACTGCCCCCACCGCTCCACCCACGGGGGCCTGCGCACGAAGCCCCACGGGGGGCGGATCACCGCAAACGTCGCCCCTGATCGCTTCGCTGCTTGGCTTGCTTTCAAGGGCGACGACAGCCCCAAGGTGGCCCTTGAGCGCCTGATAGATGAGGCGCTACGCCCCAAAAAGCCGCGCCTCAAAAAGAATGATGTTTCGCCTTGACGTGGTAGGGTCAAGGCTATAAGATGGTTGTATCAAGAGGCAATCATGCAAAAGGTCTTTCTGGTGGGCAACGCAGCAAAAATCACCAGCGGCGGGCGTTTCGTAGAATCCGAACTGCTCACCGAAAGCCCCGAAGAACTGGCTGCTTGGCTGGCAGAACGCGAGGCCAACGACTTTGTAGTTTGGCAGAGTGAGTCTAAAACGGTTGAGCGTGACGAGACGGCCCACAATAACGCTGTTGCTCGCATTGCCGAGCGCAATGCACGCTTGCAGGCGAACCGATGAGCAAGCCGGTTCATTTTATCAGTTTCAGTGGTGGGCGCACTAATGATGTTTCGCCTTGACGTGGTAGGGGCAAGGCTATAAGATGGGTTCATCAAGAGGGCAGAATGATCGACTCATCCAAATGGCGCAACAGCGAGGCATACCGCACCCAAGCCCGCAACGAAGTCGATGCCCAACGCGTCGCCCTGATACTGCCCCGCACCGCCCCCACGGGCCCTAAGATGGCCAGTGCGGCGCAGAAACGCCTCTGCACCACATACGGCATCAAGTGCGAGGATCTGACCTTCTCTGAGGCCGCCCAGGCCATCAACGCCTATGCCAAGGCGAACAGCCGCCGTAGCCGCCCCTATGATGCCGCGACTGCCACGCCCGCCGAGGTTGAGGCATACCTCACAAGCATCTTCGGGCCTGCATAATTTACAATAACGCCGAGCATGGAGCACACATGGAAAACTGGACAATTACACCGCTTGGATTCTACTCAACCTCCGCGACCCGCGCCTTCGGATCATACGTCGTGATCGCCGTGGCCAGCCCCCACGGCGGCAGTTGGCGCATCGACGCGGGCGGCATTGAGATTGCCCGCTCCACAGGCCCCCTGCCCACCAAAAGCATTGAGGAGGCCATTGCCACGGCCACGGCCCAAATCAAGGCCCTGGTTGACGCCCTTGCCCCTTTCAGCGCACTTGCGGCCGAGCTTGCCGAAGCCGAGGCCGTGATTGAATCCGACCGCGAGCTGATCAACGCGGCCCATGCTGCCCTTGCCCGTCAGGCTGCCCGCATCGCCGTACTCGAAGCCAAGGCCGATGCCGATGCCGATGCCGATGCCGAAACGGCCCGCCGTCTGAAGCAGTACATTCGCCATGCAGAAATGGCAGTCATGGGCCCCGAAGATGCTGATGAGGAAGGTGGGCAATGACCATGATCACCGCCCTCCCCATGCTGCCTATCACTCACCATTGGCGACGCCCCATCACCCCTGAACCCCGCCTTGCAAAGTGGTACGTGTCGGCGGTCAACGCCCAATACTTCGCGTCAACCGAAACAGGCACGCCCAAAGCAGGCGATCTTGTGGTGGTTGACCGGGTGACCTGTCTGTATTTGCCGGGCTCATCCTGATGTTCGGCTTCTACGGCCCCAAAGCCACCCAACGCACACCATTGCCCACGGGTGAAAGCGAAGCCGCCCGCGCGGAAAGGCTGGCCTATAACGCCAGGAAGGCGGCAAAGTGACCAACCCCCGCAATTCGTGTAAGCCATCGCGCCCGATGTGGGAGCGTTGGCCCGTGCATTACGACCTTGAAAGCCCCGAAGCCAAAGCACAACGCGAAGCCTACATCGCGCGGCTTACACCTGAACAACGTCAAGAGCGGTTGCAGCGTGCAACCGGTAACTACAAACCCAAGGAGGCATAGTGTCCAAAAAGAAACACCAAGAACCCATGTGGATGCCCCCGATCCAGCCCCCACCCTTCGCGTCAAAGCACGCCGCCCGCGAAGCAGGCTACAGCGTGCAGCCGATGCGGGCGGGTGATTGGGCGGTGTTCGCCCGCAACAAAGTCACAGACAAACGCAGCAATTCAGAACGCGGGGCATGGGCCTTGCTGTTGGGCGCGCAATGAGCAAAACCTACTTTGAAGCCATGCCCACCTGCGATGAGTGCGACCAAGAGATCAGCGGCCCCGTCATCAAGAAGGGTGTATTGAGCCTTTGCCGCACCTGTGCAGAAGGTAAGGCCAAGCCGCGGCCCTTGCCGCCTGCCTTGACCATAGAGGCACCAATAGCGCCAACGGTGGCACTACCCCTCCCACCCCTGGAAATCGTGACGGCATACCCCAAGAAGGTCAAAACAACCCATCTGCAAATTGACCTCACCCGCCCGATGTGTGCCGTGATCGACTGCCAAAGACCGTGCAAAGGGCGTCATCTGTGCCAATATCATTGGGTGGTCGCCCGCAAAACGGGCCAGCTTGACGCGATGCCTAAGGCCAATTGGGCCGCTGCCCCCGAAAACATTGACGCTTCAAAGCCGGGATGTGCTGCCATTGGTTGCAACCATGACCGCTACCTGCGGGGTTTCTGCCATGGGCATTACAACAACATCCACCGGAACAAACTGCAACATCTGCTTCTTGCGCCTGCAAGGACGAAAAAGTCATACCTGCGCACCAGGCCCCCACGCTACAAAACCCCCATGCCCATGATCCGCGAGATTGTGCGGCACCGGAAAGAGGGGAATACATGGCACCAATCGGCGTTATTGGCAGGTGCAGAGCAACCAACACTTGCCGCCAACCGCGCCAAAAACCTATTACTATGCGGGAAGATCATCTAATCACCGCGCCTCATAAATACTTTCACCTTTCGCCTTGACGCTACCCGGTCAAGGCTATAAGAGTATCCCACCAAGGCGATGCAACCCCGCCGACGGAGCCTCAAATGACCATACTCATCACCGCCCTCTACCTCGTAGGCACGGCCCTATCCGTCGCCGCCTGCATCGTCAGCCCCGCAGCAATCCCCGCCCTTGCCCTTGTGGGTGTGGGGTGCGGGTTTATGATGCGGGCGTGGGAGGTAGCCAATGCAGCCCCCTAAACCCACCAATCAAGCAGGGTATAGGAGAACTTCGGCCCAAACGCTGCCGCAGACTGCTGAATCAGATCCATCGCCCGCGCATAGTCAGCCGTGCGGGCGAACACTTGGCAGCCTGCGCTCCACTTATCGACCTTCAAACTGGATTCGCCCGCGTGGTGCATATTGATACCGCCCGCATCATGGTAGACGGTGCCGCCGAAATTGGGCAAGACGCTCTTATCGCCGTCGCGCCACACTGCAAAGCTATCGGGCTTTGCTTGCACCAAGGCCGGGTATTGCCCTTTGTGCAAGCCCAGCACCCAACAGCCGCGATATTGACCGGGTACCAAGATGGCGGTGCCGTCAACCCTCATGGGGTTCTGAAGCCAGTACGTCCCTGGGTCGGTGGTGGCGGCCCATGATTCGAGGTGCCATGCCCCCCGTTCTTGCCACAGGAAGCAGATCAGATCATCGAAGGCGTTGGGCGTACCCGGACTGGCACGCAAGCCGATGATATTGAGATTAGGCGCTAAGATGCCAGGCTTCTCGGTGAAGATGGCATAGCCACGGGATTTGAGGGCGTCGAAAAGCAGGGGGCCGGAGGGTGCGTGTTGTGCCATCAGGAAGCCCTCTCAAATTGGGGTATAGAATCGCGTGGGGACTGCGTTGCGGGCGGGTTGTAGCAGGCGTCGATAATGTCCTCTGCTTGCGCGTTATTGGCCGTCAGTTGGGCCAATGTGGCAAGGCAGATGATCAGCCCTGGCCTTGTCAGCGCAGGCAATGGGCCGCGCTGGGCAGGGGCGTGCATGGGTTGGGTTGAAAGTTCAATTGGTTGCATGGGGCAAAACTCCGAGGTACGAAAGGATAGCTACACAAACACCTGTGATCAATGACACAATCACCGCCATCACGCGCGCATCAGAAACAAGCGCCAATACCGCCGATTTACCCGCTACTCTCTCTGCCTTGATGCGTGCAGCCTCGGCAAGCTCAGCGCGCATCGAATCGGCAAATTGGGCAACAATCGGCAACATGTGACCGATCGTTGTTTCAAGTGCAGAAACCTTGGCAAGCAATGCCACATTCTGCGCTTCCAACGTGGCTATCTTGACATCACGCGCGTCGTCACCGCGCAAGCCTTCGGATATGCCCTCTGCTATGCGCGACAGCATCAAGCGTGCCGCTTCTTCTTCGGCCTTAGTCGCCATTATTTCACCAACACCCAGCCGATACCGGCT
>Ga0209297_1000711_pt1 | contig 20497 bp, 20 predicted proteins | sample S_130805_MF_Meta_FD_187322 | JGI IMG/M metagenome (GOLD analysis project Ga0209297, IMG submission 187322) | Freshwater microbial communities from Lake Simoncouche, Canada to study carbon cycling - S_130805_MF_MetaG (SPAdes) (version 2) | ecosystem: Environmental > Aquatic > Freshwater > Lake ...
AACCAACAGCGTGCCGGCGCTTAATCCGGCAACCCCTTTTCCTTGTCCACTTCCACAACAGACGACGCCGCCTCCCGCATTGCCCGAGCCGTGTTCACCGCCAAGCAACGCGCCGCCGCCAACCCAGCCGGCAAGCCGTTCACTTTGGCAGACGCTGCCGCCGTGATCCGCGTTCAGCTCGAGATCGAGTTTCCCGCGGCCAAGCGCACGCCTCGAGTCAACGGACGCGATGAACTCTTTGACGCCTTAGCAATCGCTTGCGGCTGCGACTTGACCAGCATAACACGTAACTACGCCAAGATGCTCGCCACCGCCAAACGCGACATCCTCGAGGCCACGCCTGACTTGACGCCGGCGGAGATTGCCCGCCGCGGCGCAGCGTACCGCAAGAAGTACCGCGACGCCGCCTGCACCCCGATGGCCCTAGCTAATCATTGGCCAGAGTTTGGCGAGTCATTCGAGTCGCGCACCCGCACAGCCAAGGCGGACATCTACGTCGAGCCGACCAACTGGCGCCAAGTTCTCAAAATTATCGGCAAATCATGGGACGATACCATGGTCGCCGGCTTCCTTTCTCAATCATGGCACGAACTATCACCCACGGTGCGCCAGGAGATCCTCAAAGGTCTCTAAGCGTCACCCCAATTCAACACGAACCGTTAAGATACCACGTAGAATCATGGACAAAACCAGACCAACCTCACCTCGTCGATCTGACGGAATACAACGGAAACGGGGAGTGCGACTGCCCAGACTTTGTGACACGACGCCGGCCAGCGATACGCGAGGGGATGCCTTTGTTTACCACTTTAACGTGCTGCCGCCATATCAGGGCGGCTCACCAGCACTGGCTCCAACATTCACTCCAGGACGCAGCAAACCATCTAAATAACACATGAGCACACTAGGTAAATCACCCAAACGCGCTGACGTATACGTTAGCCGCAATCAACGCGAAAAAGACCAAATAAAAAAGCGCCAGCTTGACCGCTCGAGCACTTTTGAACGCGGATCCGAAACGGATGCCTGGGGCCGCTTTGTCGGCCACGGTGACATCGCCCGCGGCTTGGATTTCTTTAACCAAAACCGTCTAGCCAGCGAGGAGGTCAAATGAGCACACCAGAAACCAAATTAACGGTTGAAACTTGTAGCGGTGTATTTTCACCAGACCCTTCGATAACTTTCCACAATGCAAACCGCGAAGTGCTCCGCATCACCCACGAGGGCCACATAATTTGCGGCGAAGGCTTGTCCACCGAGCAAGCAACTCAAGAGGCTGCGAAAATGCTAATCGTCTCGTTTGAGGAGCAGATTCAGAAGATGGTGGATGCGCGGGTTGCCGCCATGAATTTAGCCCGCGCCGAAATGGCCGAGGCTTCCGCAAAATTGTGGGAGGCTGACGCGCTCCGGTATGCGAATAACACAGAGTTTTGGAAAGCCCGCGCCGAGAAAGCGGAGTTTGATCTCGCCCACGCTCGCGTAATGGTGCGCGTGCTGCGGGATGCGTTGGAGAATTTGAGAGACGAACAGAACGGTGCTCCGCTTTGCACACAAGAAGAAGAGTGGAAGCAAGCAATGGATAGAGCAGACGCCGCTCTCGCCGCGACAAAGGAGGCCAACAAATGACCGCCACCGACCTGCGCGTCCCGCATTTCCAAGAGATTCGCCACACCCTCACCGGCAAGCGTCTTGAGGTCTACAATGCTCTTGCCCGTGTGGTGTCCGCCACTCCCACTGAGCTTGCCGGCGTGATGGGATGGGATAAGACCTCAGTGCGTCCACGCCTGACCGAGCTGGTTGACATGGGACGCGCCGCCACCACCGGCGCCCGCCGTAACAGCCAACACGTATTCATCGCCATCCACCAAGAAGAACAGACACAACTTTTCTAATGCCACGACACCCAAAGAATCCTAATATGCGCCAACAGATGATCCGACAAATCAAGGAAGGCGTGACGCCCAAGGCCATCGCCCAAGACGAAGGCGTCTCCCGCGGCTACATTTACGCGCTGGCCCAGCGCTGCGGCTTTTCCTCGATGCTCCTAGACATGAACGAGCGCCGCGTCATCACCGACATGCGGAGGCGCGCCAAGTGACACCGGAACAAATCGCCAACATTAAAGAAATCTTCCCCAATGCCTCCGAATCCTTCCTTCGCCAACTCGTCCAGAATCCGCCTGTGGTTACCCGATTACGTGACCCCAAGCCTCAACTCGATGCTGGGCCGCAATCACTGGATCCTGACCAAGATGAAAAAGGAAGCGCGCCACGCACTTCAAACCGCGTTAAAGTTACAATCATCCGCCACGGTATCGCGCTCCTCGACTTTGACAATGGCGCCGGCGGCTGCAAAGCGCTAGTCGATGCGCTTCGGTACGAAGGTTTGATCGTTAATGACGACCCCGGCTCCATCGAATTTGTGTTTACCCAGAAGAAGGTTAAGCGCAAAAACAAGGGAACGGAAATCATTATCGAACAAATATGAACGACACCCCCAAGTACGGTATAGGCAATATGGTCTGGCACCGTACTGACGGGGAAGACGCCGGCATCATTATCGGCATGATCTACCGACCCAACTGCATGCTGTACCAAGTCGTCTGGGCAGGCCGGTGCAGCGAAGACCATTACGAAATCGAGTTAACCGACGAACGCCCCTACTTCCAGAAATCCGACAAGTCTGAGCCTGTTTAACCCCATGACCCTATCTTCCACCTTCCTGGCCGTGCTGATTGCCCTAGAATCGCACGGAAACCACCTTGCCGTCGGTGATGGCCACAAGTCCGTTGGCGCCTTGCAGATTCAGCCGGCGGTGATTGCCGACGTGAACCGCATCTACGGTTACCGATTCACTCACCAAGACGCCTACAACCTGACCACGGCCAAGGTGATCCTGGCGTCCTACCTGAATCATTATTGTACCAGGGAGCGGTTAGGCCGTGAGCCTACGGAGGAAGATGCTGCGAGAATTTGGAATGGCGGGCCTGACGGTTGGCGCCGTCGATCTACTTTGCCTTACCTAAAGAAGTACCGCGACTACCGCCGGCGGCTTTCTTAGCTACGGGCCGATGCCACGTTTGGATGCGGATACCTGCGGATGAAATTGCGGTGCCCGTGAACCTTTCCAAATGCCCAGAAGCGAGCCCGCGTCGTAGGTATTGGTGCGCGGTTCCGATGGCTATTTGTAGCGACGCCGCAAATTGTTCCGTAGTCATCCATCCCTCACCCTTTGGCTCACGTGTTTTTGCGTTGAGAACTTCGCGCAACTCAACGGCCCAGTTAGGCGTGGTAGCTTTGGATTTCTGACGCGGCATAAAATTGTCCTGCAATGTTGCGGGTTTGGAATAGCTGATAAGTACCGTCTGGAAAGAGCAACCCGTAGGCCCAGCCCTGCGCCCACCTGAGCTTGCCGGTCTTCTTGTTGATATAATCCATATCCCGCCGGCACAAGCAACCGATGCTGCGAGCCTCCGCCGGTTCACGCGCTGCCACCGGAGCTGACTCGATGGTGTGGACGTGTCCAAAAATACAGTTGCGGTAGATGTTCGCGTGCATCCGGCAAGCCGAGACGCCGGCATGGTAGCCGTGAATCACCGAGAGCTTACCGAGATCGAGCACGCCTAGATCTGAATCGTAGGGCTGCATCTTCGCGTTGCACCGTTTCACCACGGACTCTAACTGCTTTATACCGTCCGTGGCATAATCGCGCATCACGCCGGTGGCGGATCCACGAAAGTCGTAGATGCGCTCGTCATGGTTGCCGCGGAGGAAGTGGTTGCTCTTACCGCCTTCAAAGAATTTCCGCAAGAAGTCGCTGCCCATCTCCCAATCTTCTGCCAGGCTTGCCGCCTTCTCGTCGTCGCTGGCGCCTTTCCGTAGATTGCGGAAGTCGTAGTTGTCGCCGGCATGGATCCGTATCTCCGGCTTCCAGTCGCGCATGAAACTCCACAACGCGCCGGCACTGGCGGGGTCTACCATGTCGCCGTGGTTGTCAGATACCACGATAAACCGTTGGGCGGTTTTGGACATTTTACTTCTGCGCTTCTTTATGCCATTTCCAGATCAAGTAGGCGATACCAACAAGCCCGCCGATAATACCGACAAGGCTGTTGATTTGAGAAAGCGTCAGGCTTGCAGCCGTAGGAACCGCCGCAGTTAAAATGTCTTTTTCATGCGAGTTCATTTGGATGTCCTCGAGTACCTGGCGCCAAAATACCAAAACACCGCCGTAAACGAACCAAACAGTATCTCTGGCTGCATTGCCGCCTGTTGGTCTTCGTTAGCGTTGAAGTAGACGCCGGCAATGATGCCAATAGAGATCCACGTCAGTAATGGCCGCGTTAGCTGTTTAACGGCGTCTACGGCTAGGTAGAAATTGATCATCCACGACGAAGCGTTTACCGGAATCGTGGTAAGGCTGTCGCTCTTTTGTGACTCGGTAAATGCGTTCCAAGCTCCCGTGCGTTCCGCCGCATCCATTTGCGCCTTGAGCATCGTCACTTTGTTCTTCGTGTCAAAGTAGTCAGTGACGCAATGAAGGGCCGACCCAAGGACACCACCGGAGGCGGCGTTGAAAAGCATTTCAGTGATGTCCATGGGTAAAGCGGTTACTCAGCTTTCTTCTCTTCTTTGGGCTTTAAGGCTTCCACGAGCACTTCCGCAGACTTGCGGATGATTTCGTGTTGCTCGGCTGGCAGAGGAGCTAGGCGGGCGGCTTGATACAAGTTATTGAGGGCGGTTTCGGTATTCATGTTGTTATGCTTCTAGAGCAGCAAGACGTTGACGAACACTCTGCAACTCCGCAACTAGATTTGCGATGACTTCAGCGGAGCTGGCTTGCATACCTTGATACTTAGGATTGCCCTCTGCATCCACGGCGTCTTTTTCGCCAACAACGGAAGAAGGAGAAACTTCCGCAAATTCGTGAGCCAAGAATCCAACAAACTTACTGCCATCAATTTTCCAAGTACCAACCTTTGGTTTGAGCGCGTCGATAAACGAACCACTATCTGTAAGCGGGCCAATAATGTCTTTTAGACGATAATCAGAAGAAGTTGAATACACCGTAGCAGATGAACCAACCGCATAGATTGTTCCCACCGTAGTTGCGCCAACTTGAAAATAAGCAAATGTTGAATTTGCTGGTGTATAGAAAAGTGAACAAGTTCCACCCGATGTGGTGTTTTCTACAACAAACGTATTGTTGGCGCTTGTTACACTAATTTTTCCACCATTTATAGCACTCGTCGTCCCCACCAGCAGATTACCGCTGCTCGTTATCATTGCTCGCGTCGTAGCACCACCCGTGGCAAAGATAATGTCATTGGCTGCGCGGATAGCTAATTGCGTGGCGCCGCCAGTAGATGTGCATGAACCTGAGCCAATGATTCCGGTATCGCCATCGTAACGATAAAAATTAGCGGAAGAAATATTTGTGCTTCCAGCTACGTCTAGCTTGTATGCAGGACTTGTCGTCCCAATGCCGACGTTGCCTGCCGTAGTGATACGCATTTTTTCTGAAGTTCCATTGACTTCAAATGCAAGAGATGAATCCGTAGTTGAACCGTGATTGGTATAAGCACGAATATGAGTTCCAGTTGCGCTATCAAAACCCGGATATGTACCAATGGAAATTGCAGTACTAATACTAGATGCGTTTAATGTATTAAACTGAACAACCGTTCCTGTTGTTGATGTTGTGCCAACTGTGGTTAACGCGCCTGTAACAGCGAGTCCGGTGGTATCAATCTGCGCGTATTTGGTAGCACCAACAAAGAAGCGATGCGGATAAGCCCCAGTGGCGTCAGTAATGTAATCAGCCGTGCCATTTTCAAGAGAAAGCGTAAGTGTTCGCGCCGTTGAAGAACTGCGTGTGATGGTAAGCGTATTCTGAATCGTGCTCGCGCCAGTCGCGCTCAACGTCGTAAACGCGCCTGTGCTAGCCGTAGTCGCTCCGATGGCCGTGGAGTTTAGGCCGGTAGAGGTAAGCGAACCTAAAAGACTTACTGCGCCATCATCGACGGTAGAACCGGATGATTTTTGATAGAAGAAAAATCCCTGCGAGTTTTCGTTATCCAGCAACATTCCGTAGCCGTTAAAACCCGCAAAAGTCTTTTGTGCCGTAACCGTTCCGCCCGATTTAAAGAAGCGCGCACCTTGAGAAAGAAAAGCGCCTTGGTTACTTGCTGACGAGTTTTGAGTAAAATATGCGCGGTGGTTTGTGTCGGAGTAAATTTCAAGCGCCTGACCTGCAACGCCTGTCCCGCTTGTGTATCCGAAAGAGTGCAAACCACTGGTGTTTGCGCTGACTGTCGTGCCCACCACGGTGCTTGGCGTCGTGGCTCCCACGGTGCCGTTGATGTTGATGGATGCCGTGCCAGTCAGGTTGGTCACCGTGCCGCTTGTCGGCGTGCCCAGCGCACCATTGAACAGCACCGGAGCACCCGCGCTTCCAGTGTTAACCGCCAGTGCCGTAGCGATGCCCGTGCCGAGACCGCTGACGCCCGTGCTGATGGGCAGACCTGTGCAGCTCGATAGCGTGCCGCTCTGAGGTGTGCCGAGGATTGGCGTGACGAGGGTTGGCGACGTGGCAAACACCGCCGCGCCGCTGCCTGTTTCATCTGTAAGCGCCGAGGCAAGATTGGCCGAGGTGAACGAGCCGAGAGAGGTGGCGTTGCCAACTGAGGTGATTGCGCCAGTTAGATTGGCATTGGTAACCACCGTAGCCGCAAATGAGCCTGTACCGCTACCTGTAACACCGCCTGTAAGGGTGATGGTCTGGTCGCCTGTATTCGTGCCGCTGAGGTTGCTACCTGATATGGTCGAGGTAGCCGTTACAGTCGTAAAGCGTCCAGTGGATGCCGTAGTCGCGCCAATAGCGCCTTGAAAGCCCGTGCTAGTGATCGAGGTCGTAGCAACGCCGCCGATCTTAAACGCATGGGAACTAGCGTCGAAGATGGATGGGCGGAACGTGGTCTGCGCGTTGTCAAAGAACACCAGCGCCGTGCCAGTGCCAGACGCTTGCCCGGCAATACCCATGCGGTCACCGCCAGTCAGTTGACCCGCGATAATCTGGTAACCGCTGGTATCGTCCAAACTCTTTAGGCTGGTAACCGTAGGAGCAGTAGCGCGTACCACCGAGCCAGTACCCGTGGCTGTCGTGACTCCGGTGCCGCCAGAGGTGACGGGTAACGGGGCGGACGCCAGGGTAAGCGAGCCAAGCGTAGCAGCAGATGCAGCGCCCAAACCTAAGTTCGTGGCAGACGTAGATGCACTAGCTACGTCGCTAAGGTTGTTAGCGGAAAGAAGCGCACCACCCGCAGACGTTAAGCCACCAAGGTTGATCGTCCATGCGCTGTAAGTGCCAGAACCGCTGTGTGAATCACTATTTACAACCATCACGCCCGTAGAGCTGTTGTAGCTCACCACGGTGCAGTGCATATGGTTGTTTATGTCGTAAACTATCGTGACCGCTTGCGTCGGGATGTACGACAAATCGATTGCACAGTTGAACGTCTTGCCGTTTCCGTTATCAATCGTGTTTGTCGAGGTCGAGGTCGTGAGGTACTTGTCGCCACGGTTGGCCTGAACGTAAGCCGTGGACGCGATCTTTGTCGTGTTGTCGCCCGCTGCCGCGGTAGGCACCGTGGGCGTGCCAGTCATGGCCGGCGAGACGCTGAACAGTAGGTTGCCCGTACCGCTTTCATCCGTAACCGCTGCCGCTAGGTTGGCCGAGGTAGGCGTGGAAAGGAACGTGGCAATGCCAGTACCAAGGCCGGATACTTCGCTAGTGATTGAAACGGTCGAGGACGTAGTAAGCGTACCATTGCTAGTGATTGCCTTGACGAAACCGTTGGTCGAAAGAGCCGAGAAGCTAGGCGTACCGCTGCCACCAATGGCAAAGCGATTCACGCCCGCGGTCACGTCGTCTAGCAGGAAGTTTGAGCCTGACGTGGCAATGCCGAAGGTCTTGGTCGCGCTTGCAGAAGTGAACTGGTAATTGCCGTCCGTCCGGGTAGCCGCAACGCCAGTAGCCGCAACTGTTGTAAAATTTGCCGTAGTTGGCGTTGTGTTGCCAATGGTTGTGCCGTCAATGGCGCCGCCACTGATGGCCACACTAGCCGCCGATTGCGTGGCAATAGAGCCAAGCCCAAGGTTGGTGCGGGCGTTTGCCGCCGTGGTCGCCCCAGTGCCGCCATTTGCGACGGCAAGCGTGCCGCCTAGCGTAATGGTGCCAGAGGTCGTAACCGGCGTGTTGGATGCCGTCAGGCCGGTAGTGCCACCGGACAAGCCTACGCTCGTCACCGTACCACTGCCACCGACCACCCAGCTAGTCGAGGATCCGTCAGTCTTGAGGAACTGGCCGGCGTGCCCCGTTTGGTCAGGGATTAACGCAGCAATCTGAGTGGCAGAATTTGCCGCAGCAGTAGCACTATTTGCCGAAGCGGTGGCAGAGTTTGCCGATGCAACCGCGGATCCAGCGGAGTTGCTGGCAGAAGTTGCCGATGCCACTGCGCTTGCTTGTGATGCCGTAGCGCTTGCCGCCGCTGCCGCCGCGTTAGCCGCAACGCCGTTGTAGTAGGTCGTGCCGTAGGTAAAAGAGAGATTGCCGTCCGTATCAAACGCAATGACGGATCCAGACCGCTGGGTCTTGGTCATTTCCGCCAGGTTGCTCTCGGTGTAAGGGATCCGCAGCGTGTGCAAGACCACGCGCTCAACCGCCTGAGTAAGCGTGACGCCTTTGTCCAACGCCGCCTCGATCATGGCCACCGTGAGCAAGCCGTTAGTTAAAAAACTGGTAAGCTGGTTCTCGGGGGAGTTACGCACGATCACCATGCGGTCACCAATCTGCACGTCATGCGGGCCGTACCGGATAATGGTAACCGTACCCGTCTGCATGTCGTAGTTATCGTTGTAACCGCCACCGTCCACCGTGTAGTCCGCGTTCAGCGTCATGGTCACCGCGGTAGCGTAAGGGGTCGCCGTTGGCCCGATGTTAAGGACAAGCAAGTCGCTCTTGTTCTGGAATGGGAACGTGACGGCTAGGGGCGTCGAGTAAGACGCGAGCGTCAACGGGCCTACTTTGTCGGTGGTGGTCGAAAAACTCATGGTGTTAGTGCTGGTTAAGATTATTCAAAGTCTTTGGAAAAAGGTGAGATTCCCATTTCAACAAGAGATTCCATTTCTTTTTTGGCGGAGTCAATCGGCCCTAAATTCCACTTGATGCCGTAGCCACTGATGGCGCTGCCTACCTCGTCGGCCATGTCGATGGCTTCTTGCAGCGTATTGCCCCAGGCCACAACGGATCCGATCTCGCGCATCTCCTCATCCTGTGGAACTATGTATGTTTTTCTGTCGAGGACGACCTTGTTAAACAGCTTTACGTTGTCCGCGTACTTAGCCGGTACATCGATGGGTTGCCAGTGGTTCTCAGCCCAGTTGCTTTTAAGGACTACTTGCACGCCGTACTTGGCAATAGGCTCGGGGTCGATCAACACGCCGCCGGCGCCTTCCCAGATGATGTCGGTAAAATTCTTGTAGAACTCTTGGTAAAGCTCGGACGGTGGGGATCCAGCACGGCAACAAGCGTCGATCATGTACGGCTTGTGATCCTCGCCGATGCGTATTTCCGTGGACAAGAAGCCGCGGTAACCGTAGCGGGCAAGGTAAGGCGCCATCTTTTCGTTCCATTCGCGGATGGGGCCGGGGATCGCTTCCCAGTCTTTGAACTCGGCGACGTAACCCAAGTCCTTCACTTCAATGCCGCACAGTGTTTTGCTAGGAAAATTACCGTCAACGCAGTAACAATCGAGGCCAACTTCAACACAATCAGGCAAATCATCTTCCGCGATGAACTCGGCAATTTCCTGAAAGCCGCCAATGTTGTTAGCGATCTCGTCAATCTTTGGTTTAACCAAGTCATAGTTCTGAGAAAAAAAGGTTTCAAACTCACCGCGCCAACGGTCGATCTTTACGTGCTGGTCTTCGTTGGCCATGAGATGCTCGCGGAGCGCCTGCACGCCTTTGATCATCTTCCACGGCTGCACGGGCAAGCCCACTTCTTGCATGAGGTTCTTGCAGACCTCGCGGTAGATTTCCAGCTCCTCGCCGTTACGGGCGCCCCAGACACGTTTGCCGATGGACTCGAGGTAAACCTGCATTGAGGAAAAGCCGATGTCAGGAAAGATGAAGATGTCGATATCGTCGAAGTGCGGGCCAAACACGTCGTCAACGCGCTCCATGTTTAGGCCGTGTCCCATCATGCCCTGCGCCATGCGGGGATACGAGATCTCGCGCCCTGGCATCCACGTGTAGACCTTGCCAAAGTCACGCGCCAACCGTTCAGCGATGGAGATGAACAGGCCGTGGCTCACGACCATTGCGGTTTTGTCTTTGTAATTATTCATCGTCGTCCTCCCCATCGCTACCGGAATCCTCGTAATCAGCCGCGTCACCGTTAGGCAACAAGCAGCCGTGGCGCCCAATGTCGGCGTTCTCGGCGTATTCTAAGTCGTCTTCGGTAGGGCGGCTCATTTGCGGTATGAAGTGTTGATGTCGCGCTTGACCGGAACGTCTTCACGTAAGCCGGGGATACCGGATTCAATGGCTTGCATCATGGTTTTTGGCTTACGCTTGATGGGTTCGCCATAAACATCCACATCCATCTTTTCCGCGGCGTACTGGAATAGCTGGGGAACAATGATTGATTTCAGGATGTTGCCGGCAGCGGCTTCCCGACGCATTGGGTCAACCAGCCGGCTGACTTCAATGGCGCCTCGAGTAAACGGAATCTCTTCAATCAAACCGATGCCAGCCGCCCAGGCGCCACTAGCTATGGCAATCTCCTCGGATTCACCTTTCTTTAAATGCTCCTCCATTGCTCTGCGGGCAGTTGCTCCCATTTGCGGGATTTCATGAACGGGAGCGTGCAGCAAATAAGCCGGCACCTCTCGTCCATCGACTTTCATAGATTTGGCTTTTGGTTCGTCGGGCTGACGTTTCTCGCCCAGCTCGTAATATCCGCCAAAGATCTGTGGATTGAAATAGCCAAACACCAACAAGGCTCCGCCGATAGATCCTTTTTTTAACTGGCGCATGATGACATCCGCCTGGTCGCTGGTTAAATTATCGATGCCTTTTTCGTAGGCCTTCCTAAGATCGTATAATCCTTTTAGAGTTCCGCCGGCGTATTCCGCGGTTTCAAGCACGATGCTGGTCGGAACCTTAACGATTGGGAAAAGCGTTTGTAGAGCCGTAGACGCTGCTTTGCCAGCAAGCGTTGGCTTACCCGTAATTTTGCTCGGAGTTTCCAGGGAACGAATCGTGTTGTTAAACGCCGTGGCAAAAGCGTTGTCGTTCATAAAGATTGAACGCTCGGCATACTTGTAAGCCTCCATGCCAATACGCTCCATCATCATGGGATCCTTAATATCCATGCCCTCTTTGGCGTAGAATTGGGAAATCTTTTCAGTGGCACGAACAAACTCCGCACGCTTAACCGGAGCCTTTAATGCAGCGTGGAGCTGGCCAAAGAACTCAACGGCTGACGGATTGATTTCAGATTCATGAATGCCCTTGCGACCAAACACGGAGTCAATCGGGCCTTTGCCTTTGGTCATGGTTTCCCAAGCGTCGGGAAGGCCTTTTTCAAAAAGTGAAGCCACGGCTTTTGCCTCGGCCTGAATGTTGAAATCGCCTTCGCGTGCTGCCTTTTTGGCGACAGCGGAGATGCCAGGGATTTTGCCTAATATGCCACCAACCGCTTCCTCAACCGGAGTAATGGCAATACGGGCGGCGGCGGCGGCACTAAGCTTTGCTAGCGTGACGGGGTTAGATAGCAGAAAACCGCGGCGGTACTTTAGGAATTGATCTCGAGCATACTCAAGGCTGGTGCGCTCCTCGAGTTTTTTAACAAGCAGCGCTTTTTCAAATTCGCGCTTTGCCTCGATGTTTTCAGCCTGGAGGCGCAGCGCTTCTTCGTCGAACTTGAATGGGCCTGGCTTTGGTTTTGGCGCCAAATTCCCGGTGCGTGCGCGCTCGAGTAAATCCGCGGTCTGTTTTTCGGTGCGGGTCTTGTAAGCCTGAAGGCGAACGGCATTTTTTTGTTCAACCTGTGCTTTCGAGTAAATGTCTCGAAGCATGGGTTTAACTGCTTCCCCAAACTCTTTCACCATTTCAGCGCTCCACTTAGTAAAGTCACGAACGCCGCGACCAAGGTAATCAGCCCCGACAATGGCGTAATCAACAATCTCGGAAGGATCGAGGCCGGACAGCACTCGACCTTCCTTCATGCGCGATTCAATTCGCGCTCGAGCGTCTATAACTAATTTCTCAACCGAACTTATTTCTTCTTTTGGTAAAGACTTTTGTCCATTCCCGTATTGGATTCTGTCGGGAGCATCCCCGAATCCGCGCTCTTTCCAGGACTGGTAGACGGCTTCGACCCGCGGGGAGAGCCGAACGTCCAAGCGGTTGAATAAATCGGGTGATCCGGCCCAGCGACCGGTGAGTTCAGAACTTGCCCCTTCGTAAAGAGTGATGGCATGGTATTTATTGGTAGATGATTTTTGACCTTCTTGTGCTTGAATATCCGAATCAGACAAAACCTTGTCGAGAGTTTTGTGGAAGTCTTTGTTTGTCATATCGCCAAACGCTTTGACGAAATGACCGCCTTTTAGATCGGGATAAAACACGATTCCCTCTGGCAATTTAGGAATGATTTTGCCGAGTTCCGATTCAGAAAAAGATCTGCCAATATCAATAAACAACCCGTTGGCATCCATTGCTTTTGAGTTAAAGAATGGACGGAATCCACCCACCGCTTCTTGGTGCGCGTATCGGGCAAGAACTCGAGCGTAATTTTTGGCTTCTTCTAGGCCTGTTATATCAAGGCGAAGGGAGGTTTCACCGCCGGCGGCAACTGGTGAATAGAACGGCGTTTTAACCGCGGGATTGTATTCAACCTGGCCCTTGGAATTAACATACGAGCTTACGCCGGGGTCGGTAGGCTTCCCATTAGGATGCCATCCCATCTCTTCGCCAATGATGTCACGGCCAGTAATTGGATCCGTGAAGGCCTCGACCATGTCTTTCGTGAACTCGAGTTTTGTTTGGTAATCTGCCTCGAGCAACTTTGGTAATATGTTCGTGTTTGCTCCGGGGATAGCTTCCCACGAAACAAACAAGGGCTTCCCTTTCATTGCGTGGCCAAAATTAAAGATAGCATTTTCCGCTGGCTGAACGCCGCCTTCAGTAAGCATCAAATCCTGCTTCATTTTCTCGGAAAACATTTTCCGGTACAATTCATCGTACTTTGGATTTTCTAGCTTTAGTTGTTTTATGCCGCTCTTAATGGCAGCAGCATCAACTTCTTTTTCCATGCTTTCCCAAAGCGTTTTTGCGTACACCCAGATAGAAGCCTGAACTTGGTGTGGCCTCCACCCTAGCGTTTCAGCAACGCGCTTGATTTCCGATTGAGTAAAATTGTATTTTGATCCCTCTGGGATTACATCGCTATCGTACCCAAAGATTCGGGCAATCCACATGTCGGATGTAACGCCTTGGGTTCTTTCGGAATCGATAACAACCATCAAATTATTGTAAAAATTGTTAGTTTTTCTGCCTTCCCAATCTTTGTCGTGATACAAAAGATCGATGGCTTTTTTGCTCATTTCCGCCGGGTACATACCTGGGGCGCCCTTGTATTTTCCGGCAGGGCCAAATGCTGGATCCCACTCAGCATTTATCCAGCCGGATTCAGGCACTCCATCTCTCCAACGTAAAAACGCACGAATCGCAAAATCCCAATTACCCGCCACTGGAGTCTGTGGACTGTAGATGCCAATCAACTGGGCAAGTTTATCTGCCAACCGTTTGTTGCCTCCAACGAGATCAAGAATGGCTTTTGAACTTTCTTCGTACCAGTATTTGCCGGCCTCTCCGCGTTTAGATGCTTGTTCAATTAAACGACGAAGACCTGATAATTGTTGGGGACTCGTGATGCCTGGGGATCCAACGTAAAGACCTTTCTTTTCACCTTCTTTAATTCGGGAGATTTCCTTGTCTGCACCGGCATAAGCCTGCGCTCTTTCGCTGGCGCCGACAGTAGCTTTTTCTTTTACCGCTTTAGCGTCCTCGAGAATCTTGTCCATGTACGGACGGATCCTTTCTCCGTATTCCTTGATTAGTTCTGCCGCGGCATCGATGCCCTTTGAGATATGCTCGGCTGCAATAATGGCGTAATCCGACAAGTCAGTTGGATCTACGCCGGCAGCAACGCGACCAGACTTTTGCTTAAGGCGCTCGCGTGCCAGATTGGCTTTTTCGGTCAAATAAGTGGTAGTACGGCTTGGCTCCCGCGGTGGGCGTGCGGCGCCCCTGGTTTCCTTGGAGCGCTTAAATTCATTCATCATTTCCGTCATCTTGGCGTTCAAGCGTGTTTCCGTGGCCAAGATCTTTTCGTACTGAGCTTTGACTTGAGCGGCTTGCTCGGGATTTAGCGCAACGCCTTTGTTGGCTTCTTTAGCCCTTATTTCCATCGATGCCATGGAATAGTCCTCTTTAAGCATCATGGCCCTAATAGCCAAAGCCTGGGCGTTTGCGGTGCCTGCCTTGGTGACTACATCAGAAGTGCGTTCAAATTCATCTTGGGCCTTGGAGATCTTGACCTCGATGTCGCTAACCACGCCGGCATCGCCAATCTTTTTTGCGGTTTCTAATGTTGCCTCGAGGTCAGCGCGTTCATTGCGAAGGCGAATAACTTCCGCGGTCAGCAATGCGTTTTCATTGGCAGTCGCCGGACGGGATTTCTTGGATAATTCGTCTACGAGCTTTTGACCAGATTGAGGATCCTCGCGCAATGTTTCCATGGCCTTAGACCGGGCTTCTTCCCATGCTTTCTTTTCTCCATGGGTCGCAGCCGGTAATCCCATCTGCTCTAACTGGGAATCAATAGAATCGTTGGATATGCCAAATCCCTCGCGCTCCGCGTTCATCCGTGGCTTTTCCGCCGGCATGGTGGGCGCTTCTGGCGCAGGCTCCGTCGCCTTAGCCTCTTTGACCATGTGAGAGTGAAGCTCGGTGGCTTTTTCGCTTTCTGGGACTTGACCGGCTTTTTTGGCAACAACCATGCCCTCGTCACGATTAACTTGGCGATCAAGCGTGGTAGTAAAAACGCGCTTGCCCTTGACGCCGATGTCATCGTGCGACTGGCCAGGCAAACCTTCTACGACAGTTCCGTCTTCGGTGATAATTGCCGCGGCTTTAATTTGCTCAACTGGAACTTGTTTTTCAAATCCACCTTTAGGCGCAACGCCAACTTCCGTTGCAAGGATGTCCGGGATTTTTCCGGTGTCTGCAATTTCAATCATGCTCGGCTCGCCGGCTTTCACTACATCGCGCAATAAGACAAAATTGCCCTCGGAATCACGAATAAGGGTTCCGTCGTATCCAGAGTATTCAATCGGTTTCCCAATCAGATCAGCAAGTTTTGTGTCAGCACTGAACGGCTCAGGTTCTGGGGCTGGAACAAGGCGTTGAAACTCTTTGTTGATCTCCTCTTGCGTTGGAGGCGACTTCGGGTTGTCAAGTTCCTCGGACGCTTTAATCAAAGCATCAGATGCGGCTACGTCGGTGGTGTTGTTTGCTTCCTCCCGGATGATTGCCGCCGCTTCTTTTGGGTTCTTGCCTTTAACCTTAGCTGAAAGCTCTTCCGCGCCTGGGTAAAGTTCGCTGACTGCTCCAAATGCAGCAGCCACGCCCAGCAAATTATTAAACACCAATTTTGTTACGGCTTCGGTGCGTTGCTGAAAAGTCGATTCTGGGTTGTCAAAAACCTTCCTGAACTCGGGAAGATACTCGGCGTTTTCTTTTGCCATTAACACCGAGAATCCGCCGGCAATGCCGCCCATGATCCCCTTGGTGAAATTGAATCCAGGCTCAGTTAAAGCTTTGCCCGCTTGCACAGGCATTAACGCAAGACCGAGAGGCGTAGTAACGCCCTTCATCATTGGCAGAATGGCTTCGTTGTGAACCGCGGCTAAGACAGCAGGATTTGCTGGCCCCATCCAACGAATGTCCGGTGCGTCAGTCACCGATGGCACCCAATCAAAAAGAGACTTTTCGCTCATTTTTGTGAACACCTCATGCGCCTGGTCGGGCAGGCTTGGCATGTTGCGAATGTTCAAGTTCGCCCAGGACTCACCTAGGGTTTCTTTCGTAAAAGTGTTACGAAACACTTTCTCAATGTCTCGCTCTTGAGACATCTTCTTTTTAATAAAACCGGAAAACTCTTCGTCGCCAAATTGCTTGTCGTAATCTTTGCCCATCGCAACGCCGGCATAGGCGCTTTTGTAGGCGTCATAGTTTCTCGAGATTTCTTCGGGAGTGCTGTCGGGATTGCGATCATGCAACCACGATTCATTGATGGCCCTGATTTTGTCGCCCTTTGGGATCTCGGGCATTAAGGTATCAACCTCGGAGAACTTTTTGTCCCAGTCTATTTTTTGAGTAGGTGCAGAAACCGCATCAGGTGTGAATCCAATGTCAGTTGCCGGCTCAGGCTTATTCCTGGCCAACATTGCGGGTGGAGCCTTGGGGGCTTCCGTTTCAGGAACAAAACCAATGTCTTCTGTTGGCTGGATCATTTAAGGAGTGGTGTATCCCATCGCTTTGGCTGCTTCCCATTTGCTCTTAAGAATTGTACCTACTTTACCATCTGGCGATTTCACGCGCATGGTGTCCTGATTTGATTGCATTGGTTTTTGCGGCGCAATGCCCATCGTTTTTTGAACCTTAGCAAGCACGTAAGGTTTGCGAAGACGCGCTGATTCTACGGCTAGTTGTTCAGCCGTGGCGTCGGGATTTTTTTGCTCAAATTGAGTCATCAACGTGCGGTACTTTCCGTACTCAATATCTTCAGCGCTTAAAACATCAGAGAGCTTAGTGCCCTTCCCAAATTTCTTTTCCAGAGTGGCCTGATCCATTTTCATCAATTCGGCCTTACTATAAACGCGGCCTTCTTCTATCGTTATTTCCTTCTTACCGATAAATGGTAATCCCGTTCGGGTTTCTTTGGTTTCTTGAGTAATTGGATAAAAGAAACCTTCGCTTCTTAAGCGTTCATCTTGAGCGTGCTGTTGAGTTATGGCCACGTTCTTGTTGGGTTTCGTATCAGCCTCAATTTGTTTTTTCCAAAGTGCGCGTTGATCCGTATTGAGACGATTCCACGCTGGAGATGCGTAGATTTTATTGACGGATTCAGAAAGAGATTCCGCGCTTTGTCCTCGAGGAATTTTAGCAATTAAAGCTCCAACTTCATCGCCAGCAACCTGGCGTTGCGCCGGCGTTACTTTGCCGGCTTTGTTTTCTAGGTAAGCGCGAATACCAATAACTTGAGATTGGCCGATCTCTTTGTTTTCCAATTTAGTTTGAAGGTATTCTTCCGTCACTTGATCACCTTGATCAACCTGGGCCTTTATTAAATCGGCATTATTGCTGAACGATTTACTGCGAGCCGATTCCGCGTTAACGCGCAAAGTGTTTCGTTGATCTGGGGTCAACAGAGGGAAATTTTCGTAGACTGGATTTTTGTCAGTGCTATCGGGAGCTTTCTGCATAATGAAATCAACCGCCCCGCCGGGGTTGGTCATGATGTAATTCTTAGCAGCGTACTCGTTAGACTTGTTTTTGTATTGAGCTTTAAGTTTTTCAACGTCTTCGGGAGAGGCAGCGCCGGTAAGAGCCATAGGATCTAACGCAGCATCAATACCTTGCTCGTCTTGATGTTGAGCCGCCAAGTCGGCATCCAACTGATGTCTTTCAGAAAAACGAGCAATCTGTTTTTTGTTGGCAACGGTCTTTACTTCAATCGCGGTTGCTTGTGACCAATTAGCAAATTGATTATCTAACTCACGCTTAAGATCCCCTGATGGTTTGTGATCAGAATAAACTTTTTCTTTAAGCGCTTGCGTTTTTTGTTTCCAATCTTCCGTCCATTTATCTTCGTCGGTTCGCTTGGGTAATGATTCTTGGAAATTGGCCATTTCTTGGCGCATGGATCGATCAGCATCAGCCATGATGCTATAGTTCTTGGCCTGCTGCATCTTCATGCCAAACTCACCAACCTTTTGACCTACATCCCCAATAGCCGCAGCAATGCCTCCCTGTGCCTGCGCGAGCTTCATCTTGGCGCGCAATGGGGCTTCTAGGGCGCCTACGTCGAGTTTTACGGCGCTTGTTGGCGTGCTGACCATCTCTGAGCCGGGTACGGTAGGGATCATGGCAATTAGAATTTGAACGCGCCGCTTTTAAATCCACCGGCGGCGGTACTTAGCATGTTAGCGCCACCTTGCAGTTGGTTGGTCACGTTTTGAGCGCGTAAAATGTCGCCTTCCGTGCGATACGCTTGAGCCTGAGCGCTGCCGTAAAGCTGACCGACCTTAGCCGCGGCATACATCTGCTGCTGTTTCTGCTGACTGTTCACGTAGGCTTGCTGGATGCCTTGCTCGAGCCGGCCCGCGGTAGTCGCTTGCACAGCTAGGGGTGAACCAGAAGACAACACGCCGGCGGAAGCATACGATGAGGCTTGGCGCGACATATACACGGCGTCTTGCGCCCGCTCGGTGCGGATATTCTGGACGGTGTCGAGGTCGAGCTGTTTGGCCTGAGAAATGTCGATGGCGGCGTTGTGCTGCGAGGTAGCTAAGGCGAGATCTGCGGCTTGGCCGGCGGCGCCTTGAGCGCGCTTAGACGCCTGAGCGCCCATGATCATGCTCGCGCCCTGCATGGCAATCGACGCTCCGATAAGTACGGGTACTGCTGGCATGGTGTTAAACGGGTAAAGGTTTCGCGTAAAGCCGGTGCGACGGGCCTGCGCTGGTTTCGTAGCCGATCTTTTTCATTAAGCGTTCTTCCCCAGTGCCAGGCGCAACAAACGAAACGATGAACCGGCAACCTTGCGCCTTTGCCACGTCTTCCACGTAGTCGATCAAGGTCTTAATCGCAGTCACTAGCGTCTTAGAATACGCCACCGCTGGATTCGTCGTGAGCCATTCCATGACGGCGAACTTGCCGCCGACATCGAGGTAAAGGAAATTCATCGCAATGTCCACGCCGGCAGCGCTGACAATCCAGCCTTGCGGAAACACGTAAACCGGCATCGCCAACGCTTTATGCCCTTCCCACCATTTAAGGAGAGTTGGGTAATCGACGGTCAAATCTACGGGGCGGATTTGGTAGCTCATGGTGATCCCGCAATGTCGTATTTAACTGCCACAGCAAGCAAGGTTAATGGGAGCGCATCGCTGCCTTGAATCACGTAAACCGGATCGTTGTCAAAAGCGTTACTGAACGGCGCGATTGCTTTTTCGCCCGTGTAAATGGCTGGGCCTTGGCCTAGTGGCGTCAGGACAGTGCGGTAGTTGACTGGAACCGACTTGGCGCCGCCGTCCGAGATGTTGCCACCGAGCGAGTTCGTGACGCGCAGATAGAGCTTGGAGAGCGCCTTAGTCAGACCTTGAAGCACGCCTCCACGGGGATCGCTGTCTAGGCGCATCGCTTGCACGGCGTAATTGATAGGCAAACCTACTTGGAGAACGTCGCCAGCGGCGGCGGTGTAGTTAGGAATCGTGATCGTGCCGCCAGAGGTAACGGTGAGCGGGCCGAAAGTAATGTTGCCGTTAATCAGTCCCACCACGCTGCGACCTTTAAGATAAATCAGGCCGGTAATGACATTGCTGCCGGGGCTGGTAACGGTCTTGCCGGCGTCCACGTAGAAAGCGTTCTTGATTTCGGGCTGGGCAATACCGTTGACCGTTGTGCTGCTCTGAGTTTCCCAAACAGTTGGATCGATTAGCTCAATGTAACGGTAGTCCGCGCCATCGACGCGACGGTTGACGACCACCCAGACTTCATCGTCTGCGACGCCTTGGCCTTCAACGACTGCGAGTGACTCAAAGCCTTTGTCCGTCGTGCCGCCGGTGATGTGACGCGACCAACCAAAGATTTCTTGCTCTAGCTGGTAGGTCATGCCGCAAAGCGAATTAGACTTGGTGATGACCCAGACGATGCCTTGGTTACGGAACTGAGGCTGATAGTCGATCTGAGCCATGCCCTTGCCAAAAAGATGCTCGGACAATGAGGTAAGATCGGCAGACATGTATTTCTGCGTGTAGATGCTAAAAAGCATTTGCTGGATCGTGCGCTCCGCCCGCTGCGGATAGAGAACCGCATTGCCCACGATGGCCGGCTGCACGTTAGGCGCGCTGCCCCAAGATGAATGTTCAACGGCATTTACCGCGGTAGGCGTGATGGCTGCACCGGAAGATCCGCCGTTGGACGACGAGGAACCGGAGTTTACCACCCATTCTGCACCGCTAAAGCCCACAAATAGGTCGGTCTGGGCGATAAGCCACTGGATAGGCCCACGGCCTACGGCTGCTAGGTCAAACGCGAAGGAATCGGTGGCAAGCGTTTGGTCGCCGCGGTCAAAGTTCTCG
>Ga0209297_1000713_pt1 | contig 20463 bp, 6 predicted proteins | sample S_130805_MF_Meta_FD_187322 | JGI IMG/M metagenome (GOLD analysis project Ga0209297, IMG submission 187322) | Freshwater microbial communities from Lake Simoncouche, Canada to study carbon cycling - S_130805_MF_MetaG (SPAdes) (version 2) | ecosystem: Environmental > Aquatic > Freshwater > Lake ...
GACGAGACGCACCGAGTTATGACTGGCCTCTTCGACCTTGCCGTACTCGAGACCCCGAAGCGAAACCCCCCGCTTGACGAGCCGTTCTTCGAGCACGATCTTGAGGGCGTTCAAGCGGTCTTCGCTGACGGTACGGAGGGTGATCACGAGGTCTTTTTGCTCAATCGACGACTCAGTGTTCTTGAAATCGAAGCGGGTGGCGATTTCACGCTGGGCCTGGTCGACCGCATTCTTGACTTCTTGGTGATCAACTTCGGAAACAACATCAAATGTGGGCATATTCAGAGCGTAATGCGCCCAACTACCTGAATCGGGCAGGTGTCAGCAGTAGGTCGTGGGCGATACGATCAGAAGTCGCAAACATATGGGTCGGTGCCCGAGCGGCCAAAGGGAGCAGACTGTAAATCTGCCGGCATTGCCTACGTAGGTTCGAATCCTGCTCGGCCCACAACGAAACGCCCGATTGCACTCGCAATCGGGCGTTTGTGTTTCTTGCTCAGCGTTCTTGGCGGGAGTTTCTTGAGGTTGTTCTTACCGTTCTCAAAACTTCTTTACGGTCTTTTCATACCTGCGTTTGTCAGATTCTTGGCGTGAAACAAAAACTCATCTCCGCCATCGTCTTATCCGCCAGCTCAATCGCCGCCGTGAGTGTTGCCTCATCACCAGCCGAAGCCCAAACATCAGCCACGTCAACCTGTGGCAAACCAGGCAATGGCTACGGCGAACTTTTTAGTTCGCTGCCCAATGCCACGTGGGAAACCAGCGACTTACAAGCGTTGTCATTGGCCATGATTGCGCCCGCTGAAGCTAATCCCAATCCGCAGATTGAGGCCGATCTTGAAGACAACAATGCGATTCCCGCGGCCTACACGTACTTCGGCCAATTCATCGATCACGACATCACCTTTGACGATCGTGCCAACGATTTAACGACTCCGATAGATCCATCAGCACTGGTGAATAAGCGCACACCACAACTTGATCTTGATTCGTTGTACGGAAGTGGACCGACTACTTCATCAACTTTGTACAACGCCGACGGCATACATTTGTTGACTGGTGCAGCACTCACTGGTTCAACAGATGCCGGTGCAATGGATTTACCGCGCAGTGCAAATGGTCAAGCACTCATTGGTGATCCGCGTAATGACGAAAACCGAATCGTTGCAGGTATTCACTCGCTCTTCATTCGTTTTCATAACAAAACCGTTGATCGCATCAAGGCCAACAATCGTCGACTCACGAATGCTCAAGTGTTCGCGCAGGCTCGCAAAGAAGTCACATATGCGTATCAATGGATTGTGTTGAACGATTATCTTCCACAAATTGCTGGACAAAAAACAAAAGAAGCAGTCGTGTCGTTAACTGCAAAAGGTTGGAAGACAAATCTGAGCATCTATAACAACTGCGCACAGATGCCCGTTGAATTTGCAGTGGCCGCCTATCGCTTTGGACATTCACAAGTTCGCGCGTTGTACAAGATCAACCAAACAACTGATCGAGTTCCGGTGTTCTCGGGAACATACGTCGCTGGCAGTGATCTCACTGGTTTCTCGCCATCGCCATCAAACTTTGCCATTGATTGGAACTTGTTCTTGCCGAGCGCTCCCGGTGCAACGGGAACCTTCCAGCCGTCGTACAAAATTGACGGCTCGCTCACTCATTCATTGAGCTTGTTGCCATTACCAACAACGGGTATCGGTCCAGCCAACTTGGCTCTGCGTAACTTGTTACGCGGTCAGCAAGTTGGACTCGCGTCGGGTCAAGATGTGGCTCGAGCACTTGGCGTGACTCCATTGACCGATGCGCAAATCAAGATTGGTGCTGCAACGGGTATCGCCGAAGATCAGCGACCCATCACCGAGATCTCGGCGAACTTCACCGGCAAGGCCCCGCTGTGGGTGTATGTATTGGCCGAAGCCGCCGCCAACACGAATGTGAATCGACTTGGACCAGTAGGTGGTCGCATTGTGGTCGAGACCATTGTTGGGCTACTGAAGTCTGACCCGACGTCGATTCTGAACAACAGCTCATATCGACCCACGGTCAACGGTCGCCCGACGACCACTTTTGGTTTACGAGCCTTCGTGAATCTGGTGACCTCAGTGAGGTGACGAATGCATAAAAGCTAAGTAATCCTTATGTGAATTCGTGAAAAAAAAGTTATTACTGTAATATCTTTTTATGGCTGAAGCGCTTGATACACGGAGTCTTTTGATTGATGCGACGGTCAAAGAACTCGTGAAAACCGGCGCAGCAGTTCTGCGTGTGTCGGTCATTGCCCAAGAGGTGGGCATCTCCGAAGCATCGGTGTATCACTTTTTCAAAAATAAACTGGATCTCGTTGAGAGTGCCCAAATTGAGTCGTATCGACGAAGCCATTTAGAAATGGTGATTCCGTTTCAAGCATCGGTCGACCTTTCCGAAACGATTGATGATTTCAACCGGGCCATCAGAAAGCTATTCAGCATGATTCATGCTCCCGAACGACATGCGCTTCGTGCCGTTCGAGCCCAGGCCCTAGGTGCTGCAATGACGAGCCAACGATTACGCGATGCTCTGAATGAAATCAACGAAGAGGTTCAGGGCCGAGTCACCGATGTGATCAAAAAGGCTCAGGTCCTGGAATGGGTTAACCCAAATTTAGATGCGCGGTCGCTGGCGTACTGGGTCAATGCAGTCGTCCACGGCCGAGTATTCATTGAGATGGACCCCGAGTGGGGCGATCGGTCCCATTGGGACGCCATTGCGGTCGAATCGGTGCTTCGGATGTTCGACCCCAATACGAATTTATAAGAAGTATAATTTAACTAGTATTATTAGGTAAGACCTATGATCCATATGTGATTTGTAGTCTTTACTTTCCGTCAGCCCAGGTGACACTAAAGGTTGCAGGCTGATGCGATTGTTGTCGTGGTTCCGGTTCAAACCGCGCATCCTTCTTGTTCCGTTTTTGGTCATCGGAATGTTGACGTCAAACATGGAGGTGCCGCCAGCGAACGCGTTGACTGGCCTTGATTTAGCCGTCGACTACACACCCGACTCTGCAACTGTTGCAACGTCGGCAACACGCGGAACAAAAATTGATCTCACTGCAAGCACGCCAGTCGCGTTAGCCGGCACAACTCAACAAGAGATCGTGCAACAAATTGATCCGTCACTCGATCTTCGTAGCACTTCTGAAATCGTTGCTCCAAGTGGTTGGACGATCTATTACTCAACTGATGGTGCGACGTACACAGCAACAGCTCCAACGACTGTTGCAGGTTGGGAAGCGATTCGTTATGTAAAAGCCAATGGTCCACTTGTTAGTGAAGGCGCCGATGCAAGCGGCCGACAAATTGCAAACACCACTGCAACTGGTATGCAACCAGATAGCGGTCAGTTCTCAATCGCTGGTGGGTCATCGGGAGACGGTTGGGATATCACTTTTGATGACAAGGGAAATTTTTACAACGTGTTCCACCATCAGAATCGAACTTCAGTCGATTGTCATTTAAGAACAGGGGCAAGGTGCGACGCTACGTGGCCCTATGTATTGAGCAATCCGGCCATACCACTGGGAAACACCGCTGGAAGTTTTGAATTGGCAAGTAGCGATCTGTCCAGTTCTTGGTACGACTCAGTGGCTAAAGAACTCTGGGTTCCTGTGATCTATCGACGTTATGTTTCCTCGGTGGAAACAAGTACTGCAGGGTTTGCCTGTTTAGCATTGACCACAGTGTCGGCCGCTACTAAATGGTGTGGTGGATCCATTACCACTGGCTTTGTTTCACCCGGGGCAGCAGCTGATTTTTCGTCAGCTAGCGGATGTGGTGGCGGACAGTTGTACAACTGCTATCAAGGTCTGGCGCAATCTGCTGGTCGCCTCTTTACATGGAATGTGAAGACGGGCGACTTGATCTGTATCGATATTCGATTGAATTCTGGTGCAGGTGGACCATGCGCGAGCGGCGGCCTCATTGACTTTGGTGCATTATTGCCTGACGCGTTGTATACAACCTTCTTCTCTTATGTGGGTGAATGGGGTGGACGTATCTATGGTGCGACCGACGAAGCAAGCGGAACCGTGTATGGCGTGTGCGTGGTTGCGCTCACTGGTGCCGCATGCCCTGGGTGGACAAATCCACGAGTAATTGCGAATGACACTGCACGTTTTGGACAACTGCCGCCGACTGTCTCGGGAGGGGCGGTGAGGGGTGCCTGTTTCTTTGGTATGGCAACTCGAAGCTGCTTTGATGAAGCAGGACTAGATATCACCAGTTCTTTAACTTCATCTTTTACTACCAACTATCAAAATACAATTATTTCCAACGCCACCTTTAGCAACTTCAACCCCACCTATGGAACGCGAATGTATTGGGGTGCAGGGCGGGTGAGTTCTGGGGCAATTCGTTGCTGGGATTTTTCACTCGACAGTTGGTGTACGAATTGGACGGCTGCAGGTATCAACGATGAGAACTATCAAATTGTTCTTGACCCTTTGAAACCAACATGTATTTGGTCGAATGACAACTCTGGAAATATCAATACATTTAACGCAATAACTGGTTTAGCCGGCAACTGTGCAGTCCCCGCACCGACTGTTGAATTCAGTGGAGGAATGATCCTCCCTCGAATGGCCTGTTCGACAGCAAACTCAATTCAAGCGTGGCGATCGTTCAAGTTGGTCACTGCCGTCACTTACACATCGGCAACTATCACTGTTAAAAACTCATCTGGTGTTGCAATAACCGCTTGGACAAATAAGGCAATTCCGGCAAACAAAATCGTCGACCTAACAACATTGCCGGTTGCCGACACGGGACAGAACCCACAATTTTCGGTGGTGTTTACCGAACGATCTACTGAAGGTGATGTCTCAGCCACCATCAGCGCAATCGGCGGTTCACCTCAACTGTGTTTACGACCAATCATCGCGTGCCCAGCACCGATTGTCGCTGTAAGTCAACTATCGGCGAATAGCGTGAACGTCACTGCATCTGCCAGCACCACTGCGAACAGTGTTGTTTCGCAGTTTGATCCGGTGACAAAAAGCGTCATGATTGCCCAAACCCCAAGTAGCACATGTGCATCAAGTTTGTCGGGTACTTTGACAACTGGTCCCGGGGCTGTTGTAGCAGGAGTAGTTGTGGCTTTGACGGATAGTGCTGGTTCCGCTGTGACGTATCAATCCGACTACCCCGATATTTCTTTGCGCGGTCTGCCGGTGACAACAACGAGCGATGCATCTGGAAACTATTCGTTTCCGTTAGTGGCTCCTGGCAATTACAAAGTCAATTTTGTTGACGCTTCTCCCACGGTCAATGTCAACCAGGCGATTGTCACAGCTAGTGGCAGCGGAACCACGTCAGACTTCACAGCAGCAACTTCACTGCTGTCTCCTGCAGTCACCCTTGTTGCCGGCACACCCGGTGTTGTTGATGCGAAATACAATTCATTTCAAACTTTGTCCAAGTCGTTCTTCCCATCGATCGTCAATGTAGGCCAGGTTTCAACCCTGACCTTCACGATTTCCAATCCAGCGCTCACACTGAAGACTGGAATTGGTTGGGTTGACTCACTTCCTACTGGACTGGTCATTGACGACAACCCCAACAAACGAACAACTTGCCCAGGTGGTGTTACTGAGACCTCAACAGTTGCTGCGATGACACCGGTCGCAGGTGCCACAAGTATCACCGTTACAGGTGCTTCAATTAACGCAAACGTGGCGAGCTGCACCTACCGCGTCAATGTAAAAGCAACGGCTGCTGGAAGTTATAACAATGGCCCAAATAATGTGTCGACTTCGACCATTGACAAGAACACTGACGCTACGTTGACGTCAACGACGCCCCCTGCAACAGGTGCAACTCTGTGCGATAACAACAACTATTACCTTGATTCAGGACAGTTGTATCGCCAAGTCTTCGGTTCAATCACTCGCTACGCAGTTGGACCGGCTTATGCATCCGGTTCGGTTGACGCCATTGGTTATAACTCTGTTGACGGTTTCTTGTACGGAATTGCAAAAAGCACAGTCACTAGTAACACTGTGGCATTGACGGCTGGCCACTTGGTACGAATTTCAAGTACTGGAATATTGAGCGATTTAGGTTCGATGACAGGTACGGGCATTACCGACACCTTGATGGCAACAATGACTGGCGGAGATTTTGATAATTTAGGCAATCTTGTGGTCAAGGCGACCGGTTCGAAGTCGACCGTGTATTCAATTAATGTCTCAACGCGCGCTGCCACAACGATTACTTTAAGCACCGCAATACAGGGTGATGACTTGGCTTATGCAAAGGGTTACTTCTATTCAAGTTTTGGTCTTTACATGTACAAGGTCACTGTGTCCACGGGAACAAGTTGGACAGCCTCAGCACAAACGATTTTTCCATCAAACATCAGTAGTCATGATTCGACCTATAGCAATGGAGCGGGGCAAATTATATTTGTTGATGGAAGTGCGAATGCCTATTTACTAGCGAACCCGTTAACCGCTACAGCATCAAGCAATTTTGTTTTGGAGTTTACTTATGCAGCAAGACCACTTGATGGTGCAATGTGCCACGCAGATCCTGTTCCATTGGCGAGTCCTGACGCATCATCCGGCGGCCGTAATGCAACCCAAACGAAGAACTTGCTCACTAATGACACCGTTGCATCTAACGCAGCAGGAACAACTTTGGTTGGATCGTCAGTGAAGCTTTGTGATCCAAACTCAACACCCGTTGAAGTGTCACCAAATTGTACGAAAGGCTCTGGAACATCAATAACAGTTGCTGGGGTTGGTGCGTACTCCGTTGATGCATTGGGTGTTGTCACCTTTACTCCGGTGACCAACTATTCAGGAACACCACCAGCTTTGAATTATCAAGTTGCAGACACGGGCAGCAACATCGCGACTAGCACTTATACCCCAAGCGTTCTTGCCACCCTTCCAGTTGCTGTGAACGACACATCAACTGGTGCGTACGACGTCAACCAAACTATTTCGATCTTGAGCAACGACTTGCCCGGCACGCTTTCACCGATCGATGTAACGACGGTCAAGATTTGTTCAACTGCTACTTCTGATGCAAGTTGTACTGGCACAACATTGGCAGTTCCGAATGAGGGAACGTACACAGTCAACGCTGACGGGACAGTGACCTTCGACCCGTTGTCAACGTTTACTGGTACGGCAACTCCGATCAAATACGTCGTCTCAGATGGTTCGCAGAATCAAACCACTGCGACAATCACCCCAACAGTGTCGATGCCAGCCGTTCCTGTGGCAACACCTGAGACTAAGTCGGTGATCCCTGGTGGAACGATCGCTTTTACAACTCTTACTGGCGCTAGTGGTTTGGCAACTTCTGGTGTTGGATTTAATACTGCAGTGACTTGTTTGATTACCCCAGCTTCATCGCCCGATGCGTGTGATTCTGATGGAGTCGTCACTGTTGCCGGAGTGGGTACTTATACGTTGGACAAAACCACGGGTGTTGTGACGTTAGTGGCTGATCCGGCAGCAACTGCAGGAACAAAGACTGCGCTCAAATATCAAGTCACTGACACATTTGGTCAAAAGGCAACGTCGACTTTGACTCCTGTGGTTCCAGTTGCTCCCGTTGCGGTGAACGACACATCAACTGGTGCGTACGATGTCAACCAAACGATTTCTGTATTAACAAACGATGCCGTGACGGCACCAGCAACTCTGGTTGCGTCAACCGTCAAACTGTGCGCAACTACCTCAACTCCGAACAGTTCATGTACTTTGAGTTCACTGACTGTGGCCAATGAAGGTACATACACCGCCAATGCCAATGGCACAGTTACTTTTGATCCGCTGCCAACTTTTAAAGGAACAGTGACGACACCAGTTAAATATGTGGTTGCCGATTCAACAGGTCAGGTCACGAATGCAACAATTACACCAACAGTGAGCGCACCGGCAACACCTGTTGCAACTCCACAGGGCAAATCTGTTAATCCGGGGGACACGATTGCGTTCACAACTTTGACGGGTACATCTGGTCTTGCTACGTCTGCTGCAGGATTCAACACCTCTGCAACCTGTCTCATCACACCCGCATCTTCTCCAGCTGCCTGTGACGCTGACGGCATCGTGACAATTACAGGGCAAGGTACGTACACGTTGGACCAAGCAACGGGCATCGTGACTTATGCAGCAGATCCCGCAGCGACGGCTGGTGCTAAAACTGCCATTACGTATCAGGTACAAGACATCACTGGTCAAAAAGTCACTTCAACGTTGACCCCAACAGTTCCGCCGGCGCCAGTGGCTACCAATGACACATCGACTGGGGCATACGACACCAATCAGACGATCGTCATTTTGACCAACGACGCTGCAGGTGCTGGCGCAACGTTGGTGACAGGCAGCGTGAAGTTGTGTGCAACGACCGCGACAGTTAACGCAAGCTGCTCATTGTCAACTTTGACTGTTGCAAACGAAGGTACGTACACAGTCAATGCCAATGGCACTGTTACATTCGATCCACTGCCGACCTTTAAGGGCGTGGCTTCAGCGGTGAAATACATCGTCGCCGACTCAACTGGTCGCACCGATGATGCAACAATCATTCCAACTGTGACTGCTCCTGCTGTACCCGTGGCGACAGCTCAATCAAAGTCATTGATTCCGGGTGCTTCAGTTGTGTTCACGACGTTGACTGGCACCGGAGGATTAGCGACGTCGGGTATTGGGCTCAATCCGACAGTGACGTGTCTCTTCACACCCTCAACGACAACATGTGATGCAGATGGCATTGTGACGATTGCTGGCCAAGGTACTTATACGTTGGACCCCGCAACGGGCATCGTGACCTATGCAGCCGATCCAGCAGCGACGGCCGGAACCAAGACTGCTATCACTTATCAAGTTCAAGACATCACCGGACAAAAAGCAACATCAACTTTGACTCCAGTGATTCCGGTAGCTCCCGTAGCAGTGAATGACACGTCAACTGGTGCCTACGACGTCAATCAAATCATTTCGGTTTTGACCAACGACACGGTGACGGCACCAGCAACGCTGGTTGCGTCGACTGTCAAACTTTGTGCAACCACGTCGACTCCGAATAGTTCTTGTACCTTGACGTCGGTGACTGTTGCAGGGCAAGGCACGTACACCGCGAATGCGAATGGCACGGTCACGTTTGACCCCTTGCCCACTTTCAAAGGCACTGCTTCTCCAGTGAAGTACGTTGTGGCCGATTCGAATGGTCAAGTAACCGGTGCAAATATCACACCGACCGTGACCGCCCCTGCGGTACCGGTAGCAACTGCCGATTCGAAGTCCGTGATTCCTGGTGGAACTGTTGCGTTTACGACTTTGACAGGTACGGGCGCACTCGCAACTTCTGGTGTTGGTCTTGATACATCGTTGACCTGTTTGATTACACCAGGTTCAACTCCTGATGCGTGTGATACCGACGGTGTTGTCACAGTTGCTGGTGTGGGCACGTACACATTGAATACCTCGACAGGTGTTGTGACGTTGGTGGCCGACGCGGCTGCAACCGCAGGTACAAAGACCGCGCTCAAGTACCAGGTAACCGACATCACTGGCCAAAAAGTAACTTCAACTTTGACCCCAGTAGTTCCACCATTACCCGTTGCGGTGAATGACACATCGTCTGGTGCGTATGACACGAATCAGACAATCAGTCCTTTCACTAATGACACAGCGACGACTCCAGCGACAATCGTTGCGTCGAGCGTGAAGTTATGTGCGACAACTGCAACGGCGAATGCGTCTTGCAACTTGACTACGTTAACTATTGCCAACCAAGGTACTTACACTGTGAACGCGAATGGCACGGTGACGTTTGATCCGTTGTCAACCTTTACTGGCGTTGCAACAGCGGTGAAGTATGTAGTTGCCGATAGCAACACCCAGTTGGCCGGTGCGACGATCACTCCGACTGTCGCACTTCCAACTCCACCAGTCGCAACTGCTGATTCGAAATCGGTGATCCCAGGCGGAACCGTTGCGTTCACCACGATTACCGGAACTGGTGGATTAGCGACGTCGGGAGTAGGACTTGATGCCACAGTGACGTGTTTGTTGACGCCTAGTACAACGACGTGTGATGCCGATGGCATCGTGACAGTCGCCGGTGTTGGTACCTATACGTTGAATAAGACCACTGGTGTCGTGACTTTGGTTGCCGATCCGGCCGCTACGGCAGGAACCAAAGCTGCACTTTCATATCGTGTGACTGACACATTTGGTCAGACCGCGACTTCAACATTGACTCCCGTTGTTCCGCCGCTGCCAGTCGCGACCAACGACACTTCGTCTGGTGCTTACGACACCAACCAAGTCATTAGTCCGTTTACGAATGACACCGCGACATCTCCAGCGACAATTGTTGCAACGAGTGTGAAGTTGTGTGCCACGGCAGCAACTGCGAATGCGTCTTGTAACTTGACGACATTGACTGTTGCCGGTCAAGGTACGTACACAGTGAACGCGAATGGCACGGTGACGTTTGATCCGTTGTCAACTTTCTCTGGGGTTGCAACAGCCGTGAAGTACGTGATTGCTGATACCAATACGCAAGTGGCTTCAGCGACAATTACTCCGACAGTGGCGTTACCGCCTGTCCCAACTGCTACCCCCGAAGCAAAGGCCGTTATTCCTGGTGGAACTGTGGCCTTCACAACGCTGACTGGCACCAGTGGTATTGCGACATCTCCAACTGGATTTAACACGGCGTCGACTTGTCTGATTACACCTGCGTCTTCTCCGGCGACCTGTGATGCCGATGGCATTGTGACTGTCACCGGCGTTGGTACTTATACGTTGAACAAGACCACGGGTGTCGTGACCTTGGTTGCCGATGCAGGAGCTACGCAAGGTACCAAAGCAGCATTGACATATCAAGTGACAGACATTTATGGTCAAAAGGCAACGTCAACATTGACGCCAACAATTCCCGCACCGCCAGTTGGAAACAATGACACGTCATCTGGAGCATTTGATACCAACCAGGTGATCTCTCCATTAACGAATGACACTGCAACGACTCCAGCTATTTTGGAGCCTTCGACAGTGAAGCTATGCGCAACAACGTCAACTGCAAATGCTTCATGTACTTTGACAACTTTGACAGTCGCTAATCAGGGTACGTACACGGTGAACAGCAACGGCACAGTGACGTTTGATCCACTTCCCAATTTCACTGGTGTTGCATCACCGGTGAAGTACGTGGCTGCAGATTCAAGTGGTCAAGTCATCAGTGCGACAATTACTCCTACTGTTGCGCTGCCAATTCCGCCAGTTGCTACGGCTGAAAGCAAGGCTGTGATTCCTGGTGGAACTGTGGCCTTCACAACGTTGACGGGCACAAATGGTCTCGCCACGGCTCAAGCAGGCTTTACTAATGCATCTTCGTGCCTCATTACACCCGCATCATCACCGGCTGCGTGTGATGCCGATGGTGTTGTCACGGTTGCTGGAGTGGGTACATACACGCTGAATACAACGACAGGTGTCGTGACCTTGGTTGCTGACCCTGCTGCCACGCAAGGTACGAAAGCTGCATTGACGTACCAAGTCACTGATACCTATGGTCAAAAAACTACATCGACTTTGACGCCGACTATTCCTGCACCTCCTGTTGGTGTGAATGACACGCCATCAGGTGCCTATGACACCAACCAAGTGATTTCGCCGTTAGCGAATGACACGACGACCGCACCAGCAACATTTATTCCAAGTACTTTGAAGTTGTGCGCGACAACGTCGACGGCAAATAGTTCTTGCAATTTGGATTCTTTAGTAGTCCCCAATGAAGGTACATACACGGTCAATCCAGATGGCACAGTCACGTTTGATCCGCTGCCAACATTCAAGGGCACCGCAACTCCGGTGAAATATGTCGTCACCGAAACGAGTAACCAGCAAACAAGTGCGACAATCACGCCAACAGTGGCTGCACCAAATGGTCCGACAGCTACAGCTCAAACAAAAACAGTGAATCCAGGTGACACTGTGGCATACACAACTTTGACAGGAGCTAACGGACTTGCCTCGGCCGCCGCTGGTTTGAATACCGGAGGGACTTGTTTGTATACGCCGAACACCACAACGTGTGATTTAGATGGGGTAGTAACTATTTCAGGTGAAGGAACGTACACACTCAATACTTCAACTGGTGTTGTTACCTTTGCTGCCGATCCTGCTGCGACTGCTGGAACCAAGACGGTCATACGGTATGAAGTTCAAGACATCACTGGGCAAAAAGCAACGTCAACCTTGACGCCCATCATTCCGCCAGCACCTGTTGCAAACAACGACATCAAGACTGGCGCCTATGACACCACTCAAGTTATTCCGATCTTGGCCAACGACACTCCAGGATCTGGGGCAACTTTGGTGCCCTCGAGTGTGAAGTTGTGTCCGACATCGTTGATCTTGAGCGTGACTTCGTCGTGTACTTTGACAACTCTGACTGTTCCTAATGAGGGCACTTATACGGTCAACCCAGATGGCACAGTCACGTTTGATCCGTTGTCTACTTTTAAGGGCACTGCAACACCAGTGAACTATGTGGTTGCTGATACGACGGGTCAAGTTGACAATGCTTCGATCACACCGACGGTGACTGCGCCAACGGCTCCAGTAGTGACGCCAGAAACAAAGTCAGTGATTCCTGGCGGCACAGTGGCCTTTACGACATTGACCGGCACCAATGGTCTCGCAACTTCGGGTGTGGGTCTCAATACTTCAGTGACATGTTTGATCGCACCTGCTACATCAACGTGTGATGCCGATGGGGTAGTAACTATTTCAGGTGAAGGCACGTACACGCTCAACCCGACAACTGGTGTTGTGTCGTTCGTAGCCGATGCGGCTGCAACCCCAGGTAGTAAGACTCCGATTACGTATCAGGTTCAAGACATCACGGGTCAGAAAGTAACGTCAACACTGACTCCAACAATTCCTGCTGCGCCTGGCGCAGTGAATGACACGTCGTCGGGAACCTTTGACGCTAATCAAGTTATTTCGCCGCTGGCCAATGACACCGTGACAAGTCCTGCCACTTTCGATCGATCTTCGTTGAAGTTGTGTGCGACGACTTCAACCGCTAATTCATCGTGCACATTGACATCGCTGACAGTGCCTGATGAAGGTACCTATACGGTTTACCCGAACGGAACAGTTGTATTCGATCCTTTACCGACGTTCACCGGACCTGCGACGCCAGTGAAATATGTCGTCGTTGATTCGACTGGACAAGTGACGAGTGCGACGATTACCCCGACGGTGTCGTCTCCGTCGATTCCGGTCGCAACTCCCGAAACTAAATCGGTGATTCCTGGTGGCACAGTTGCATTCACCACGATTACTGGAACTAACGGTCTCGCTTCATCTGGTGTTGGCCTTGATGCCACCGTCACCTGTTTGATCACGCCAGGTACTACAACTTGCGACCTTGATGGTGTTGTCACCGTGAGTGGCGTTGGAACGTACACATTGAATACAGCGACTGGTGTCGTGACATTGGTAGCCGATGCAAATGCGACACCTGGTACAAAAGCTTCATTGACTTATCAAGTCACTGACACATTTGGCCAAACTAAAACCTCAACTTTGACTCCCGTCATTCCCGCACCGCCAGTCGGCGCCAACGACACATCGTCGGGCGCCTACGACACCAATCAAGTTATTTCACCACTCACAAATGACACGGTGACTTCGCCCGCAACTTTGGTGCCTTCGAGTCTGAAATTGTGCGCTACCACTAGCACTGCCGATGTGAATTGCAATTTCACTTCTTTGACCGTTCCGAATGAGGGCACCTATACGGTGAAACCGAACGGTACGGTGACTTTTGATCCGTTAGAGACATTCAAGGGCACCGCAACCCCAGTGAAGTACGTGGTTGCCGATTCAACGGGCCAGGTCACGCACGCAACCATCACACCAACAGTACTTCCCCCTGCTGTACCTGTTGCGACTCCTGAAACTAAGACAGTTATCCCAGGTGCCACAGCAACATTTACAACGATCACTTCACAAGGTGGTCTCGCAACCTCTGCCGCTGGTTTTATTCCTACCGCGACATGTTTGATTACGCCAAGCTCATCACCCACAACATGTGATGCCGACGGAGTAGTAGTGATTCCTGGTGAGGGAACATACACGTTGAATACATCGACTGGTGCCGTCACTTTCGTGGCCGACCTCGCCGCGACACCGGGTAGCAAAACTTCGATTACCTACCAGGTGCAAGACATCACTGGTCAAAAAGCGACGGCGACATTGACTCCGGTCATTCCTTCACCACCGGTTGGAGTAAATGACATAAAGACTGGCGCCTACGACACCAATCAAGTCATTTCACCACTTGCGAATGATTCAGCGACTTCGCCGGCGACTCTGGTTCCATCAAGCCTCAAGTTGTGTACCGATACAACCAACGTGATTGCTTTGTGCACCTTGACTTCTTTGACTGTTCCGAATGAAGGTACGTACACAGTCAACCAAGATGGCACAGTGACATTCGATCCGTTACCAACTTTTGCCGGTGTCGCCACACCCGTGAAATATGTGGTTGCCGACTCAACTGGCCAATTTACAAGCGCAACGATCACGTCAACGGTTACCCCGCCGCGTGTACCTATTGCTGTGAACGATGTTTCAACGGGTCCGTATGACGCGAATCAATTAATCAATTTGCTCCTCGGCGACACCCCGGGCGAACCCGGACTTCCTTTGTTGCCGAGTTCAATCAAAATATGTCCACTCAATGCGACTGCGCCTTATACGTCGACGAATTGTTCGTTGGTACCCACTCAAGCTGCACCTTTGGTGACCGCTGATGGTTCATATTGGATCGACCCAGTGACAGGAATCTTGACGTTTGATCCGTTGCCGACGTTTGCTGGAACAGTGACTCAACCACTTCGATACGTCGTGAAAGACGCAATGAATCAAACGGTCTCTGCGACAATCACACCGTCAGTGACTGCGCCACCAATCCCGACTGCAACACCACAAACACAATTGCTGCTGCCAGGGGAGACTGTCTCATTTACAAACATCACGGGTACATCAGCGCTTGCTACCGGAACGCTGTTGCAAACCTCTGGAGCAACGGCAACTTGCTTGTACGTCTTGAACACCACGACATGCGATGCTGACAACACTGTCACAGTGGCCGGAGAAGGAACCTTTGTGCTCGACCCAAGTACAGGTGTCGTCACCTACACGGCCGATGTCAATGCAACTGTTGGCACGAAGACATCTTTCACATATCGAGTCACCGACATTTTGGGTCGTACAGCGACGTCAACTTTGACTCCTGTTATCCCAGCAGCAACTGTCGTAGCTCTTGATGTAACACGTAATGGCTGGGATTCGATTCAGACAATTAGTCCTCTTGCTAATGACACTCCCAGTAACGGAGTGGTGCTGATTGCGTCAACATTGAAATTGTGTGCCGATGGCGAAAGTGCATTGGCAGGTACTTGCACATTGACGACTTTGATAGTTCCAGGCGAAGGTACGTACACCGTGAACCCTGATGGAAAAGTGACATTTGATCCACTTCCAACGTTCACTGGTACCGCGACTCCAGTTGATTATCAAGTCACCGACTCTCTCAGCCGTAAATCTGGTTCAACGATCACACCAGAAGTCGCAGTTCCTGGTCCTCCGGTAGCGACACCAGAAAGAAAGGTTCTCGTACCCGGAGCAACTGTGGTCTTCACAAACGTGATTGGTACCAATGCATTAGCTCTCGGTGCTGCACTGCAAACAGGCCCAACGAATGGGCCATGTTTGATTGACCCAATCACAAATCTGTGTGGCACAACAGTGATGATTGCGAATGAAGGAACTTGGACGATTGACCAAACAACGGGGGCCGTCACGTTTGCTTCGTTGAGCACGATTGCAGTTGGTCCACATACGCCGGTGACGTATCGAGTCACCGATGTTCTTGGAACAACAGTGACTTCTACCTTGACTCCGATTATCCCTGAAGTTCCAACAGTTTCAAACGATGAAAAAGTGAGTGGCTGGGATACCAACCAGACGTTCTCGCCTTTCGCAAATGACAAATTCGATTCGAATGCTCCAGTAGTTGTGTCGTCTCTGAAATTGTGTGGACCAGGAGAATCACTTGGCAGCTGCACGCGCAAAATTCTCTCGATTGAGAATGAAGGTACGTATACGGTGAATTCTGATGGCACAGTGACCTTTGATCCACTGCCAACTTTCCATGGCACTGCTACGCCTGTGACCTATCAAGCAATTGATACTGCAGGTCAACTACTTCACGCCACGATCACGCCAACCGTGACCGCCCCGCCGATACCGGTGGCGACAACGGATGAGGTTTCAGGAAAGAAGGGTCGCAGCGTTGTCTTCTCACCGTGGCTCAACGACCTCCCTGGCACTGCCCCGGACGACTTCACGGGCACCATTAAGTTGGTTCCCTCGAGCATCCGTCTCTGCGGACTAGGCCAAGTCGCGCCGGACTGTACGTTGACCAAATTGACAACAGCCGATGGCAAGTACACCGTCGATACGAAGACGGGCAAAGTTACCTTTGTGCCCCGCTCGGGATTCTCAGGCCTGGTGACCCAGCCCGTGACCTATCAGATTTCGAATGACTGGAAGGGTCCGTCAGGAGTCGGAATCAGTTCCGCTCTGCTCATTGCCAACATTGGTGCAGGCACGTTGCCAACCACTGGTTTCGACTTTGGGGTGGTCTTCGTCATGGGTGGGCTCACCATGGGTGCTGGTGCTGGTCTGTGGCGCATCAGCACGGGACGTAAGCGGGCAAGTACCAGTTTCCCTGTTGGCTGAACGAGGTTGACGGCGAATAGCCCAGTCAAGGTGCTTTAGAGCATCTTTTGCATCAAAATCATGTCGAGCCAACGATTGAACTTGCGTCCGACCTCGATCTCGACCCCGACCTCACGGAATCCGCAGGCGGTATGAAGCGCCCGGCTGGCCTCACCTGAGGCCTCAATTCGGGCCATCACCGAGTGGAATCCCGAGGTTGCGGCCAGGTCGATAACCCCTGTGAGCAGGAGTTTTCCGATTCCGCGGCGGCCCATATCGCGCCGCACATAGACCGAATCTTCAACCGTCGGGCGATAGGCAGCCCGCTCTTTATAAGGGCTCAATGAGGCAAATCCGACCACTTGGCCGCCCGTGATGGCCACGATGGCGGCAAAAGCCCCGCTGCGCTCGGATAACCACTCTTGTTGCTCGGCTAACGACCGGGGGACCAGGTCCATGGTCGCCGTGGTGTTTTCAACCTCATAGTTATAGATATCGGCGATTGATGCCGCGTCGGCCGGGGTCGCGGGACGTAAGGTGATGGCGCCCTGAGCCGCCAACTTTTCCGAAGACTCGGACGAGTTTGGCGAAGTTTCGGGGCTTGATTCCATGTCCCCAAACTAGTGGTTATTTGGCATATCACGGGGGTACACTTCTCGGTCGGTCCGCGGCTCCGCCGCGCTCCTACGCCCTCTTAGCTCAGTCGGTAGAGCATTTCCATGGTAAGGAAAAGGTCGTCGGTTCGATTCCGACAGAGGGCTCAGCATTCGGCGACGGGTGTCATATTTACAACCGGCCAGCCAACCGGCTGCGCCAAGGCGACGTAGCTCAGTTGGTCAGAGCATCCGGCTCATAATCGGAAGGTCATCGGTTCGAGCCCGATCGTCGCTACAGCAAGTTTAAAAACATAACAACATCAACCCCGTACCTACTGGTACTCAAGTAAGAGGATAGAAATCATGTCTAAGGCGAAGTTTGAGCGTACGAAGCCTCATGTGAATATTGGAACGATGGGTCACATTGACCATGGTAAGACGACGTTGACTGCGGCGATTTCGCGTACGTTGGCGAGTAAGGGTTTGGCGGAGTACACGCCTTTTGATCAGATCGATAAGGCTCCTGAGGAGAAGGCTCGTGGTATCACGATCTCGATTGCTCACATTGAGTACGAGACGGAGAATCGTCACTATGCCCATGTTGACATGCCTGGTCACGCTGACTACATCAAGAACATGATCACTGGTGCAGCGCAAGTTGACGGCGCGATTTTGGTGGTTGCTGCCACTGATGGTCCGATGCCGCAGACGCGTGAGCATGTGTTGTTGGCTCGCCAAGTTGGTGTTCCGTACATTGTTGTTGCTTTGAATAAGAGCGACATGGTTGATGATGAAGAACTTCTCGAGTTGGTTGAGCTTGAGGTTCGTGAGTTGTTGAACGAGTACGAGTTCCCCGGTGATGATGCTCCGGTTGTTCGGGTGTCAGCGTTGAAGGCTCTTGAGGGTGATGAGGCGTGGCAGGAAAAGATCATGGAGCTCATGGCTGCGTGTGACGCGTCTGTTCCTGAGCCGCAGCGTGAACTTGATAAGCCGTTCTTGATGCCGATTGAAGACGTGTTCACCATTACTGGTCGTGGAACTGTGGTGACCGGCAAGATTGAGCAGGGTCGTGTTCATACGGGTGACGAAATTGAAATCGTTGGTTTGCGTGACACGCAGAAGTCGACATGTACTGGTGTGGAAATGTTCCGCAAGCTTCTCGATGAGGGTCAAGCTGGCGACAACATTGGTGCGTTGCTTCGTGGAACGAAGAAAGAAGATGTTGAACGCGGTCAGGTGTTGTGTAAGCCGGGTTCGATTACTCCTCACACCAACTTTGAGGGTCAGGTGTACGTGTTGAACAAGACTGAAGGCGGTCGTCATAAGCCGTTCTTCAACAACTATCGTCCCCAGTTCTTCTTCCGTACCACTGACGTGACGGGAACTGTGCAGTTGCCGGCTGGTACTGAGATGGTGATGCCTGGTGACAACGTGACCATGACTGTGGAACTCGGTAAGCCGATTGCTATGGACGAGGGTTTGCGTTTCGCGATCCGTGAAGGTGGCCGTACTGTTGGTGCTGGCCGCGTCGTCAAGATCATTAAGTGAGTCGCTGAACAACATGGCTCAAATTATTCGTATCCGTCTCAAGGCATTTGATCACGAGATCATCGATCAATCGACACGCAAGATCGTCGAGACCGTTGCTCGTACCAATGCCACCATCCGTGGGCCGATTCCTTTGCCCACTGACAAGCATCGTTACACGGTTATCCGTGGACCGCACATTGACAAGGACTCACGCGAGCACTTCGAGATGCGCATTCATAAGCGTTTGATCGACATCATTGATCCCAAGCAGCAGACCATTGACAGCCTCCAGCGCATCGACCTTCCGGCCGGTGTTGAGGTTGAGATCAAGGTCCAGAACGCCTGAGTCATTGACCCAGTCAATGCAATCATGAAGTTGAAAAGCCCCGCTGGAAACAGCGGGGCTTTTTGTTTTCTCTTACTAACTTCTCACCAGTCCTGACCACACATTTCTCCAATAGACAGGTAAAACTGACATCGTGACTGATCATTTCCCGCCCCCAACTCCACCAACGAGTACTTCGAATGCGGCCGATCCCTCCGGACCAAAATCTCGCCGTGGCCTCGTGATCTCGTTCCTCGTGGTCTTAGCGATGGTGCTCGGTGGATTTGTTGGTGCACAGATCGCTCAATCTGGTGATGATTCATCAACCACCGACTCAACTGAAGTTCCATCAACGGTGGTTGATGAAGTGGACACCAGTAACTCTGATGTCACGACGGCGCCAATTGATGATGCACCTGGAAGTTCGAATGAACCAGTAGCGACTGCGCCATCTTTGAATGGGGCAGAACCAGCAATGAATGTTGCTGAAGTGTTGAAGAAGATTGAACCAAGTGTGGTCACCATCACTTCGATCACTGAAGGCGGCACCAGTCCAGGCCGCGCAACTGGCACCGGCATTGTGATTACTTCAGATGGTGACATCTTGACGAACGATCACGTTGTTGAGGGTGCCGACAAAGTCAGTGTTTTGTTTGCTGGTGATACAGAGCCGACGTCAGCAATTGTTTTGGCTGTTGATGTTGGTAATGACTTGGCATTAATTCATGTTGACAAAACTGGTTTGACTCCGGCAGTTTTTGCCGATCCAAGTTCAATTGATATCGGCGATGAAGTTGTCGCGGTTGGTTTTGCTCTTGATCTTGATGGCGGACCCACAGTTACTCGCGGAATTGTTTCGGCACTGAACCGCACGATCGTGAGTGGTGACGGTGCACTTGACGGACTCATTCAGACCGACACTGCGATTTCATCGGGTAACTCTGGTGGGCCGTTGGTCAATACACGTGGGCAAGTTATCGGTATCAACACTGCAGTGTTCCAAAGCTCGAGTGAAGTAGCAGCGAACAATGTGGGCTTCTCGATTTCGGTAGCCGAAGCACTTCCCGTGATTGAAGAATTGCGTGCACAAGCCAATGGACAAGCACGAACAGAGGGCTACCTCGGCGTGAGCGTTCTTGATCGCAACGATGGTGGACTTGGTGCAATGATCGCTGAAGTTTCGCCTGGTTCGCCTGCCGACCTTG
>Ga0209297_1000717_pt1 | contig 20358 bp, 25 predicted proteins | sample S_130805_MF_Meta_FD_187322 | JGI IMG/M metagenome (GOLD analysis project Ga0209297, IMG submission 187322) | Freshwater microbial communities from Lake Simoncouche, Canada to study carbon cycling - S_130805_MF_MetaG (SPAdes) (version 2) | ecosystem: Environmental > Aquatic > Freshwater > Lake ...
TCGTTGCATTAAATCAAGATGGTACAAGATATACAGTATTTACAGGTGCGACTTTTGGAGCAGGAAGTAGTATCCAAACTATTGAAATTCAATCAGATAATAAAATAGTTGTTGGTGGTTTATTTAATTACCTCAATAATGATCCATCTAAAGGTATGGGTAGATTTAATACTGATGGATCAACAGACACGTCATTTAATGTAGGAACTGGTTTTGATAATTTTGTAAGAGATATTGAAATTATGAGTGATGGTAAAATTGTTGCAGGTGGATTTTTTACCAATTTTAATGGTACTACTCAAAATAAAATAGCAATGTTAAATACTGATGGTTCAAGATATACAGGATTTAACTCAGGAACAGGATTTTCTAATGGAATTTATAATACAGATGTTAATGATTTAGGTTTATTATCAACTGGTAAAATTGTAGTTGGGGGTACTTTTAGTTCGTATAGTGGAATAACATCTTCAAATTTAATTATACTAAATACTGACGGTACTGTTTATCAAGCAATTACAGGATTTATAAGTATATCAGATATAGTTTATAGTGTTAATGTTCAATCTGATGATAAGATTATTGTTGGTGGTAAATTTACTAATTTCCAAGGAAATGCTTGTAATGGTATATTTAGATTAAATACTGATGGTACTTTTGATAATACATTTACATCTCCATTAGTTAGTGGTTATATAGTAACTGATGCTAAAATCCAATTAGATGGTAAAATTATTGTAACATATAACACATCAATTCCAAATGGTATAATTAATCGTTTAAATTCTAATGGTAGTTTCGACACATCATTTAATAGTAAAAGTCTTAATTTTGTGGGTGGATCTGTTAGTGAAACAATAGCTATACAATCTAATAGTCAAATAATGGTCGGTGGTATTTTTACCCTTGTAGATGGTATTAGTGCTAATAGATTAGTAAGATTAAAATCAAATGGTGACTTTAATAACTGTTAATTTCACTATCCAAATAAGAAAAAAGAATATTTATAAGTATGAAGAAATATATAGGTCAACTTAATTCAGATAATTTCATATACCCAAATAACACATTGTATGAATATGATGTGGATATTATACACGAGATTAACAATAATGGTGTGTCGGGTGATGTAACTAATTTTGATTTAGCTAAAAGTGGCCCAAATATCAATGTAACATTTGATTACGTATGGAATAAGAATAGTGCAGAACCATTTATAGACTCAAGTAGTAATCTACATCTATTCTCAGTTCACATGATGAGTGACTCACAAAAGTATTTTAAACCTTGGATGTGTGTAGGATCGAAGACAACAACAGGAACAACTCAAACAACAGTTTCAGGAGCCTTTGCGGTTAGTGTAACACCAGCAATGGTTGGAGTTAGTTCATTCGGTAATGGTAATTATTATTTTGAAATAAGATTTATAGGTCATAGAGGAATTGATCCTGTACTTATAAGTGAACCATTTAATGTAAGTACACCAACACCTACACCTACTCCAACATCAACAACAGGAGCACCAGCAGCAAGTCCAACACCAACCGCATCACCAACATCATCACCTCTTGCACCAGGAGCAACAAGAACACCAACTCCTACACCAAGTTATACTCCTACATCTACACCATTAACTCCTACATACTCATTTAAATTGGGTACAGGGGTTACATCAACAGCAGCATGTATTAATTATGATCCAGCATTAAACAATAACTACTATTCTTATGATAGTGCTTTAGATAATGGAACAGAATTATATTCTGTTGGAGATTACCCATTAAGTGGAACACCACCTGATGGATATTACTCAGATGGAACAACGGTTTGGTTTTTAACCTCAGGAATATTGGTTGGAGGTACAATGTGTACGTTCACTCCTACACCTACTCCTACACCTACAATGTTAGGCGTTGGTTATGGTATTAATACAGGAACAACATTTGTTAATTCAACATTAGCTTGTGCTGCAGCGTTATATCCAGGTCCAACGATCTATTTAACAGCAGGAGACACAACACCATCTGTTGGAGACTTTTTCTATTTAGACCAATATACAACACCAGGAAATACATTCGTTGGTAATGGTAATTATTATTGTGTAAGAAAGGGTGGAACATTATACGCAATACAAATAAATTCTTATGGAGGAATAAACGCAGTAACAACTTGTTAAAATATATATAAATTAAATTATGGCTACTAAAGAAATAAATTTTGTAATTAAAGTAAATAATAAACAAGTTGATTTAAGTAAAACCTCGTTTGAACAATTTGATAAGGTTATTAAACAAGCTAAGAAAGATTTACAATCATTACCATTAACAGATCCGAGATATAAGGTTTTAAGTACAGATATTAAAAATGCTGAAGCCTCTTGGAAAGCTGCTCAAAAGGCGGCTAATGGAATGAACGATGAGATGGATGATGGTGAAGAAAAAATTAAATCCTACACAGCTGAAATTAAGAAATTAAACTTAGCCAATAGAGAATTAGAAGAACAAGGTAAGAAAAATTCAAAAGAGTATGAGGATAATGTAGCAAAGATTAAACAATTAAAGGATGCTCAAGAAGAGATGAGTAGAAGTACCCAAAAATTGGATGATGCTTTATCTAATATTCCAGGCCCTATTGGTCAGATCGGTTCTTCAATGCAACAACTTGAAAGTATTAGTGGGTCAGCACAATCCGCATTTAAATCATTGGGATTAGGATTTGAGACTTTTGATAAGACAATTAAAACAAGTTTAGTTGGATTTTTAGTTGGTTTATTGGTTACTTTAGTAAGTGCTGTGATGGAAGCTGCTAAGTCTTTCCAACCTTTAAAGGATGCTTTTGCTAAGATGGGTGATGCGGTTGGAGCTTTATTTAATGCTTTAAAACCAGTTACAGATTTTTTATTAAATGTATTTGTTTCAGTAGTTACATCAGTTGCTCAAGCTTTAAGTAGTGTAGCTGAGTTTTTTGGTGGAACAAACAACCATCTTGCTGAAACTACAGCAAAAATGGATAAGCAACTTGCTAATCAAGAAAAAGCAATTAAAGCTTATACAGGAGCTTTAAGTGAATATGCTCAAGCATATTCTGAAGCATTATTACAATTTACAAAAGATGAAAATGAAGCAACTAAAGCTGTTAAAGCAAGTGAGATGACTATGGCTGAATTTTACGACACTATGTACTTTTTGAATGTTCAAAAAAATAATAAATTATCTGATTTAGCTCAAGAATGGGCTAAAAAACAAGCTATTCAATTAAATGAACTTGGAAAATTACAAGCAGATAATGAAGATGAAATGATTGTTTCAGCTATTGAACGTCAAAAAGAACAATTAAAAAGTGAAGAAGTATTTAATGAAAATTTATTAAGATTAGATAGACTTTCAGCTAAATCTAAAAAAGAACAATTAGAACAAAATAGATATGCATTAGAAAAATCTGATGTTCAAGATAAAGATGCAGCATTAGCGGCATTAGATCAATCTATATCAGATCAAACAATATTAATAGCTTATTACGATGATAAGTTAGTATTATCAAAACAACACCTTAATAATCAACTTAGTTTAATAGACAAAGAACAAGCGAGAGATGCACTACACGCAAAAAATGATGCTAATTTAAAGAGCCAAGAACTTACACAGTATATGATTAAAAATGATGCTGAAAGAGAAGTTAAAGCTGCAAAAGATGCAAAAAATCGTTTAGCATTAACTCATAGTGAAGAGTTGGATGAAATTAAAAGAAACCAAGGAGAAAAAAGTGATGTATATAAATATGCTTTAAATAGACAAGCAGCAGAAATTGCGGCAGAACAAGATAAAATTAGAGTTGCAGAACTTAATAGAGATGTGTCTTATTATACTGATGCAATTGAACTTGAAAAATCATTCTTATCAACTAAATCAGAAAATACATTAGCCTATTACCAAACCCAAGAACATCTTGTTCAAATGGAATATGATAAAGCAATTATAGCTGCTGATGGTAATAAACAAAAACAATTAATTGCTGAGAATGAAAGAGATAATAAATTATATCAATTAAAAGTAGATTATTTAAACTCAATTGCTGAACTTCAAGAAAGACACGCACAGACATTAAACGACCATACAACAGCTTATTTTGAAGCGGAAAGATTAGCTGAAGAGACAGCCTACGCCGCAAGACTTAAAGCAGCAAAAGACAATACAGATTTAATATTAGTTATTGAGGAAGAACATCAAAAGAAATTAAGAGATTTAAAAAAATCAGAATTACAGGCTTATGGTGAAACTGCATCAGCTGTATTAGATAGTATTGCAGCCGTAGGTAATGCGATCGCATCAACTTATGATGAGGAAGCTAAAACAAGTGAAAGTGCGTTTAATAAACGTAAAGATTTACAAATTGCAACAGCAAAAATGTCTGCAGCTTCAGGTATTATTCAAATTTTAACACAACCATCAACATTACCTTCACCATTCGATTGGATTACAAAAGGATTAAATGCTGCAGCTTTACTAATAGCAACAACTGCTCAAATTAATACTATTAAAAAGACACAATTTAAAGGTTCAGAGTCAGGAAATAAACCTAACTATGGTGATGGTGGTATGATTGATGGAGCAAGACACGCTCAAGGTGGTGTTGCAATCAATGCTGAAGGTGGAGAAGCAATTATGAGCCGAGGTTCTGTGACCATGTTTAAACCATTATTATCAATGATGAACCAAATGGGTGGTGGTACTTCTTTCAGTAGAGGTGCTGTAGGACAAGCAAACTTCGATAATCCATCAACAAATACAGGATCATCAGAACAACCAATAATAAAGACCTATGTAGTTTCAAATGAATTAACAACTGATGCACATAGAGCTGCAAGATTAAAAGACTTATCAACATTATAATATGGCTAAAGGAAAATCAAACTCAAACAAGGTCTCTTTCGGTAAGAGAAAATGTGGAAAATACAAAAAGACCAGTGGTCCTAAAGATAAAGCAACTAAACCCTACAACAGGCAGGGTAAATAATATATATTTATACTATGATTAAGAACAATAAAGAAAAAATATTTGAATTAAAAATTGAAGAAGATGATGATGTGTCTGGAATAGACTCTATCTCTTTAGTAGATGAACCAGCAATCGAGGTTAATTGGGTCGCCTTCAAAAAGGAACAAGAACATGAATTTCATATTCCTGATGGTGAGGATGAAACATACTTAGAAAAATTATTATCTAAAGGACAACCTGAAGAAGAATTATTAGCTGAGGGTTGGGAAATAGATAGAATTGAAAGTGTTAAAGAAAACTTTGCAACATCTCCAAATGATAATTCATATCAAGATAATTCATTTTATAGAGTTAGATATAAGTACGCACTTAATCAAAATATCAAACAATCAGCAATTATCCCTACAACTCGTCAATTTTGTAGACAATTAATTAGTAAGAATTATGTATGGAGAATAGAGGAAGTTGAGAATGAACTTAATTCATTTGGTCAATCAGCTCAATTTTGGAGAGGTGGTTATAATTGTCGTCACGAATGGTATAGAATATTCTATAAAAAATCTGCTGATATTATCAATAAGGCTTCAATCAATAAGGGTAAAATTACCGATGGTGAGTTTCCTGTTGAATTAAGTCCTGAGTGGGTACAACCAAGTACGATTACAGATAAAACGGCATCAAATCCATCACCTTCAACTATTAGAAATTTAGGTCTATCTAAAGAGGATTTTGATGGTCAAAAGGTTTCAATAGATTACGACGACACTTTATCAACATTAAGAGGACAACAATTGGCTAAAAGATTAATGAATGAAGGAAAAGATTTATATATCGTTACAAGACGTTTAAAGAGTGATTTAGGACCTGTTTATAGAGTAGCTGATCAATTAGGTATATCACACGATAAAGTCTATGCAACGAACGGAAAATTGAAATGGGAGACCATCAAGAGATTGGGTATTAAAAAACATATTGATAATAACCCTGATGAGTTAAAAGCAATTCAAGATAATTTGGAAGGTGTTATAACTGAGAAGTTTGAAGTAGGTGTTCCTCATTATACAGAAGACGGTAAATTATACGAAGGTCCTACACATATAAGTAATGGTAAACTAATGACTGGTGCTGTTCATACAAAAGATAGTGTATATCTATATCATGAAGACGAATTAGAGATTACTCCTAACCCTTGTTGGGAAGGATATGAACCAATTGGTCTAAAAGACGATGGTAGTCCTAATTGTGTTCCTATTAAAGAAAATATGGAAAGTGTTTCTGATTATCCTGATAGTGTTAAGAACAATGCTAAAGCGGTATTGAAATATGTTGATGAAAATGGATGGGGTTCTTGTGGAACTGAGGTAGGTAAGATTAGAGCAAATCAACTTGCTAATGGTGAAACTATTAGTTTGGAGACGGTTAAGAGAATGTATAATTATCTATCAAGACATAAGGTAGATTTAGATAGTAGTAAAAGTTATGATGATGGATGTGGTAAATTGATGTATGATAGTTGGGGTGGTTTATCTGCGTTAAGTTGGGCTAAATCAAAATTAAATGATTTTGGTTATGATGTTGGTAGTCTTCCTTCATATGTTGACCAATTACCAAAAAAGAAAAAGAAAGATTTTGAATATCTATTACCAAAAGAAGATATGTCCAAACAACACTTCGCAACAGATAATGAGAAACATATTGTATTAGGACCAGCAATGATCCCTGATCAAAAGATATTCCGTAAGGATGGTCAAGGAAACCCTTATTATGTTTATTTCACTTCTGAGACTATTAAGATGATTGCTGAGAAGTATATGAGAAACAAATATACAGACAACAACGACACAATGCACGATGGTAAAGCAATTAAAGATATTCACGTATTGGAAAGTTGGATTAAAGAGGATGTTCAAGATAAGTCAAGTAAGTACGGATTTGAAAATCTTCCTGTTGGAACTTGGTTTGTTTCTATGAAAGTAAATAATCCCAAGGTTTGGGAGGAAGTTAAATCAGGGAAACTCAATGGATTTAGTGTTTCAGGGTTCTTTTCAGAGGTAGCAGCCTTCACAAAAGAGGAGATGTTCCTTTATAAAGTAGCTGAAGTATTAAAGAATATTAAAGAATAATGAGAAAATATATATAAATCTATATTTATAGATAGGAAATAATAAATAAAAACTAAAAAACGATTATGTCTAATTCAAAAAGTGCTATTAAAGAAATTAAAAGTCTTATGGTACAGTTTGGTTTCTTAAAGAATGACGAGGTTGAATTATTATCTTTTAAATTAGAAGACGACACCATCCTTAATACTGAAAAGTTAGAAGTTGGTGCTAAAATCTACAAAATTAACGAAGCGTTTGATCAAGTTAGTTTAGAAGATGGGTCTTACAAATTGAAAGAGAATTTTGATATTGAAGTTGTTGCAGGAGAAATTAAGTCTGTTAAAGAGATTTTTGTCGATGCAAAATTGGTTGACGGTACAGTAGTTAAAGTTGCTGGTGATAGTTTAGTTGAAGGTGCTAAAGTAGTTGTAGTTACAGAAGATGCGGAAATACCCGCGCCAGACGGAACACATGAACTTGAGGACGGAACTAAATTAGAAACTAAAGACGGAATTATTGTAAAGGTTATGGAAGTTGCTAATGATGCTGAAGGTGGTGAAGTACCTGAGGCTCCTGAGGCTGAAGTACCTGCTGTTGACGCTCCAATGAATATGTCCTCAGAAATGTTGGATATGTTAAAAGAGTTTGTTTCTAAAATGGGAGAGAAAATGTCTCAAATGGAACAATCTTATTCTACATTACAAGATGAATTTAATTCATTCAAAAAACAACCAGCAGCTAAGAAAATAGCTGACGGTAAAACAGATTTTAATAAAGAGGTTGAAGATGTATTATCCGCAAGAATAAATGCTCTTAAATCACAAAAAAATAAATAAAAAATTAAAAAATATTACAAAATGAGTAATTTAAAAAAACAACAATTTGCGTATGACGTATCTAACATTGGTGGTTATTCTGACCAAGTAGGTGGTGAGTTATTAGCAAAAGCACTTATCGGTGGAACTACAGCTTCTGTCGTAAATGTACGTACCGGTATTAAAGGTACACAAGCGTTAAACTTATTGGATTCAACTCCAGTCTTCCAAGCGGGAAACTGTTCTTTGTCTCCATCAGGTACAACAACTTTCACACAACATTCAATCACAACTTGTCCTGAGACATTGTATGAGACTTTATGTTATAAAGATTTATTCGACACATATCAATCAATGTTGATGAAAGCGGGTCAAACTCAAGAGGAAGTTCCTTTTGAAGCAATGATTATGGATTTGAAAAGAAAGCAAATTGAGCAACGTGTTGAAAGAGCTTTATGGGGTTCAACAACTGGTTCAACTAACAACGCTTATTCAAGTATAACAGGTCAATGTTTTAACGGTTTTGCAACATTAATTTCTACAGGTTCAACTTTCGCAAGTGCAATTGGAAACTCAAGCGGTACTGCTTTTGGTACACAAGCTTACGGAACAGCTGGCAACCCTATTACAGAAATTGATAATTTAATTAACACTTTAGATGCTGACGCTTTATCTCGTGAAGATTTAGTAGTGTTTATGTCTTATGCAAACTTCCGTAAATATGTACAAGCTTTAACTAAGGCTAACTTCTTTACTAACTACATTGGTTCTGCCGACATTACATCAAATATGTCTGCTGTACATCCAAATACTAACATTAAAGTTCTTCCAACTTTAGGTTTGAACGCTTCTAATCAAGTAACTATTGGACCAGCTGAATATATGGTTTATGGTGTGGATTTACTATCAGATGAGTCTCTAAGAGCTTGGTATAGTATTGACTTTGACCGTATTGGTATGAGAGCTAACTATAACTATGGTGCAACTATTGCGACTTTTGGAACTACCAAATATTTCGCTTATAATGGTTTAGGTTTAGTCTAATTATATTAAAAAAACTAAAGGGGTGAAAGTCCCCTTTTAATAAAAAACAAAAAAATAAATTTAAACAATATGAGTTGTTATATATCTTCAGGCTTACAGTTAGGTTGTTCAGATGGTATTGGTGGTATTAAAAAAATCTACATCGTTGGTGGTGCAACAGGAGAAATTACTGGTGTTACTTCAAGTGCAGATGGTTCTATCACTGGTTTCACATCAGCATCAGGTACTACTGTTTATGGATTTGAATTAAAAAGAAATACATCTTCTCTTGCTCAAAATACAACTAAGAATTTTGAGAACGGTACTATCTATTGGGAACAAGTTTTAACAGCTGTTTTCTATAAGTACGATCAAGATAAGAGAAACCAATTAAAAATATTAGGTCAAAACGACCAAATACAAATTATTGCTGTCGATCAAAACGACACAAACTATTACTTAGGTCAAGTTAATGGTATGTATTTAAGTGGTGGTTCTGCTGGAACTGGTACTGCTTATGGTGATAGAAATGGTTTTGAGATGATCTTCACAGGTCAAGAACCTTTACCAGCTAATGTAATTTCGGTTTCTTTAGCTACAGCGTTTGGTGCTACACCAATCGTAGGATAATATATGTTCGTCCTTTAGGACAATTTCTATATCTAAATCTAAGAAAAGGGGGCTTTATGTCCTCTTTTTTTTGTATTTACCCTGTTCAACTTGACTTTTTCTATATTTATAGGTATAAGATATATATATTATTATGCTTTATTTAAATAAAGGAGAAGAAAATACATTGGTGTTGAATATTAATAATAACTCAAGGGATGTATTTACAGGTTATACTTTAGTTTTTACTCACATCATGAGTAAAGAAGTAAAATCATATAGTGTTAGTACATCAAATACTGCTGTGTTTTTTGAGAACATTAGATATTGTACAATCACTTTAGATTTTGCAACTAATGATTTAAACTACGAGGGTCAATACCAACTGAATATTTATGGTCAACCCAATAATCAATTAGTATTTATTGGTATGGTGGTTCTTGATGGAACTGCTGAAGCTAATCCATTTACAGAGTATATCTCTCAAAATGAAACTAATGAAAATTATATATACATACAAGACTAATTATGAGTGATTTAAAAAAATTTGATTTAAAGAAAATAGATTTTACACAGGCTTCATTACCTGTATTTGCTGAAGTTGTACAACGTGTACCTTGGGTATTTTATGGTTTGGATAATCTATTACCACAATATTTCATTAGACTATACGACAACTGTGCTATTCATAAGGCTGTAATTACTTCAAAAGTAAATCAGATTATGGGAGATGGTGTTGTTTCAATAAACAACCCAATGGCAACAATTAATTTAATTAATGAAAGTGAGAATGTTTCTGAAGTAATGAGAAAAGTTGCTTTAGATTATATGATTTTCGGTGGATTTGCATTAAATGTTATTTGGGCAAAAGATAGAAAAAGTATTTCTGAAATATATCATGTTGATTTTAGTAGAATTAGAAGTGGTAAATTGAATGAAGATGATAAAATTGATTGTTATTATTACTCACCTGATTGGTCTAATGTAAGAAAATATCAACCAGAAGAAATTAAAAGATTTTCTCAACAAGAAAATGACCCATCTCAATTATTATATTTTAAGAATTATATACCTTCTATGACTTATTATCCTGTACCTGATTGGTCAGCAGGACAAAGAGCAATAGAAATTAATGTGGAAAGTCTTAACTACCATATGAATAATCTTCGTAAAGGTATGAACCCAAGTTTATGGATTAACTATAACAATGGCATCCCTGGTGAAGAAGAACAACGTATTATAGTTCGTGCATTAGAAAGTCAATATTCAGGTACAGACAATGCGGGACAAGCAATTATATCCTTCAATGAAAGTAAAGAACAATCTCCTGAAATTACACAAATACCTCGTGACGACCACGACAGTTACTATCAAACATTAAACGATGATATTACAAGAACAATATTATCTTCACATAGAGTTTCAAGTGCGGAGTTATTCGGTATTGCTACAGCAGGTAAATTGGGTGGAAGTGATGAGATTGTACAACACTCAGAATATTTCCGTAAGATGGTTATTCAACCATACCAAAAACAAATATTACCAGTCTTTAATAAATTATTATCATTGAAATTTGAAAAACCAACTACATTGGAAATTAAACCATTATCGTTATTCTTAACGGGTGATGTTCAAGAAAAGCCAGTAGTAGATGATAAACCTATAACTCCAACACAAATATAATGGGCGTATTATTAATTTCAGAAGTTAAATTAAAAAACTTCACCAACATCAATAAAAATGTCGACATGGACGTTCTTAAAGCGGAAGTTCAAGTTGCTCAGGATATTGATTTACAAACAATATTAGGATCAAAATTCTATAATGAATTATTATCTAAGGTACAAGCTACAGGTAATACATTCAATTCGGATGAATTAACTTTAGTTAATGAGTATATTCAACCATATCTTATTCAAACAGCGTACTTTAATGCTATACCACATCTAATGTATAGAACATTAAATCGTGGCATCCAAGAAGGTAATAATGAATTTGGTGCTCCTGTTGAAATTGAGACAATGAAATATCTTCGTTCATTACAAAAACAACGTGCAGATTTTTATTCACAAAGATTAATTGATTATCTATTAACAGGTCGTGGTCAGAATTTATTTCCGTCTTATAATAATTCTTCAACGATAGATGGTATGGTTCCAGATCGTGTACAAAAATATAATAACGGAATATTCCTAAGACATTCAACTCGTAAGGGTTGGAACTTTAATCAAATAACAAACTTAAACGGTGGTGGTGGAGCAATGCAAGCATATTCAGAACAAGGTGCTAATTGGTGGAACTGTCCCGATTGCTTCTAAAATATATATATTAATATGGAATTAAATCAATTCGTTTCAACGCTGTGGCAATCAAGAACACAAGCACACGTTTTTCATCATGAAACAAGTTCATACTCTGAACATAAAGCATTAAGAAATTACTATGAAAGTATTGTACCATTGGTGGATGGGTTTGTGGAATCGGTTCAAGGAAAATATGGAATTATTCTTTCTTACTCTACTTATCCTCTTTCTGATTGGAAAGAAGGTGCTTCAATGGAGTATTTTCATATGTTATGCGTGTTTGTCGAAGATGGTAGAAAAACTTTACCACAAGAAAGTTACATCCAAAATCAAATAGACACAATCGTTGAACTATTATACGAAACTAAATATTTACTAACTCTTAAATAATATGGATTTAAATCAATTACGAAGGATTAGAGTAGAATTATCTAAACAGATTGAACCACCTATGGTTCCTGCATTAGCAGTGGACGAGAAATTCATCATACCTTTACCCGAAAAAGGTGAGGAAGAAGACAAATACATCAATAGGTGTATATCGTCAATTATAGACGAATATGGTCAAGATCAGTCATACGCTATATGTATTTCCCAATGGGAGAACAAGTAGTCTAAAAACGTCTTAAAATAACAAATATAAAGGTTCTATGTGGAACCTTTTTTATTTTAATTTAGTTAGACGGTTTAATTTATATAATACTACAACTGTAATAATGAAATAAGGTAGGATTGATAAAGTATGTAACATATTTTTTGGTTTTGTTACACAAAGATATGTAGGTATAATTTACCCACCAAATCTTTTTTATAAACTTATCCACACTTTATCCACATAAAAAACCCCGTAAGTGGAAACAAACGGGGGTCTTTACCTTTTCTCTATATATCTGGAAGAACAATAGACTAAATAAAAGAACGGGGTTGTATAACAAACAATATTTCCAATGGCAATCAGCAATAAATTTCTTCCCCGTTCTTATTATAAATATAACTAAAAGAATTTGTAATTCAAAATAATTATATAACTTTATCTTCAGCTAATGGACTTTTTCCTTTAGTCTTATCATGAAGGGTTTTAAATACTTTTGTTTCTCCTGTCTCAAGGTAGTTGAACATCTCTGATTGAATATTAAATAACTCAACAACAGAAACATTAATAGCAAACATTTTAATCAATTCAATCGATTGTGTTAATGCGGATGTTCTAATGATGATCGGTTGGGTATATTCTTTAAACCCTTGTGTTCTTTCATATGTATTACACATATCCATCCAATTTTTATTCGCCATTTTGTTTAGTTTTGATTTTTTAATTTTAATACTTCTTTTGCTGAATTGAACTTTGCGTTGAATGTCTTTAACATCTCAGAATAGTTTAAATCTCTTGTACCATCAGGGTTGTCTATGAAAACTAAATTAACGTCAACCTTTTTTGGTAAAGCCTTTTTACATTGAGGAGGATTTGGGTTTAATTTATATAAGTAATTACCTACTCCCTTTTCTCCTTTTTCTTTACCTACAATAACTAAATAACCTTTAGCACTTAGATTACGTAATACCCTACCTAAAGATAAATCACTTAATTTTTTACCTTTATATAATCTATCATGTATTTTTTGTATTGGCCATCTTGAGATTACTTCATCAGGGATGGTATTAAAAATACATAATACTCTTTCATCTTGGCTTTTAGCCATATTAATTAACGGAGCAAGTTCATCAAAATTTATTTCGATGTTGTTGTGAAAAAAATCTGCCATAATAATATTGTTTTAATTGTTTATAATAGATAAATATACAAACTTATCTCAAAAGTAGGAAATATATATGTATATAGTTTTCCACATACTTAAAAAAAATAGTTGAAAGATAATTTGGCTTTTCGGAAAATCTTTTGTATTTATTATGTATAGAAGTTGCGGAGACTTAAAACCCACTTGAAACTATTTTTAATAGAAGAATATCAAGCACTATTTCTATGCCCTTCTATGGGGGGGACTAGGGGGGGTTGTTACTAGTACAACCTGTTGAGTTAATTGTTAAAAAGAAAACAGACCAGTATATACTGGAAACAATCTGTTGAAGTATTTCTTTTAATAAATAATTTTTAATATATTTATATATATGGAAAAAGAAATAAAGGGATGGAAATGGCGCAACAATGAAATATCGTTGAAGCAATTTTATAACCTACCCTCAACAAAAAGAAATGAATATATTGCAATGCTGGAGCAATTACCCTCAACAGAACGAAGTTCTTGTGATAATATTATTCTTAGCCAATATTCAAGAATTATTGAAAAGACTAAACAATTTCTATCTCTTGAAGAAATAGATTAATTAGTTTATATTTATTTATTATCATACCTGATAATGCTACTCAGACCCAACTTCTTGCCTAAAGAACAAGATTTTGGGTTTTCTTAAACTATTTATAGATATGATAGATATATTCCAAGAAGAAGAATTAGACCAACCAGAGGACTTAAAATCACAACCAGACATACTGGAGGAGTATAGGGTATGTAAAGATTGTTTAGTGTATAAACCTCTTAGTAAATTTCATAAGAACACACAAGGAAATAGAAATTATTATTATAAGAATTGTAAGCCTTGTTATTCAATTGCACAAAATAAAGGGAAACAAAATCAAGATCCATTTGGTAGAATATATAGACCCAAACCAAATGAGTATTACAATGATTATCAAAAGGAAAAGACATTTGAATTGATGATTGCTCTTGGTTGGATATTTGATGAGACAACAAATGTATGGAACAAACCTGGTATTAAAGAAGATGGAAAGTTCCTCAACGTAGTACCTGGCATAAAGAAACCACATAAAAGAATTAATTGGTCAAATACACCATATGTATATAATAATTTAATGAAGAATATAGAACAAATATTACAATATAGAGAAGATGGAATGTCTTTTGATGATTTAGAACATATTTATGATTGTTCCCACACCACAATAAGGAAGGCAATACACGACTATAATTATGAAAAGAAAAGAAGAACACATTGAATTGGGGTGGATTGATGTTCCAATTAACTATTTCAAATTAGGTGATGATGTTAAGAAAGTTTTATGTAATAAATTGATTGATGTATTGTATGAAAATATTGATAGGGATTTAGATCCAGAAATAAACCGTATTACATTCTTAGATGAAGTATTAGAAAGTAGTATAATTACAAATGAACAACTCGAGCAATATGTTATTTGCCAGGTCTTGTTGGATTGTAGAAAGAACTTACATGAAGATTGAAATAGATCAGTACATAAATAAGAATTACTACAAGTTATTAATAATAGCAAAGAAATATACCAAGAATGATGATTGGGCTTCAGAATTGTTGCACGAGGTTATACTTCAACTTTATGATAAAAAAGATTATAATAACATAAGAACGGATGATGAGAGTCTAAAGTTTTATATTGTAAAAATGATTATGGTGAATTGGTGTTATCCATCCTCACCATTCTATAAGAAATATAAAAAAGAAAACTTCACCCACGTTGAATTGAATGATGCGGTTCACATATTAAAGGATGAAACGGAGATGGATGAACATAGATTTATGGATATAATGGAACAAGAGTTTCAGGATCAATCATGGTTTTTGAAGCATATCTTCGAGTTGTACCTTATTAAAGGATCATTAAAGAAGGTGGCAATTGAAACGACAATATCATTACCATCAATAGGAAGATATATTAAAGAGACAAGGACACAAGTTAAATTAAATACATTTAAAAGATATAACAATGAGTAGCTCAGCATATAGAAGAACAAAAAGAAAGTTTGAAAGAGATAGAAGATTGGGAAAATTGGGAAGATATGTTGAACCCGTTGAATCCAAGGTGATAAATTCGTGGGGAGAAAGAGAATTAGATTTACCAACTCCAAATGATGTTGAAGAATATATATTAGATAAGACAAGAGAACTAAGGATGGAATATAAACCAATTAAAATAGAAAAAAATGGGTTGCAATTGTAAGAAACCAGAACCAAAAGCAGTAATACCATCAATAGAATCAGTACACAGTATGGATAATATAGATGAGTTTTTTATACCAGACACACCTGATGGATTATTGGCGAGGGAATTAAATAAATGGAATGAAGAAGAACATAAAAAACTAATGGACTTATTAAAAGACGAGGATGAATATCCTCTAATACATGATTAAAATAGATATATGATAGATTTAAGATTAGGAGATTGTTTAGAGGTATTAAAAACTATACCAGATAATTCAGTAGATAGTATTGTAACGGATCCACCATATCATTTAACATCAATTGTTAAAAGGTTTGGTAAAGAAGGTTCAGCGCCAGCACAATATGGAACTGATGGTGCGTTCAGTAGAGCATCAAAAGGATTTATGGGAAAGACTTGGGATGGTGGTGATATAGCACAACGTCCTGATGTATGGATAGAATGTCTAAGGGTATTAAAACCTGGTGGTCATATGGTTGCGTTCAGTGGTAGTAGAACCTATCATAGAATGGCTGTGGCAATTGAAGACGCAGGGTTTGAGATAAGGGACCAGATTATGTGGGTGTATGGTTCAGGGTTTCCTAAATCACATAACATCGGTAAGGCGGTGGATAAATTACAAGGGAATGATAGGGAGGTTGTTGGTATAGAAAAAACATCATATAAAGTTAATAATACCGCAGCAAATTCAAATTGTATTGAAGGTTCAATTAATGGTGACTTTTCAAAACAAGTTGATGAAAATGGTTATAGAGTTAAAGTAATTGAAAAAGGTAATAGTGAATGGGAAGGATGGGGAACGGCGTTAAAACCATCCCACGAACCAATCGTTATGGCACGGAAACCATTAAGTGAAAAGACTGTGGCGGAGAATGTATTACGATGGGGAACGGGTGGATTAAATATAGATGAGAGTAGGATACCAGGTATTGACCCTGCTAACGCTAAAAGAATAGGTAGAAGTTATAAAACAGATGAAAGTAATTTAGGTAATTCATATAACTTATCAAATGAAAAATATAGGGATAATATTACGGTTAAGGTTGGTGGTAATTTAGAAGGTAGATGGCCAGCAAACATCATATTTGACGAAGAGGCGGGACAAGTATTAGACCAACAATCGGGGATTAGTACAGGTAAGGTTGGTATGACCCAACAATCAAGTCCTAAAAATCTATATGAAGGATTTAAATCAAAAGGGGACACAAAAGTAAATGATGGTAAAACTGATAAAGGTGGTGCGAGTAGGTTTTTCTATTGTCCCAAGGCGTCCAAGAAAGATAGAGATGAAGGGTTAGATGGATTTGAGAATAGACCATCACAACTTAATTCAGGTGGAATAGGAAGAAAAATTAGTGTAGAGAAAAGATTAATAGAGAATGGTGAGAACGCACCAACTATGAAGAACAATCACCCAACAGTTAAACCAACAGCACTAATGTTATACCTAATTAAATTAGTAACACCAGTTAATGGAACCGTATTAGATTGTTTCCTTGGTAGTGGTTCAACAGGTAAAGCAGCAATCAGGGGTGGATTTGATTTTATTGGAATTGAGAAGGAAGAAGAATATTTAAAGATAGCTGAAGCAAGAATAAACAATGAATTAATATGGAAAAAGAATTAAAAGATAAAATTAATAGTTTAAAGTCAGATGGTAAGAAGAAGAAAGGTTGTACATCTTGTAAGAAGAAAAAACCTATAACAGAACTACCACCAATTATTGAGGATGAAGATTATATCCCATATATCCCAACAATGGATGAGATTAAACTTGCTTATGTTGAATTGAATAGAAAAGATAATTCTAAACGACAGTTTGTAAATAAGGTATATAATTTCTTATTTAATGAGGATTTTGACTGGGGATGTATGTCTTGTGCAAACTCTCAAGCAAATAAGTTAAAAATATATATTACAGAAAATTTTAAATAAAATATTATGGCTAAAGCAGGAAGAAAAACCGATGAGTTGGAATTTGAAGCAAGAATGAGTAGAGTATATGAAATGATGTTATACGAACATTTGGGTTATAATGAGTTTGCTGAACGAGCATCAAAAGAATTTGGTGTGTCTGTTCGTCAAGGTGAGAACCTATGGGCGGAAGCAAGAAAAAGATTAAAGGAAAGATATACTCAAAACCAAGAGGAGATATTAGAAAATCATTTAAACCAACTATATGACTTACTTAAAAGATGCAGAGAAGACAGAAATAAAAGAGTTGAAAGAGAAGTTCTTGCGGATATTGCAAAAATACATTCTTTGGAAGGTACGAAGAAGATTGATATTACTTCGAACGGAAATGAAATAAACTTGAACATTGTATTAGACAGGGATTAAGCCTGTAAAATTTCGTTTTTGACCTATGAACACTGAATATTATAGAAGTAAAGATAAGGACGAGTATTACACACCATCAATATTGGTTGAACCAATCTTACAATTTATTAAACCGAATAGTATTGTGTGGTGTCCATTTGATAAATTTGAATCAGAGTTTGTACAACAAATAATCAAACAGGGTCATAAAGTGATTTACGGACACATAGAAGATGGTTATGACTTTTTTGAGTATGAACCTACATACTATGATTGTGTGGTCTCAAATCCACCCTTCACTCGTAAGTTAGAAGTATTGGATAGATTATATAAATTGGGGAAACCATTTGCAATGATATTAGGTCTACCAATATTAAATTACCAAGAGGTAGGTCAATTCTTTTTGGATAAGGACTTACAATTATTAATAGTGGATAAGAAAGTTTCATTTGATGGGAACACATCATCATTCAATAACTCTTACTTCTGTTCTAAATTCTTACCAAGGGATTTAATGTTTCATCACTTGGAACATAATAACTCTAATAAGAATTATAAACCATCATCATTATATGCCAGATATAAAATTAACTAAGAGACAAACCATCGCATGGGATTATCTTATGGACAACACGACCAATGAATTAGTTTTTGGGGGAAGTGCTGGTGGTGGGAAGAGTATGTTAGCGTGTTTATGGTTAATGACGATGTGTTTAAAGTACAAGGGGATAAGAACTTTACTTGGACGTACAACTTTATCATCTCTAAAACAAACGTCTCTAAACACCTTATTTGAGGTTTTAAAGATGAGTGGGATGGAAGCAGAAAAACATTATAACTATAACGGACAATCAAATACAATTACATTCTATAATGGTTCAGAAATTATCCTAAAGGATTTGGAAGCAAAACCATCTGACCCAAACTTCGATAGTCTTGCGGGTATAGAGATTACTTGTGCGGTAATAGAAGAAAGTTCCCAAGTAACAAGGACGGCCTATAACATTGTTAAGTCCCGTCTAAGATTTAAATTGAACGAACACAATTTGATTGGCAAGATATTAATGACCACCAACCCATCACAGGGATTTATTAAGTCAGAGTTTTATATCCCTTATGTTGAAGAAAGATTGCCAGACAATATTAAGTTCATTCCAAGTCTACCACACGACAACCCACATTTACCAAAATCTTATTTGGATATGTTAAACTCATTACCATCAGAACAACGCAAGAGATTGTTAATGGGTGATTGGAACTATAATGAATCGTTGGATGCTCTATACGATTTTGATAGTATAGCAGCATCATCATTTAAGTTTGCTCCAAACCCATCAGATAAGAAATATATATGTATTGACGTTGCTCGTTTCGGTGGTGATAGTACAGTTATATCAATTTGGGTGGGATTAACTATTGTAGAAATAATAAGATATAATAAGATAGACGGAGACACATTGTATAATCATATAAGAGATTTAATATCCAAACATGGAATCCATCCATCTCAAGTCATAGCAGATAGTGATGGAGTAGGAGGTTTCCTTGTAGACAGATTAAGATGTACATCATTTGTAAACAACTCAAGACCATTACACGAACAGAACTTCACCAACTTAAAGTCTCAATGTTATGTTAAACTATCAGACCTATTCAAGGATGGTAAGATTAGTATTAATGTATTAGATCCAGGTTTAGTGGATGAACTAACTCAACAACTATTAGCAATCAAACTAAAGGATGTAGAGAAAGATGGTAAGGTAGGTGTAATCGGAAAGGACGTAATGAAGAAGATGTTAGGGGTCAGTCCCGATATTGCTGATAGTATAATGTTAAGAATGTATTATGAGGTTAAGAATTTAAAATCAACAGGGCGTTATAGTATTGCCTTTGTGAGATAAAAAGTGTATATTATTTATATGGAAATAGGACACAAACAAAACAAACTAACACTAATCAAACGTACAGGATATATTAAATCAGGTAAGAGATATTTTAAGACTGGTCTATTCCAATGTGATTGTGGTAATGAGAAGATGATTATAGTACAGAATGTAGAAAGTAATAATACTAAATCGTGTGGATGTAATTACAAGATTAGTAATAAAGATAAAAGATATGGTAGAAAATGATAGAATTTAATTTATATGGAAAAGATTATGAGATAAAAGAATATC
>Ga0209297_1000720_pt1 | contig 20318 bp, 19 predicted proteins | sample S_130805_MF_Meta_FD_187322 | JGI IMG/M metagenome (GOLD analysis project Ga0209297, IMG submission 187322) | Freshwater microbial communities from Lake Simoncouche, Canada to study carbon cycling - S_130805_MF_MetaG (SPAdes) (version 2) | ecosystem: Environmental > Aquatic > Freshwater > Lake ...
GTCAGTTTTTGTAGCCCACCACTGTTCGAGCCTGTGCCGAATTTCGGCGTCGCCCAATAATCCTTCTTCAAGTCGAATTTCCATCAAGAACTTCAAGGCATCACCCACCTGTCGACCAGCGCCAATGGAGAGCATCTCCATCACTTGCGCTCCGTCCAACTCTGGCCGAAGTGCTGCCAACTCTTCGTGCTTAGCCAACTCTGCGATGCGCGCCTCAAGTTCGTCCATGCGTTGCGACAGCATCAAAGCTTTTCTCTCATTGCGGGTGGTGCAGTCACATCGTGTCAACACATTGAGCTCGTTTAACAATGGCCCCGCATCACGAACATAACGGCGCACTGCCGAGTCAGTCCACCCCATTTGATACGTGTGAAAACGTAAATGCAATGCGACCAAATCCGTAATTGCATCAGTGTCATGCGTTGAATACTTCATCGCTTTGAGTCGAGCGCGCGACATTCTTGCGCCAACAACCTCGTGGTGATGAAACGTGACACCTTTTCCATCTTTAATCCCACGAGTTTTGGGTTTGCCGATGTCGTGGAACAACGCTGCAAGCCGTGTAATTCGAAAATCAAAACTCTCAGATGCGTCTGGTCGAACGTTTTCGACAACAGCAAAAGTGTGTGTCAATACATCTTTGTGGCGATGAATTGGATCTTGTTCAAGTTTCATAGCTGGCAACTCTGGGAAGAAGTGCTCGGCCAAACCCGTGTCAACCAAAAACCAAAGTCCGCTTGTTGGGTGATCACAAATCATTAAGCGATCGAGTTCATTTCGCACACGTTCCGCTGAAACAATTTTGAGTCGGTCGTGCAATTTTTGCACCGCCGTCACCATTTCTGGCACGGGTTGAAGTTGTAATGTCGCGATAAAACGCGCTGCACGCATCATCCGCAGTGGGTCGTCGGTAAAACTGATTTCTGGCGAGAGTGGTGTTCGCAGTGTGCGACTCATCAAATCAGCAGCACCTCCATACGGATCAACAAGTTCTGGTACATCGCTTGTTACTTCGAGCGCCATCGCGTTGATGGTGAAATCTCGGCGCGACAAATCGGTTGCAATGTCATCCGAAAACTCCACATCTGGCTTGCGGGAATCTGGGGAGTATGCCTCCGCGCGGTGCGTGGTGATTTCATATGTACGGCCATTCTTTTGCGCAGAAATAGTGCCGAACCGTTCGCCTGTTGTCCAAACAGCGTCGGCCCAACCGGTTAAGTAGCGTTTGGTTTCTTCGGGGCGAGCGTTCGTGGTGAAGTCAAAATCCACTTCGCCCATCTGTCGATCAAGCAATAGATCTCGCACGGTTCCACCCACCACATAAAGCCGACGATCGGCTTTGCGAAAAATATCTCCGAGGGGTGCGAGTTCGGCCAATACTGGAGCAAATCGCTGCGGAACCACGGTGATTAGGTTAGGCGTTACCGATTGGACTTGAGGGACTGGCATAAATTGAGACAAATATCGGTGAGACTGGTGGTCATGGATCGCCTACGACGCACCGGTGGAGCCTTGATCATTCTGCTTGGTGTGACTTTGTCGATGTTGGGTGTGTTCCCCCATCCAACGAATGCCTTGAGTCCTGCAATAACAAATTCGGTAGATGTGCGTTTAGTTGCACAAAATTTCAATGTTCTTGCCGGTACACAATTTCGCTTTACCGTGAGCGTTCCCGATGAAGCAATCCGAAATCAGATCGAGCAAGACCCTACGACGACACTTCGTATAACTGCGTTTGCGTCAGTAACCACCCGAGAGCAGGTGCGCTCGATTGTTGAGGGTGTCGAACCAGTTGGGCAACTTGCGGTTGCCGACTTGAGACTCATTCAATTGGCGAGAACGGAAACCAACAACTACACAGCGTTTCTTTCGACAACCGCTCGCACAAACTCGTTGCGTCTCACCAAAGACGGTGTGTATCCGATACAAATTTCTTTTGTGCGTGACGGTCAACCGATTTCTAAGTTGAACACTTTCGTCAACTTCTTTAACTCATCCATCGAGACTTCGCGTCTTCCTGTCTCAATCGCGTCTACGGTAACCACACCGCTAGCTCTTGCGCCTAACGGAACAATCGTGATCAGTGATGCGACACGAAAACAATTGTCCGATCTTGCCCAATCATTAGAGGGCGGTGCAGCGCCGTTATCTGTGCAGGTTTCGCCCGAAATTCTGGATGGTCTTGCCCGGTCAGCGCAACCCGTCGATGTTGATCTACTCACACGCCTGCAATCTGTGTTTACAAATCACGATTTGTTGCGCGCACCATTTGTTCCGCTTGATCCATCAAGCGCGAAGCGCACGGGTCGAACCAATGACTTCTCGCAATTGCGCGGTCTTGGCGATGAAATCATTGAGCTTCGCAACGGAGAGAAAAATCTTTCGCCAAATATTTGGTTTTCTAATGTTCTCGTTGATACGGATGGAGCAGAATTACTACACAGCTTCGACGTGCACACAGTTGTTCTCACACCTCAAGCAGCAGCGAAGATCGGAACATTGGACAACTACGCCAAGCCGTATCGCATCTCGAGCGATGTTGCAATGAGAACAACAGATCCGTTGTACGCAACTGCTCTTACGAGTAACTCAAAGAGCCCTGTGGTCACTGCTTATTCACTCGCTGCCGAACTTTTGACTCAGCGACAAGAAGTAGTTGATAGCGGTGGCGTCGTGTCATCAAACTTTGTGATTCTCTCTACCACAACAGGCGCACCAATTGATGCAGCACTGCTTGCGCCATTGGCGGTTGCAATCGACCGTGCTCCACAACTTCGACTCCGAGCATTGAGTTCGCTTCCGCTCGCCAACAACGAGGCAACACTGGTCAAAGTTCCTCGTGCGAATGGTGTTGATGTCTCGGTTGCAGGAAAAGCAAGTGATGCTCTCGCCGATGAGTACGCCTCTACTTCAATGATGTTGCCAACTGACGCACCTCAACATGCTGCTTGGACGACGTCTCGGCTGGTCATGCTTGATGACCGACTGAGCGGTGATGACTTTGCGCTGTATTTAAAAGGTTTCCGTAATCAACTTCGTTTGCTTCGAGCATCGGTGAAGGTTCCGCAGTCATTGAGTTTTACTCTTGGTGGACGAAAGAGTGATTTGCGATTGCAACTTCGCAATGACGCTGCGGTTGACCTCACAGTTTCTGTTGAGATTTCGAGTGCGAAGTTGCAGTTCCCCGACGAAGACCGAATTGTCACCGTGCCAGCAAATGGTGCAATCGACTTGGTGATTCCTGTTGTTGCTCGTGCGAGCGGGCGCTTCCCTATTGAAGTGGTGCTCTACACACCAGACGGAATGGTGCAAGCCGGTCAACGTGTTCAACTCACTGCACGAGTCGCTGCCATTGCTGGTCTTGGTCTCGTGGTCAGTGGCGCTGCGACACTTGTATTGCTTGCATGGTGGCTCAGTCATTGGCGTGTTAAACGTCGTAAGTCAGCTGCACAAAAACATCCGGCAATTGGCTAAAAAGCCTGCTGTAGGCTGAAAATTATGACCGTTCGCATCGTTACCGATAGTGCTTCAGATATTCCCCAAGCGTTGGCGGATGCCAACAACATCTCGATCGTTCCATTGTCGTTTCGCTTTGGTGATGAAGAGTTCATCGATCGTCAACAATTGACCGTCGCACAATTTTGGGAGCGGTGTGGTTCTTCTGCTGTACTGCCAGAAACTGCTGCTCCTTCACCGGGTCAATTCGAAGCCGAATTCCGTCGCCTTTTTTCTGCCGGTGCAACTGGCATCGTCGTGATTTCGCTTTCTTCGCAACTGTCAGCAACCATGCAGAGTGCCGAGTTGGCGGCTCGAGCAGTTGCTGGTGATATTCCAGTACGTGTAGTAGACAGCCGGTCGGCTTCGATGGGTCAAGGAATTGCCGCAGTTGCCTGCGCGAAGAAGGCCGCAAGTGGTGCAAGTTTGGACGAAGTTGCTGCGTATGCCAATGATCTGGCTTCGAGAACACAGGTGTGGGCTGCTCTCGACACTCTCGAAAACCTCAAAAAGGGTGGTCGTATCAGCGGCGCCAAGGCATTGTTCGCATCGGCATTGGCGATTAAGCCGATTTTGAAAATCAAGGACGGCCTAATTCAAGAAGGTGGCAAGCAACGCACACGAAGCAAAGCCGTTGCTCTACTTATTGACACCGTTCGACAAGCTGGAGCAATTGAAAATCTCTCGGTTTTGCAGGCCGAGTGTGATGACGTGCAAGAGTTTGTTACTGCACTGCGCGAGTTTTACTCCGGTGAGATCATGGTCAGTGACATTGGAGCAATCATTGGTTCACATACTGGTCCGGGTGCGATCGGCGTCACGTTTCACACGAAGTAAGTAGTTCGCTCATTAGATATTCCAGAGATATCCCCGTTTCATAAGGGGTTTGGGAAGTATTGTCGCATCACAGCGATGAGTCAGGACAGCCCACTTTCACGCCTTATTGGCGGCCGATATCAACTCGAGCACCGCATTGCCCGTGGTGGAATGGCCGAAGTGTGGCTTGCAAGCGACACATTTCTTCATCGCCAAGTTGCAGTCAAATTACTGAAGCCACACTTGGCAAATGATGCCAATGTTGCAGAACGGTTTAGGCGCGAAGCAGTCGCTTGTGCCGGCATCACTCATCCCAACATCGTCGCTGTTTACGACTGCATTGAACACGGTGGTCGTCAGGCCGTCATCATGCAATACGTGCAAGGTAAGAGTTTGCGCGATGTGCTCGACAAGCAAAAGAAACTTAAGCCACAACTGACAATTCATATTGGGCTATCTGTTGCTGCAGCACTAGAGGAAGCGCACAGACAAAATTTTGTGCACCGAGATGTTAAGCCAGGAAACATTTTGCTGACACCAGATGCTCGCTGTTTGCTTGCCGACTTCGGAATTGCAAAAGCACTTGTTTCAAGTGGTGATGATCTCACCAACGACAACATCATGATGGGTACCGCAAAATATCTTTCGCCAGAACAGGTACGCGGCAAACCACTTGACGGCCGAGCCGACCTATACGGACTTGGGCTTGTTCTCTATGAATGCCTTGCTGGTCGGGTGCCGTTTGTTGGTGAAACCGATGCGGATACGGCACTCGCAAGGTTGCAGCGTGAACCAACCGACCTCGCCCGCCTACGACCATCGCTTTCGCCAAACTTGGTCAAGGTCATTCATAAACTTCTCGCTCGCAATCCGGATCATCGGTATGCAAATGCCGCAGAGACAATTGTTGCGTTGCGTGCTGCACGTAGTGGTGAGTTGGATCGCACCACCGAAATCACGCCTCCGTCAGGGTTAATGGTGGTAGGTGGAGAAATGTTGGAGCGCCAAACTACGCGTTCTGCTCCAACTACTCCATCAAAACCGCAGCCTTCAAGACTCACCATTGTTGGGCAGCCACTCTTAGACGCTCCTGAGCGTGAGCGGCATGAGAGTAGGAGCAATTACAACGACACACAAGAAGAACTTGTTCGATTGCCAAAACCTTCCTCAAACGGTCTTCGACAAATTGTTGCTGCACTCGTAGTTGTTGGATTGCTTGGTGGTGGTGCATTGTGGTTCACCGGAAGAAAATCTCAGACCGATTCTCAGGTTGCGGCCCCAGTTGTTGATCCCGTCGCACCAATCGCACCAGAACCCGCCTCAATTGTCTCGATTATGAGCTATGACCCAAGTGGTAACGATGGCGAAGAGAACGAAGCTCTTGTTCCGCTTCTTCTCGACAGCAATCCTCAAACCAACTGGACAACGACGTGTTATGCAAACCAGTATTTCGGCAGCAAAGAATTTGTTGGTTTGGTCGTTCAGTTTTCTGCACCAACCACTGGCACTCTCAATGTGTATATGGGGAATGCGCCATGGAAAATCGATGTGTACACAGCGCTTGATTCTGCTCCTCCCCAACTTGCCGGCTGGGGACAACGCATAACAACTGGCAACAACACGAAACGTCGCGGCGCCAACTTCATCATTGCTCAGCCCGCGCAATACGTACTTCTCGCATTGCGCGAAATTGGAAAAAGTGGGATGTGCAGTGGGTCCAATCCATATCAAGGATTGCTTTCGGGAGTCACGTTCCAGGCAAGTTAGCCTTCTGTTATGCCTTCCAATCCGTTTACCGATCCGCAGTGGGCATCCCGCACGGTTGACGCGATTGATCGAATTGTTGCCTTTGTTCGCGACCGAACCACGCGACCCGCAGTAGCAATTGTTCGGGGTCTTATTTTTGGAAGCATGGCAATTGTTGGCGCGATATTCGTAGTAATCGTTCTTGTCATTGGTGGCATACGTGCTTTACATTCACTGCTGGACATTTGGTGGTCTCGAGACACCGCGGTCTGGGCTTCCTATTTAATTATTGGTGGCGTATTTTGTGTCATCGGTATGTTGTTGATGCGCCGCAGACATCCGCAAGACTAAATTTCGACCAAACAGAAAAGAAACTCCCATGACCACACCACTTCACAGCAAAGTACTGATTATTGGATCAGGTCCAGCCGGACTTACCGCCGCTATTTATGTAGCTCGAGCCAATCTGCAACCACTCGTCATTGAGGGTGAGCCTTCTTCCACCTCTGATCAGCCGGGCGGCCAATTGATGCTGACAACCGAAGTTGAAAACTTTCCAGGCTTCCCTGAGGGAATCATGGGGCCAGAGCTGATGATGCGTTGTCGTGATCAGGCAATTCGGTTTGGAACCGAATTCATCACCGAAAAAGTTACCAAGGTTGATTTTTCTTCTAAGCCATTTCGAGCATGGGTTCGCGATACCGAATACACCGCCGATGCAATCATTGTGAGCACCGGCGCACAATCGTTGATGCTTGGTCTCGAAGAAGAGAAGCGCTTAATTGGTCACGGTCTTTCAACTTGTGCAACGTGTGATGGCTTTTTCTTTCGCGGACAAGAAATCGTTGTGGTTGGTGGCGGCGACTCTGCACTTGAAGAAGCGCAATTCCTTACCAAGTTCGCTTCCAAAGTAACCATTGTGCATCGTCGTGAATCGCTACGTGCATCCAAAATCATGCAAGACCGCGCATTCAAGAATGAAAAGATTTCGTTTATTTGGAATAAGCAGGTCACGCGCGTAATCGGCGAAGACAAAGTGAGCGGTATTGAAATGACCGACACAGTTACTGGTGAAGTTTCGACCATGAATGTCACTGGCATATTTGTTGCGATTGGTCACCGACCAAACACTGATTTATTTAAGGGCATCTTGCAGATGGAAGACACGGGATATTTGACCACCAAATCTGGCTCTACGTATACCAATATTGACGGAGTGTTTGCGTGTGGTGACGTACAAGACCACACATATCGACAAGCCATTACGGCTGCAGGTTCTGGTTGTATGGCCGCAATTGATTGTGAGCGGTGGCTAGAGGCACAGCACTCATAGTCCAGAGTTGAATGTTGGCTTGGGTATTATGTTGCCGAACGCTATTTACTCAACGATAAAAATAGACTGGACCACCATGGCAGACGGAATTATCACCCTGACAAGCAGCAGCTTTGACGAGACCGTCAAAAGTTCAAACACACCAATACTTGTTGACTTTTGGGCTGAGTGGTGTGGGCCATGCAAGGCAATTGCTCCAGTATTAAAAGAGCTTTCCACTGAGCTTGCTGGAAAAGTGACAATTGCAAAACTTGATGTTGATGCACATGGAGATATCGCGCAGCGTTTTAGTGTGATGAGCATTCCAACACTGTTGATTTTTAACAACGGTGAAGTGCAAAAGCGCTTGGTTGGAGCAAAGGGCAAGGGTCAACTGCTACAGGAGCTTGCAGAATTTCTCCCAACTTCCCATTAACCATCCATCAGCGCAATAACGCAGTTGCCGCATTGCAGCAGCGTTTGTATGCACTCGGCATGCTTGATGATTCACTTGTGGAGCACGGCTATTTCTGTGAATTCACCCATACGGCACTGAGAAAATTTCAGGCTAATCGTGGTTTGCCACAAGATGGTATTTGTGATCGCAATGCTTGGGATGCACTGATTGAGGCTTCGTGGTTGAGTGGCGCGCGTTTGTTGTATCTCACCTCTCCTCATTTGCGTGGCGATGACGTTATTGCGCTGCAAACGAATCTTGCGCTTCTCGGTTTTGATTGTGGACGCATAGATGGAATTCTCGGACCAAACACCGTTCGTTCACTCACCGATTTTCAACAAAACTATGGACTAGTTGCCGACGGTATCTGTGGTCCCGAAACACTGCAAGCACTTTCACGGATGAGTAGTCAAACTGGATCTGGTCCGGGAATTGTTTCTGTACGAGAATCCGAAAAATTGCATCACGCCGCTCGGGTTGGTGAGGCTCTCAAGATCGTGGTGGGTTGCTTTGGTGATCTGCAAACTGTTTCGAGAGGTTTGACGAGAAGATTGCGTGAGCATTATGACGACGTCATGACAGTCGAGGAATCGGATCCAACTTTGCATGCAACGTCAGCAAATAGTTTTCATGCAGACGTCTATGTCGGCATTGCCTCATCATCAGCCCAACACCACGACATTGTTTTTTATGAAACCGAAGGTTTCAGCTCGCCGGGGGGTCGCCGCCTAGCCGAGGCAATCGCAGCGCAACTTGGTCGGGTTGGCGCCGGGCACTACGCCGTGAGGGGTATGCGTCTGCCTATTCTGCGCGCGACTCGAATGCCAGCGGTTTTGTGTATTTTCGGTCAAGGTCTCCAGCCCGAGGTGGATGTCATGACGAGCGCCCTAGATACAGCAATCGAAAACTGGTTTGCCCCACAAAAGCCATTCTGATCAACCCTTTGACGGGTTATCCACAGGTTTGTTCACAGTCTGTGAGGAGTGTCAAGTTCTTGTTTACGCTCATGCTCCACAAGAGACGCAGGGTTTCTGACTAATCCTCTGTTGGAGGCCCTTCGGTCATGAGTCGATAAATTCGCTCGAGGTCTTCGAGATCAGCGAAATCAATAGTGACCTTGCCATGTTTGCCACTCATGGTGACACCAACCGAAGTTTGTAGGTGCTCGGCCAAAAGACCTTCAAGTTCGAGTAGGCCGGGAGGACGCAATGCGGTGGTCTTTGTCCCAGTTGATGAGGCTGACTTTCCAGAAGTCGTACCTGTATTTCCCTTGCCGGCTCCCCCACTTGTTGTGGTTGAAGCAGGTTGGCTATCTCGAACTGCTTCTTCAATGCCTCGTACAGTCCAACCCATCTCGACTGCGCGCTTCGCAAGTTGCTCCTGTAGTGAACGGTCGGGGGTGCCCAGTAATGCTTTTGCGTGACCTGCCGACAATCGTCCATCGGCCAGCAACGACTGAATCGATGGTGGGAGTCCGAGTAGTCGCAATGCATTGGTGATGGCAGAACGACTCTTGCCCACCTTGCTCGCAACCTGCTCATGTGTCATGTTGAAGTCTTCAAGAAGTTGCTGATACGCAGCGGCCTCTTCGAGTGGAGTGAGATCTTGTCGATGCAAGTTTTCAACGAGTGCTTGCTCAACGGATGAAACGTCATCGGTTACTCGCACAATTGCTGGAATCATTTGCAATCCTGCTCGCGATGCTGCGCGCCAACGGCGCTCGCCTGCAATCAACTGATAACGGTCATTTCCTTCTGGGCGCACCAAAATTGGCTGCAATACACCAATTGCAGAAATAGATGCGGTTAATTCGGCAAGCGAAGCTTCATCGAAATGTACGCGCGGTTGGTTGGGGTTTGGATCAATTGCATTTACTGCAATATCTTTCAACCCTGTTGCTGATTCGGTACTTGTACCATCACTGGTATTGGTACTATTTATGGCACCACCGTTGTTTCGGTTGGTGGGGATAAGCGCGTCTAGGCCTTTACCCAATCCGCTGCGGCGCGCCACCACTCACCTCCAATGCAACAGCTCGGTAGGCTTTTGCGCCAGTCGAGTTGGAATCGAATGTGGTAATTGGTTTGCCATGCGATGGAGCTTCAGCGAGTCGAACGGTGTGAGGAATGACCGTTTGGCAGACTTTGTCACCGAAGTGTTCGCGCACTTCACCAACAACATCTGCAGACAGTTTGGTTCTGGTGTCAAACATGGTGCAGATAATGGTGCTGACTGCCAGGCCAGGGTTGAGGTTTTGGCTGACCAAGTCAACATTGCGCAATAACTGCCCTAAACCCTCAAGGGCGTAATACTGACATTGAATTGGCACGATTACTTCACGGGCGGCGGTAAGGCCGTTGACGGTCAAAAGGCCAAGCGATGGTGGGCAGTCAATTAGTACATAATCAAACTGATCCAATACAGACTCAATCGCCTTCTTGAGCCGGGTTTCGCGACCCATGGCAGGAACTAATTCAATTTCGGCGCCGGCTAGATCCAGGTTGGACGGTGCGACAAACAAGTTGCGCACAGCTGTTGGTTCGAGACAGTCCTCCATTGGGGTGTCGTGCAGTAATACGTCATACACGCTTGTTTCCATCTCACGGGTATTCAAACCGAGACCAGTAGAGGCATTGCCTTGTGGATCTAGGTCGACAATGAGTACTCGATATCCCTGTTCCGCTAGACACGCACCCATATTGATGGTGGTTGTGGTCTTGCCTACGCCACCCTTTTGATTAGCCATCGCAATGACCCGGGGAACTGGGTGAGGCTGGGTTGGGGCAGGATTTACAGAATTCATATCAAATATATTCTACCGAAGGTAGAGCAATCAACGGGGGATACGGTCTAGGGATGCGGCTGGGGTAATAATCGACTCAGCCGAGAATGTTCCACGTGGAACATTCTGGGTAGAGATACTGGGTGGAGATACTAGGTTTGGGGTCTACATATGTTCCACGTGGAACAATGCAACCGGACCCAACCTTGTTGGGGCAGATACTCCAAGCTTCTCTAGGTCCACATCGGCCCAACGATCCGGACTACCGGGTGGAGGTTCGCTGACCACCACGCACCCGCCCAGCTTGACCAAACTCACCGCCCATTGCAGGGTTTGGAGTGGAGGACCGAAGCCTCGGCCGCAGGCAGCATCGAAGGCATGAGTAAAGCGGTCTTGGTTTCGCAATACCTCCACGTCGCCACATACCACCTCGACCTGTTCCTGGAGTCCCAATGATTGAACGGAACGCAAAAGTGTGTCTGTGCGCTTGGCTCGCCGGTCTATCAGGGTCATCCGGATTTCGGGGCGAACAACGGCGATGACCAGACCAGGAACTCCTGCTCCGCTTCCTAAATCAACACAGGATGTGACCCCAATTGGCAAGGCCTCGGCAAAGGTTGCCGCATGCTCAATGATCTCGGACAGGGGGGCGGACCCCAAAGCTCCAATTTTTTGGGCTTCACCGAAGATACGGAGAAGACCTGGGTGATCTGCGGGCCTCATGATACGGGCTTTATTGTATAAGCCCGATGCCTACAGGGCTATTCGGCTACTTCGGCCAAGGCAACCACGACCCGGCGATGCGGGTCTTGGCCTTGCGAGTGTGTGCTCACGCCCGTCGAGTTGACAAGGGCGTCGTGCACAATCTTGCGGTCGGCAGAGTTCATCGGTTCAAGCACGCGTGGTTGACCAGTAGCAAGAACGTCGTCAGCAACCTTCAAGGCAAAACGGCTCAAGGCCTCACGGCGGCGCTCGCGATAGCTACCAATGTCAACACGCATATGGGTGTCATGGTCGCCAAGGCGACGTTGGCTCACTACACGAGTAAGGTCCTGCACGGCCATTAACGTGGCGCCTCGTTGTCCAACGAATACCGAGACATCATCGCCCAAGACGTTGATATCGATATCTTCGCCATTCAGCGTGGATGTCACTTGGCCAACGAGACCAGCAGCTGTCAACATTCCCTCTAGAAATGTGGTCGCAGCAGCACTCACAGTGGCTGGATCTACTGGTGGACCTTCTGGGCGTGGAGCCCGCTCGGCATCGGATGATTTTCGAGGCTCACGGCGTGGTCGGTCTGACCCGGCTGCCGACTTTGGTCCACGACGACCCTTCGGTGCATCGCCTTCTGCGCGAGTTGTGCGCTTCGGACCGCGATCACGGCGTTCTGGCTTTGAACGTGGTGCTGTTGGTCGAACTCGAGCGCGAACACGAGCTTCGCCACGAGTGCGTCCAAATAAACCTGGTTTTGGTTCTTCAAGAACATCGAACTCGGCATCTTCTTCTGAAACACCCAACTGATCGAGTGCCAAATTTTTTGCTGCTTCAAGTGTGTCAGCGGTTGTCTCTACCCATTCCATACATTTCCTCGTTACTTATTTGATGTGGCGAATAAATTAATTATGGTTTTGGTCGGCGAGCAACCGAACCACTTCGATTTTTTCCTGGAGCTTGCGGACGTCGCGAAGTGCCAGAAGATTTTCCCTTTGGAGGAGTGACGCGCTTGCTCGAAAAAGGTGCGTCGGGATCTGCTGCGGGTTTGATTTCTTTTTTGTTTTCCTTTTTGTCTTTTTGATTCATGTCACGTGCTACAGCGCTAGCGGCTTGTGCTTGACGCCCCAACGACGAATCGTGTCCATAAAAACGTTTGGTGATGTAGAACTGCTGAACGATGCGAATGATTGCTTGCACCATGTAATAGACGATCAAACCAGTAGGAAGGAAAAGCTGAAAAACAGCAAATAACACTGGTAAATACTGCATTAACTTGGCTTGGCTCGCCGACATGGTTGGGCTTACTGTGCGCGATGCAACCATTTTTTGTTGCACGAAATACAAACCGGCAAGCAATGCAACAAACCCGACGTAGATCATGCCTTTGCCGAAGCCAGCCTTCACTGCGGCGACTGGAGTCTCTGCAAGATCCAAACCAAATGCAAGCATTTTTGTTTTGCCGAGTAGCGAGTTGTACAAATCCGAAGTGTGGTCGAGATATTTTGGGACGAAGGCAGTTCCAATTCCAGCAGGACGGTCAATCAATCCTCGCAACGCGCGGAACATGATGATGAACACCGGCATCTGCGCCGCGATCGGCAAACACGAAGCCATCGGGTTGACTTTGTGTTCCTGATACAACTTCATCATCGCTTCGTTTAATTTTTGGCGATCACCTTTGAACTGGGCTTGAAGGCGTCGCATCTCCGGCTGAAGTTTTTGCATCTCAAGCATGCCTTTGGTGCTCTTGAGTGTGAGTGGGGTGATGAGCAACATCACCACCACGGCAACCAAACCAATCGCCAAGGCGTAGTTATGGGTGAGCGAATAAAATTCTGCAATTAATCGGGAAGCAAGTTCAAACATCTGGGGTCAACAACTTTCGTGGGGGCCGTTTTGGCCAGTAGAGACGGTAGGCGGTGAAATGGCCGAATTGACGCCCGACTCGGGGATATTCGTTGGAACTGGATCAAACCCTGATGGGCCAAAGGGGCGACAACGTAATAATCGCTTGATCATGAGCCAGCCACCCTTGGTGGAACCGTGCAATTCGATGGCTTCGTGGGCATATTCGGAGCAGGATGGGAAAAACCGACAAGGCGATGGCTTGTTGGGCCGCAATGACTGATACCAGCGAATGCTGCGGAGCATCGCCAATTGGGGGCGTGTATGGGCCGAATTCATGGCTTTGGCTGGCTGATTTTGGCCTCAATTTGGCCAATAAGGCGGTCTACCAAGGCTCCAAGTTGGTCCCATGTGGAACCAGTGGCCTTTGGGGTCACTCCAATGAGGTACCAGCCGGGTCGTAATTGGCTGCTTCGGGAGCCAAAAAGGGCTCGTAATTGGCGTTTTATGCGGTTTCGCTCAACAGCTCCACCCACCTGGCGCCCAATGGCGTAGCCAATATGGGCATTTTCAAGAGAATTATCTAGCAGTAGCGAACACCACAACCCGTGAGAGCGAACATATGTTCCCTCTTTGGACAATCGGGAAAAGACTTCCCGGTGACGGATTCGACCGATCAAGCGGAAAGCCGGTGACGACCCTTTGCCCGGCGAGATTTGAGAATCGCACGGCCTGCGCGGGTACTCATGCGATGGCGGAAACCATGCTTCTTGGAGCGGCGACGGTTGTTTGGTTGGAAAGTACGTTTCATGCACCCCTCCTGAGTAGCGCCCCGAGTTGACCTCGACACGACGATGGTTAAGGTGTCCAACTCTACAGGGACTCGCCAGTTTTTTCACCTGTGGAAAACCTGCTACCTTCTTTCTCCCACCGAAAAGTTGGGGGCGCTATCCACACCCTGTGGACAGCGTTGTGGATCGTGGCAAGTGGTTATTGGGTAACGGTTTTAGGCAAAAGAAACGGAACGAGATCAGCATGGAACAAGAAATTGAGAGCCAACTTCAGGTCGATAATCACGATGAAGTTTGGCGTGCCACCGCAGAAGTTTTACGCGCACAAGTTTCCGAAGCTGTTTGGTTCTCAACTTTTAACGACGCTGTTGCGGTTTCCGACGACAAGATGAGTTTGCGACTCCAGGTTCCGAACACCTACGTGCGGGAACGAATCTTGACCCGCTACATGTCCTTGGTCCGCGATGCCCTCAACGAAGTTGGAGCGAGCGAGCGCCAACTCTTGATCGATGTTCAGACCAATACAGCCACCGACGTGCTTCACCGCCTCAACACTTCGCCAACATCTCTCGACAGCCCGGTTCAGCTCAATGACTCACTCAACGACCGATCGGCTGGCGGCTCCGAAAACAGCGAAGCATCCATGTCGTTTGGCCAAACCCTCAAAAGTCGCACTGGTAAAGGAACGGCAGTAGGTCTCAACCCCCGCTACACCTTCGAAACGTTTGTAAAGGGTGCATCCAACCAATTTGCGTTGGCTGCTGCCCAACGAGTGGCCGAAACCCCAGGCCGGTCATACAACCCGTTGTTTATCTATGGTTCGGCTGGTTTGGGTAAAACCCACCTGTTGCACGCGATCGGCTACTACGTCCACCAGCACTACGCCCATTACGAAGTTCGCTATGTCTCTACGGAAACATTTTTGAATGAGTACGTCGACGGCATTCGTTCCAACACCATTGCTGCCTTCAAGCGCAGATACCGCGAAGTTGATGTTTTGCTCATTGACGACATTCAGTTCATGGAAGGCAAAGAAGGACTACAAGAAGAGTTCTTTCACACGTTCAACTCCTTGCACGGTGCCAACAAACAGATCGTGATTTCTTCAGACCGGGTGCCGGACGCAATTCCTACCCTGGAAGACCGTTTGCGCGGCCGTTTCCGTTGGGGCCTCATCACCGACATTCAACCGCCAGACATGGAAACACGTCTTGCAATCTTGCGCAACAAGGCCGAACGAGAGAACACGTTTGTTTCCAACGATGTTTTGGAGTTCATTGCGAGCAATGTCACCTCAAACATTCGTGAGCTTGAAGGGGCATTAATCCGCGTGGGTGCCTACGCCAGTCTCAACAAAACGGTTGTCGATGTTTCGTTGGCTCAAAAACTGCTTGTTGATTTGCTCACACGAACAGCTCCTAAGCCGCGCACAGATGAGCAGTTGTTAATTGAAATTTCTGATCACTTGGGTTTTGATGTCGAAGCCATGAAGGGCAAGAGTCGTCAACGGCCTTTGGTTTTGGCGCGCCAAACCGCAATGTATGTGTTTCGTGAACTCACCGACCTCAGTTACCCAGCGATCGCAAGGTTGTTTGGTGGGCGAGACCACACCACGGTGATCCATGCGGTTGACAAAACCAAACGGATGATGAGCGAGCGCAAGCAAGTGTTCGAACAAGTGAACGAACTCGTTCAAAAGTTTAAGACGTCGTAACGGGTCAGACAATGAACGCATTATTACTCCGCCACAACATGTGGACAACCATGTGTGAAGTCGGTGCACGGTCGGTGGATAAACAGAAGTTTTCCACTGCACCAAAAACTACACAGATGCAAGATGTGGTGGGCCGGTTGGGTGTGTGTGAGGTTGCAACCGTTGGTGTAATTGGGAAACACACCCGTTATCCCCAATCCACAGGACTTATTACTGTTATTAGTTCTTCTTACAAACATCCACATTTAACGATAAACAGCGCAACACGAGGGAGCAGGCCATGAAATTCAGAGTTGAGCGAGAAGTTCTTGCTGAGGCGCTTGGAGCTGCAGCACGAGTTGCATCCACACGCAACAACGCAATGCCTGCATTATCGGGTGTTCGTATCGAAGTTACTGGCGACAAGTTGTTGTTGTCATGTACAGACAACGATCTTTCAATTCAGTTTGTTTTGAATGTTGGCGGATTAGAAGATGGTGTAGTTGTAGCAAGCGCAAAACTTATGAGCGACATTGTGAGGTCGATGTCTGAAGGAAAAGTAACTGTTGAAACTACAGGCGAGACAGTTAGCGTAAGTTCGGGCCGCGCCCAGTTCACAGTCCCAACATTTGCCGCAACAGACTTTCCGAACATTGTTCAAGCAAGTGCTCCACCGGTCACACTGGCCGCAAGTGTTTTTGCTGATGCGTTACGACAAGTTGTGCGAGCAGCTTCATCCGACATGCAACGACTTGCACTCACCGGTGTGTTGATGTCGGCCGAACCAGAAGGTTTGCGACTTGTTGCAACCGACTCGTACCGTCTTGCTGTTCGCGATCTGCCAGGCAGCAATATTTTGGGTCATGGCGAAAAAGTCGTAATTCCAAGCCGCGCTCTCAACGAATTGCAGCGACTGCTTGCAAGTGGCGAGGAGGCCTCATTGTGTTTGGCTGGCGACCGCGCAACTTTTACGGTTGGCCAAGCCACCCTCAGCACAAGTTTGTTGCAAATTGAGTTTCCTAACTATCGCCAACTCATTCAACCGAGTTACCCAAACACACTCACTACGGCTCGCGAACCGCTTCTTGAAGCGATTCGTCGTTGCCGAATTTTGGCTCGCGAAACGACTCCGGTTCGACTCGAGATGACAGCAACTTCACTCAAGTTGATTGTTACCACTCAAGACGTCGGCAACACAGTTGAAGAGCTTGACGCAACAATGGTTGGGTCAGAGATCACTGTTGGTTTCAACCCTGAGTATCTTGCGGCTGGTATTGAAGCAGTGAGCGGCGACGAGATCACCATTCAAACAACTGATCCAATTAAACCCGCAGTGTTGCGCGGAGTTGGGGCGCCCGACTATCTGTACTTGGTGATGCCACAACGTCTCACCAACTAGTGACGCCCTAGCGTTGCCGGCCTGTGATAATTCAACGCCTGGAGCTCACCGACTTTCGTAACTATGAGTCGGCGCAGATCACATTGACCGATGGCGTCACGGCGGTCATTGGCGATAACGGACAAGGTAAAACCAATCTTGTTGAAGCATTGTCGTATTTGGCAACACTGAAGAGTTTTAGGGGAGTGCCAACCGAAGCAATGATTAGAACCGGCGCAAACACCGCAGTAATTAGGGCGACTGTTACCCATCTAGACGGCCGCGAAGTCCTGATTGAGGCCGAACTCAGCCGGACTGGCCGCAATAAAGTGCTGGTAAATAAGCAAAAACTCGCCAAAACCCGCGATTTGTTGGGGGTTGTGCGCACCACGGTGTTTTCACCCCAAGACCTCAACCTGGTGCAAGACGCTCCCTCGGTCCGTAGAGATTTTTTGGACGACGCATTGGTTGCGTTGTGGCCAAAACAAGATGCATTGTGCAGCGAAGTTGAACGTGTACTGAAACAACGAAACGCATTGCTCAAACAATCCGGCGGGCGTCTTTCACCAGACATCGAAACGACACTCGACGTGTGGGACGAAAAATTGGCGCTGCATGGAACACAACTTGGTGACGTTCGAATACAAATGCTTGAAATGTTGTTGCCCCAAGTACAAGAGGCGTATGTAGAACTTGCCGAACTCAACGAAAGTCAAACCCCTGTCGGCATGTTGTACGCCCCGGAATGGAGAGCAAAAGGTCTCGCGCGTTGCTTAAGTGAATGTCGCAACGATGATCTGAGGCGCGGTTCGAGCACTGTTGGCCCACACCGTGACGACATCGAATTGTCAATCAACGGTTTGCCTGCGAGGACTCACTCGTCGCAAGGAGAGCAACGAACCCTCGCGCTTGCTCTTCGGTTGGCAGTCCATCGCCTCATCACTACCGAAATTGGCAGCCCACCCGTGCTTATTTTGGACGATGTGTTGTCTGAATTGGACCCTCATCGCAGCGCTGCCCTCCTTCGGCACTTCCCGCTAGGCCAAGTACTCATTACTTCTGCGGGGGTTTTGCCGCAAACTGCACATCCGGACACTCTCGTACACATTGAAGGCGGAACCATCCGTGAATCCTGAAAACGAGAACGAAGACATGAGCGAAAACGAGCAAAGTTTTTTAACCAACAACTCGAGCACTTCGCTCGCGGGTGCACTTGACGCGTTACTTGACCGACTTGGCGCCGAATCAACAACCGTGATCACCGGCGTTTTTGCTGAGTGGCCAAAAATAGTTGGCGAGCAAGTTGCCCAACACGTCACACCGATCAAACTTGAACGAGGTCGACTCATCGTTGAAATCGATGATCCTTCGTGGGCGACTCAAATGAGGTTTTTAGAACCGCAACTTGTTGAGAAATTGAACGCTGCAACAACCAGCACAATTACCGCCATCGAAGTGCGAGTAAAACGCAATCCGCGCAACAGGTAATTGGTAGACTTCACTGTGTTATTTATGTTGCTCAATTCGTCTAAAAATCCCCTTCGGGGCCCAACTTTTCGGGGTCAATAATGGCAACTGCCAAAGCCAATAAATCGTCTACCGCGGGCTCAGCTTCGTACGGTGCAAAAGACATTCAAGTCCTCGAAGGTCTTGATCCAGTACGCAAACGCCCAGGTATGTACATCGGCTCAACCGGTCTCGCAGGCTTGCATCACCTGATCTGGGAAGTTGTTGACAACGCAGTCGACGAAGCAATGGCTGGTTATTGCACAAAAGTTGTCATTACATTGCAAGCCGACGGCTCATGTTCGGTGAGCGACAACGGTCGTGGTATCCCAGTTGATCCATATCCGTCTGGTCCACACAAAGGAAAGTCTGCACTCGAAGTGGTGCTCACTGTCTTGCACGCTGGCGGCAAGTTTGGTGGTGACGGTTACAAAGTTTCGGGCGGGTTGCACGGAGTGGGTGTCAGCGTTGTTAACGCGTTGTCCAAAAAACTTATTGCAGAAGTCGATCGCGATGGAGTGCGGTACCGACAAGAGTTCGTTGACGGTGGCACACCAAAAACAAAAATTACAAAAGTTGGTGCATCGCCAAGCAAGACCGCAACCGGCACAACTATTACGTTCCTTCCAGATCCAACAATTTTTGCTGCTGAAGGCACCGAGTTTGTTGCACGCACTGTCACCGAGCGTTTGCAAACGATCGCATTTTTGAATCGTGATCTCGAAGTGGTGTTTGTTGATGAGCGCGCAGACAAAAAACAGAAGATCACCTACCAATACAAAGGTGGAATTATTGACTTCGTGAAGCACCTCAATGCTTCACGCGAAGCACTGTTTAACAAGGTGGCTAATTACGAAGCCAGCGAAGCCGACCAAACCCTCGACATTGCTCTGCAGTGGAATACCGGTTATTACGAAGGTATTTATGGGTATGCCAATGGCATCTCCACGGTTGAAGGCGGCATGCACGTAGAAGGTTTCAAAACAGCGCTTACCTCAGTGCTCAACAAATACGCACGCGCCAGTGGCGGCTTGAAAGAAAAAGAAGAAAACTTGCTCGGCGAAGATATTCGTGAAGGCTTAACAGCCATCGTCGCCGTCAAGCTTCGCGAACCACAGTTTGAAGGTCAAACAAAAGCAAAACTTGGCAACGTTTCAATTCGTTCTTTTGTACAAAAAGAAACCAACGCAAAACTTGAAGAGTGGTTGCAGGAAAATCCAACCGAAGCCAACCGCATTGTTAAAAAAGCGGTGAGTGCAGCGCAAGCTCGCCTTGCTGCAAAAAATGCACGCAACGCTGTGCGACGCAAAACCGCACTCGCCGGTGCCGGTATGCCGGACAAGTTGAAAGACTGCTCAAGTACTGACGCAAGCGAGACAGAGTTATTTATTGTGGAAGGTGACTCAGCTGGTGGCACCGCCGTTGATGCGCGCGATCCGCGCACTCAAGCAATTTTGCCGATCCGCGGAAAAATCCTCAACGTCGAGCGCGCGCGCATGGACAAGATGTTGAAGAACACCGAAATCCAAACGCTCATCACTGCAATTGGTGGCGGCATTGGCAACGATGAGTTCAACAGTGAGAAAGCTCGCTACCACAAAGTTGTGATTTTGGCCGACGCCGACGTGGATGGCAGCCACATTCGAACATTGTTGCTTACTTTCTTTTACCGACAAATGAAACCAATGGTTGAGGCCGGGTACATCTACATCGCTCAGCCACCTTTGTTTTCCACCGAAATCGGTAAGAGCAAGATCTATCTCAAGGATGACGCAGCGAA
>Ga0209297_1000721_pt1 | contig 20300 bp, 9 predicted proteins | sample S_130805_MF_Meta_FD_187322 | JGI IMG/M metagenome (GOLD analysis project Ga0209297, IMG submission 187322) | Freshwater microbial communities from Lake Simoncouche, Canada to study carbon cycling - S_130805_MF_MetaG (SPAdes) (version 2) | ecosystem: Environmental > Aquatic > Freshwater > Lake ...
ACAAATGGAACTAACGGAACATCAGGTACAAATGGTACTAACGGAACATCAGGTACTAACGGAACATCAGGTACAAATGGAACCAACGGAACGTCAGGAACAAATGGAACCAACGGTACTAGCGGAACTAACGGGACTAATGGAACATCAGGAACAAACGGAACATCAGGTACAAATGGTACTAGTGGTGTAAGTGGAGCGTCTGGTACTTCAGGAACAAACGGAACAAATGGTACAAACGGAACCTCAGGAACTAACGGAACAAATGGAACTTCAGGAACAAATGGCACAAACGGAACCTCAGGAACTAACGGAACAAATGGAACTTCAGGAACTAACGGAACTAACGGTACAAATGGAACTTCAGGTACAAATGGAACTTCAGGTACGAATGGGACATCAGGAACCAATGGAACCAACGGTACAAACGGAACCTCAGGAACTAACGGTACTAATGGATCAAGCGGTACCAACGGGACATCAGGTACGAATGGAACTAATGGGACATCAGGTACGAATGGAACTAATGGGACATCAGGTACGAATGGAACTAATGGGACAAACGGAACGTCAGGGACTAATGGTACCAATGGAACTTCAGGTACTAATGGAACAAACGGAACATCAGGAACAAATGGTACCAACGGAACATCAGGAACTAACGGGACTAGCGGTACTAATGGAACTAGCGGAACAAATGGTACATCGGGAACAAATGGTACCAACGGTACATCAGGTACGAATGGTACCAATGGAACTTCAGGAACCAACGGGACAAATGGTACATCGGGGACAAATGGTACATCGGGAACAAATGGTACCAACGGTACATCAGGTACGAATGGAACAAACGGTACAAATGGAACTTCAGGTACTAACGGAACCAATGGCACTAATGGTACAAGTGGAACAAATGGAACGAATGGTACTAATGGAACCTCAGGAACAAATGGAACTAACGGGACTAATGGAACTTCAGGAACAAATGGAACCAATGGTACGAGCGGAACTAATGGGACGAATGGTACTTCAGGTACAAATGGTACGAATGGTACTTCAGGTACAAATGGTACGAATGGAACAAATGGTTCAAGTGGTACTAACGGTACTAACGGTACTAACGGAACTAATGGAACGAACGGAACCTCAGGTACTAATGGAACATCGGGAACAAATGGAACAAATGGAACAAATGGAACATCAGGGACTAACGGAACGAATGGGACATCAGGAACCAATGGAACTTCTGGAACTAACGGTACGAATGGTACTAACGGAACCTCAGGTACCAACGGAACAAATGGTACTTCAGGTACGAACGGAACTAACGGAACATCAGGAACAAACGGTACAAATGGTACAAATGGTACAAATGGTACAAACGGAACAAATGGTACTTCGGGAACAAACGGTACTTCAGGAACGAATGGTACTAACGGAACTTCAGGAACAAATGGTACCAACGGAACAAATGGTACCAACGGAACTAATGGAACCTCAGGGACTAATGGAACTAACGGAACAAATGGTACCAATGGAACCTCAGGTACTAACGGAACTAACGGAACTAACGGAACAAATGGTACGAGCGGAACTAATGGTACAAACGGAACATCAGGAACAAATGGAACATCAGGAACGAACGGTACAAGCGGATCATCACCTGTAGTACCAGGATTAGATAATGAAGTATTAACGTCAGACGGTTCGGGTAATATAGTTGCGGAAACTGATTTTACATATAACGGTACTGATAATATATTAACACTAACAAGAAGTTACGATAAGGTTAATACTAAAACGGCAACAAATATTTCAACAACAACAACCATTGACTCATTTACAACTAACTTTGGATGTTCGGCAATATTTGAATATTGTATAACAAGTACTAGTGGTCGTAAACGTATGGGTCAAGTATTTGCAACTTGGGACAATACAAGTGCGGTATTTACAGATATTTCATCCCCCGATTTAAATGCATCAACTGCTGCAGTAACTTGGAAAGTAAGTGTAGTATCGGGTAATGTTGAGTTAGTTGCTAACATTAGTGGTGCTACTTGGGACATATTAGTTGCAACAAGAATCATATTCTAAAATCAATCTTTCATTTAATTTTTCTTTTTAGATAATAAAGTTTACTTAACTAATATTTATTTAATAACAAATAAATCAAAGGATTTTCTTTTGGATAGGGAAAAAAGAAAAAATAGATGGCAAATGAATTCATAGCCCGTAATGGGGTCAAATCATTAGGTGGTGTTACATTTCCATATACTGGAGTGAGCACCACATACACAATTAATTCGGATAATTATCTAATTGATTGTACTAGCGGGACATTTAATGTCACCCTTCCAACTTCTGCAGGTATTGCAGGACAAATCTTTGTAATTAAAAATAGTGGATCAGGAACAATAACTCTTGCAACAACAGGAGGTCAAACTATAGATGGAAGTTCAACAAAAACATTAACACAATATGGATCAATAACCGTACAAAGTGACGGTTCAAATTGGGATATTGCGGGATCTGACGGAACGTCAGGAACTAACGGCACTAGCGGAACATCAGGAACAAATGGTACCAACGGTACTAATGGAACATCAGGTACAAATGGAACTAACGGTTCAAGTGGAACTAACGGTACAAATGGGACATCGGGAACCAATGGAACTAACGGTACAAACGGTACTTCAGGAACAAATGGTACAAATGGAACAAACGGAACGTCAGGTACAAACGGTACTAGCGGAACGAATGGTACTAACGGAACAAATGGTACGAGTGGAACTAACGGAACTAATGGTACATCAGGTACAAATGGTACTTCAGGAACTAATGGGACTAACGGAACTTCAGGAACTAATGGTACTTCAGGAACTAACGGTACGAATGGAACTAATGGGACTTCAGGTACGAATGGTACTAATGGAACATCAGGGACTAACGGAACAAATGGAACTTCAGGTACTAATGGAACTAATGGTACTAATGGAACTTCAGGTACTAATGGAACTAATGGTACTAATGGAACGTCGGGTACTAATGGAACCAACGGAACATCGGGAACCAATGGGACTAACGGTACAAATGGAACATCAGGTACAAATGGAACATCAGGTACAAATGGAACTAACGGATCTTCAGGAACCAATGGAACTAATGGTACAAACGGAACTAGCGGTACGAATGGAACTTCAGGAACAAATGGAACATCAGGAACTAACGGCACAAATGGTACTAATGGATCATCAGGAACTAATGGAACGTCAGGAACAAATGGAACCAACGGTACAAATGGTACTTCAGGAACTAACGGAACAAATGGTACAAATGGAACTTCAGGGACTAACGGAACTTCAGGAACTAATGGTACCAACGGAACATCGGGTACTAATGGAACTAATGGTACTAACGGAACAAATGGAACATCGGGTACTAACGGGACTAATGGTACAAACGGAACTTCAGGAACTAACGGAACAAATGGTACGAGTGGGACCAATGGAACTAACGGTACTTCAGGAACTAACGGAACAAATGGTACGAGTGGGACCAATGGAACAAATGGTACTTCAGGAACTAATGGTACGAGCGGGACTAATGGAACAAATGGAACATCAGGTACTAACGGTACAAACGGTACTTCAGGAACGAATGGAACTTCAGGTACTAATGGAACTAATGGTACAAACGGAACATCAGGAACCAACGGTACAAATGGTACCAACGGAACTAGCGGAACAAATGGAACTAACGGAACTAACGGAACATCAGGTACTAATGGAACTAATGGAACATCAGGAACAAATGGTACCAACGGAACTAGCGGAACAAATGGGTCTTCAGGTACGAATGGTACCAACGGAACTAGCGGTACAAATGGAACAAATGGAACTAACGGTACAAATGGCACGAGTGGGACCAATGGAACAAACGGTACTTCAGGTACAAATGGAACTAATGGTACAAATGGAACAAATGGTACGAGCGGGACTAATGGAACTTCAGGTACAAACGGAACATCAGGAACGAATGGAACTAATGGAACTAATGGAACTTCAGGTACAAACGGAACCTCAGGAACGAATGGAACTAATGGAACTTCAGGTACTAACGGAACCTCAGGAACAAATGGTACGAATGGATCATCAGGTACAAACGGAACGAATGGAACATCAGGAACAAATGGTACCAACGGAACTAGCGGAACAAACGGTACTTCAGGAACAAACGGTACTTCAGGAACGAATGGTACCAACGGAACTAGCGGTACTAATGGAACAAGCGGCACAAATGGAACGAATGGTACAAATGGAACCAACGGAACATCAGGTACCAACGGAACTAATGGTACAAACGGAACTAGCGGACTTTCTGGTGTTGATGGTACTGATGGAACATCAGGAACAAACGGAACTAGCGGAACTAATGGTACCTCAGGAACAAGAGGAACTAGCGGAACAAATGGTACAAATGGTACCAACGGAACTAGCGGAACAAATGGTACCAACGGAACAAATGGTACTAATGGAACTTCGGGAACAAATGGCACAAATGGTACTTCAGGAACAAATGGTACTAACGGAACCTCAGGTACTAATGGGACTTCAGGAACTAATGGAACAAATGGCACATCAGGAACAAATGGTACTAACGGAACTTCAGGTACAAATGGAACATCTGGGACAAACGGTACAAATGGTACTAACGGAACATCAGGAACGAATGGTACAAATGGAACTTCAGGAACGAATGGTACAAACGGAACTAATGGAACAAATGGAACGAATGGAACCTCAGGTACGAATGGTACTTCAGGAACGAATGGAACTAACGGTACTAATGGAACTAGCGGTACAAATGGTACGAACGGAACTAGCGGTACAAATGGTACTTCGGGAACAAATGGAACAAACGGAACTTCAGGTACAAATGGTACTAACGGAACTTCAGGTACAAATGGAACATCTGGGACAAACGGTACAAATGGTACTAACGGAACATCAGGAACAAATGGAACAAATGGAACTTCAGGAACGAATGGTACAAACGGAACTAGCGGGACTAATGGAACTTCAGGAACGAATGGTACAAACGGAACTAATGGAACAAATGGAACGAATGGAACCTCAGGTACTAACGGAACGAACGGAACATCAGGAACTAATGGAACCAATGGTACAAATGGAACAAATGGCTCAAGTGGTACAAACGGAACTTCAGGTACTAACGGAACATCGGGTACAAACGGAACTAACGGCACTTCAGGTACTAATGGAACTAGCGGTACTAACGGAACAAATGGAACTTCAGGAACAAATGGTACTAACGGAACGAATGGTACGAGCGGGACCAATGGTACATCAGGGACAAACGGAACGAATGGAACTAATGGCACTAGCGGTACAAATGGAACAAATGGTACTAACGGGACAAATGGTTCAAGTGGAACTAATGGAACTTCGGGCACTAACGGAACAAACGGTACTAGCGGAACGAATGGTACTAGCGGAACGAATGGAACAAATGGAACGTCAGGAACTAATGGTACGAACGGAACAAATGGTACATCAGGTACTAATGGAACTAGCGGAACGAATGGTACAAATGGAACTAGCGGTACCAACGGGACTAATGGTACAAACGGAACTTCAGGTACCAACGGAACTAATGGTACTAGCGGAACTAATGGTACTAACGGAACATCGGGAACGAATGGGACAAATGGAACTTCAGGTACAAACGGAACATCAGGGACTAATGGAACAAATGGAACTAGCGGTACGAATGGAACCAATGGTACAAATGGTACTTCAGGAACTAATGGTACTAATGGAACGAACGGAACCAATGGTACGTCAGGGACAAATGGAACTTCAGGCACAAACGGGACTAACGGATCATCAGGGACCAATGGAACGAATGGTACAAGCGGTACTAACGGAACTAGTGGGACAAACGGAACAAATGGTTCAAGTGGTACCAACGGTACTAATGGTACTAGCGGTACGAATGGAACTAGCGGTACAAACGGAACATCGGGAACGAATGGTACTAACGGTACAAATGGTACTTCAGGGACAAACGGAACAAATGGTACTAGTGGAACTAATGGAACCAACGGTACTAGCGGAACAAACGGAACTAGCGGAACAAACGGAACCTCAGGAACAAATGGAACAAATGGTACTAGCGGAACTAATGGAACGTCAGGAACTAACGGAACAAATGGTTCAAGTGGAACCAACGGTACGAATGGTACTTCAGGTACAAATGGAACTAGCGGCACAAATGGAACTAACGGAACTAGCGGTACTAATGGTACTTCAGGAACAAATGGCACAAACGGAACTAATGGAACAAATGGTTCAAGTGGTACCAACGGTACAAATGGAACATCCGGAACTAATGGTACTTCAGGGACAAACGGAACAAACGGTACGAATGGTACTAACGGAACAAGTGGAACTAACGGAACAAGTGGGACGAATGGTACTAATGGAACATCAGGAACCAACGGAACTTCTGGAACTAATGGAACAAATGGTACTAGTGGAACTAACGGTACTAATGGTTCAAGTGGAACGAATGGTACTAATGGAACTTCAGGTACTAACGGTACTAATGGAACATCAGGAACAAACGGAACTTCGGGAACCAATGGAACAAACGGTACATCAGGTACTAACGGAACAAGTGGGACGAATGGTACTAATGGAACTAGCGGAACGAATGGAACATCAGGTACGAATGGTACAAACGGAACTTCGGGTACAAACGGAACATCGGGTACGAATGGAACGTCAGGAACGAACGGAACCAATGGCACATCGGGAACTAATGGTACTAACGGAACTAGCGGGACGAATGGAACAAATGGTACTAACGGAACTAGCGGAACAAACGGAACTAGCGGAACGAATGGTACGAACGGATCTTCAGGCACTAATGGTACATCGGGGACAAATGGAACCAACGGTACAAATGGAACTAATGGAACCAACGGGACTTCAGGCACAAATGGGACTAGCGGAACGAATGGAACTAACGGAACGTCAGGTACAAATGGAACAAACGGAACTAATGGTACTAACGGTACAAGTGGTACAAATGGAACCTCAGGTACAAATGGAACAAACGGAACTAATGGTACTAACGGTACAAGTGGTACAAATGGGACTTCAGGTACAAACGGTACGAATGGTACTAACGGAACATCAGGTACAAACGGTACTAATGGTACTAGCGGTACGAATGGAACTAACGGCACATCAGGGACTAACGGAACTTCAGGTACGAATGGAACAAATGGTACGAGCGGGACCAATGGAACTAACGGAACTTCAGGTACGAATGGAACATCAGGAACTAACGGAACTAGCGGAACGAATGGTACAAATGGAACTAGCGGAACAAATGGAACATCAGGTACAAATGGTACCTCAGGAACAAGAGGAACTAGCGGAACAAATGGTACAAACGGAACCAATGGTACGAGCGGAACAAATGGAACTAATGGAACATCAGGAACTAACGGAACATCCGGTACGAATGGAACAAATGGTTCAAGCGGAACTAACGGAACTAACGGATCATCAGGTACAAACGGAACTTCGGGAACCAATGGTACAAACGGTACATCAGGAACTAATGGAACTTCAGGTACAAATGGAACTAACGGTACTAATGGTACGTCAGGTACAAATGGAACCAATGGTACATCAGGTACTAACGGAACTTCAGGTACTAATGGAACTAATGGTACTAATGGAACAAACGGTACTTCAGGAACAAATGGAACGAATGGTACTAACGGAACTAGTGGAACAAATGGTACTAACGGAACAAACGGTACGAATGGGACTTCAGGAACTAACGGCACAAGCGGGACAAATGGTACTAACGGTACAAGCGGGACAAATGGAACGTCAGGAACTAATGGTACGAACGGAACAAATGGTACATCAGGTACTAATGGAACTAGCGGAACGAATGGTACAAATGGATCTTCAGGAACAAATGGAACAAATGGATCTTCAGGAACAAATGGAACAAATGGATCTTCAGGAACAAATGGAACAAATGGAACAAATGGATCTTCAGGAACAAATGGAACAAATGGATCTTCAGGTACGAACGGCACATCAGGAACTAATGGTACAAATGGTACTTCAGGAACAAATGGTACTTCAGGAACAAATGGTACGAGCGGGACCAATGGAACAAATGGAACCAATGGAACCAATGGAACATCAGGTACTAATGGCACTTCAGGTACCAACGGTACAAATGGTACCAACGGAACTAGCGGCACAAATGGTACTAATGGATCATCAGGTACTAACGGAACTTCAGGGACAAATGGCACTAACGGAACATCAGGAACCAACGGTACAAATGGAACTTCAGGTACAAATGGCACTAATGGTACTAGCGGAACAAACGGTACAAATGGATCATCAGGTACGAATGGAACTTCAGGTGTTAGTGGAGCGTCAGGTACTTCAGGTACTAATGGTACAAATGGATCATCAGGAACTAACGGAACATCGGGTACTAATGGAACAGGATTTAATTCAATATCACCAACAACAGATAATAATGTGTTAACTGCTAATGGAACCGCAAATTCAGCGAACTCAGAACCAAACTTAACATTCAATGCTTCAACAAACTTATTAACAGTAACGGGTAATGAAACTGTTAGTGGTATTTTAACTAGTCAATCTTCGGGATCATTAGTTGCAAATGGTAAATGGTCTTTAATGGGTAACCCTACAACTTTGTTAACCTCAAATAGTTATTATGGTGAAGTCGTAACATTTGGGGGGGCAGGTGCAACCACCCAATTTTATATGTATTATTGGTCTAGTGGAAGTACGTGGGAACTTACTGACGCCAACGCGGCGGCAACATCAAGGGGGTTAATATCAATGGCAATAGATACTAGTTTCAGTGGAGGGATGATGTTAAGAGGATATGTATATAATTCAACATGGAACTGGACACCAGGAGCAACATTATATTTAAGTGCCTCTGGCGCTGCCGGGGTTATAACATCAACACAACCTTCAGGTAGTGCGGATATTGTAAGAGTTGTTGGATATGCCATTAGTGCCGATTTAATTTACTTTAATCCTTCGCAAGATTGGATTGAGTTAGCATAATACTTATAGTAATGGCAATAATAACTAAATTAAATGACGTTTTATGTGTTAACATTTCAAAAATTGATAATGTTTTAAAAAGTAATGCGAAATTTTTTGATGATAATACTTTTTGCCCAACACCAACACCTACACCAACAACTCCAGTTGGGACACCAACACCAACACCTACAAGAACATTAACTCCAACACCAACATTAACAAGAACATTAACTCCAACACCAACAAATACACCTACATTAACTCAGACATTAACTCCAACACCAACAAATACACCTACATTAACTCAGACATTAACTCCAACTCCAACAAATACACCAACATTAACTCAGACATTAACTCCAACTCCAACAAATACACCAACATTAACAAGAACATTAACTCCAACTCCAACAAATACACCTACATTAACAAGAACATTAACACCAACGCCAACAAATACTCCTACATTAACAAGAACATTAACTCCAACACCAACAAATACTCCTACATTATCACAAACATTAACTCCAACTCCAACAAATACGCCAACACCAACACAAAGATTAAGTTCAACGCCAACACCAACACCAACTCCAACTCTAACACCAACTACACCATGTGGTAAAGATTGTTGTTATATAGAACTTTGTTATAGTACAATTGACTGTACGGACGCTTGTCAATGTAATCAAACTGTTAATGTATACCTATCTATTTGTAAATATACCGCATGTAGATTATCAAACGCATTTGGAATATTTGTAGATGACTCATGTACAACACCTGCGGCAGATGGTTACTATTCTAATACTGTTGATTGTTATTATTGGGATGGGTCTTCCTCTTTAACATATCAAGGTCCTTGTTAATAAAAAACCCCCACTTTAAAGGTGAGGGTTAAGATTTATTTTCTGTTATCTATATAGAGGATTACTTCACTGTAGTACTCAATAAAATGGTCATTCCACAGATCCCATTTAATATTAACTCCATCCACAGAGAAAACTTGTATGTTATCAAACTGAGTTAAGATATTATCTCTAAAGTTTCTAAATTCTACTTTATGTTCTGGTGTTCTTAAATGCCATTCACCAACAATTTTTTTAACATTTTTTTTAATGAAATCTAAATTTTCGGGTTTAAACATTTCGTATTCACCACCCTCACAATCTGTTTTAACAAAATCAATTCTATTTAATCCGTAAAGTTTAATAAACTTATCAAATGTAATAGACTCCATATGTGTTTCACCTCCAAATAATTGGTCGTGTTCAATCACACCATTAAAATTTGAAAGTCCTTTATTAATGTGAGTTACAGGATGACCCAATGTATTTCTAATTAATGTTGTGAATTCACTTTCACTTGGTTCAATACAAAATACGTGTTTTGGTTTTTTATGTAGGATTGAATATGTAAAAGGACCAACACTTGATCCAATATCTAAAACGATATCCCCTTCTTCTACTTCAAAGAATTGTTCGTATAATCTCTGTTCAAATATTTCATTATACATTGCGTGTTTGTGATAATTACCATTATCGTCACCATTATTCATCCATCCCCAATCAAACTTAGGTAATGGATTACTATTGAGTAATTTATTGATTTCACCAATAACGACTTCCGAAGTAATTTCTTTTGTACATTCAAACATCCGATCCGTATTCTTATGTAGTGGACACCAATTCCAATCACCGGCATCTAATCTATCTGAGTTAAAACATCCGTGACAAACACTTTCATTAATAACTCTATATGTATCTAATGTTGTTTCCGCCCATTTTTCACTAAATCCTGAAATCAAAACGACAGGTAATTTACAAGCCCAAGCCAACCAAGATAATCCTGATCCGAGACCAATAAAGAACTCACATTCGGATAGGTCGTCAATTACTTCTTGTAAGTTACCTCCTTTAAAAATGGTTACACCTTTAGGGTAATGGTTATTCATGTATCCGTCACCTTCTTTAGAGTAGATCATACATTCATAACCTAAAGTATTAAGGTGGTCAACAACTGCTTGCCATCCGTCAGGGTTGTTCCAATATTTTGATTGTGCGGTTGAGTGAAACCCAATACCAACTTTTTTCTTTTTAGGTGTGTTAGGTAATTTTAATAGTGGTCTAACTTCTTCATAATCTAAACCTAAGATATCCGTTGCCGTTTTTTGTAATGGCATTTTCTTAAAATCAAATGGGTGTTTGTTATTATCGTAAACCCCTTCACTTGTATAATGCCAACCTAACCTATATTGTGCGTGTATATTAGTTACCAATTCACCAGGTTCAACAAACTCAATATCAGGGTATTGATCTTTAAATAAACTATTAAGGAAGGTTGATACTATAAGTTGGCAACCATGTTTTTTTCTAAATACCTCACAATAAGGAACCCAAGCCATTGTGTCACCTAATGATTTTGATCCAAAAGAAATATATACTCTCTTATCTTTTAGATCTAATGTCTCATCATAAATTACTTCACCATTTTCTTCTACGGTTGTTCTCCATTTAATAAAGTATTCTTTATTTAATTTAACCCAACTATTGATTGGTAATTCATTTTGATATGATATTTCATTTTTATCATCATAATATTTAATATTCAATTTGTTTTCTGTTGTCCCTTGTACTTCAAAATAAGGTTGGGTAACATAATGTCTAACAAAAGTATAATCTTTGGTTAATGGTTTGTTTTGGGTAATGTTAAGATTTGTAACTGCGTTATAAAAATTCAATAAATCTTCACCAAATGTATTATCGGGTAATATTTTATAAACATCTTTATTTTCAATAAGTTCAACCAATTGTTTTGATATGGTTTTAACATCACCTTCTATTGGTGTTATATATCCATTAAACATACCCATGTATTGTGGTAAATCTCTTGTAAGGATTTTCATTCCATAATTGATAGATTCTCTAACAACCAACGGATTACATTCCCAAGTTGAGTTAAACATTAATACATCACAAGCCATCATGAATTTTTCAACGTCATTACGCTCACCCCATACTTTTACGTTTGATGGTAAATTATTCATTATTGGACCCCAATAGTCTTCAAAGTTTGGAGCTTGGTTCCCAATAAAATGAAATTGGATGTCAGGGTTTGATTCAATTAATTCTCTTGCAACCTCAACCCCTTCACCTTGATTTTTACCACTTGTCCATAACCCAACATTAAGTACGTGAGTTTTAAACATATCCAAACCAAGTTCTTCTCTTACTACAGTTTTTTTAATTAATGGGACTTGATTAAAATCACCATATATTTCATACTCCTCTAAAATTTTAGTTACCTTATTCTCAATTGGGTATAACGATAAAAACTTCATTGGTGTTTCATTTAAAAACGTTTCCTTTAAATGATAAGGGGTGACAAAACAATATGATTCAGGATTGAACTTTTTATGTGTTTGCGGGTTAAACCAAACATTATGACAAGTCTCAACCATTTTCCAAGTCCTATCATTTGAATAAAGTTGATTTAACAATGGTAGTGGGATTTTATTAAAACTTTCAAATCCTTCTAACATTTCTTCCGAATGAACAATATCAATATTATTGTTTTTAATAATATCAATTAACTCATATTTTCTTTTTGTGTCAGTTGTATCACCTAAACTAAAAAAATGACCTTCACCCAATAGATCAATTATTTTATCTCTTTGAACAACATATGTATTACTAAACTGAGAAAACTCAACCAAAAATATTTCAATTTGGTCTTTGAATTTTTGAAGTTCTTGAATTCTTTTTAATACGAATTGAGGCATTCCACCTGTTGATAGGTGCGGTGTAAGGTACAATAATTTAATTTTTTTATTCATTTCTTTGTTGTGATTTTTTTTTATTATTTCTTTAGATTTTAATAAATTATATTTTCTTTTTTCATCATCTTCACCCGAAAATATTCCTTTATTATGTATTCGGTATATACCTCCAGGAAAATTTAAATACTTTATTTTTCCATAACAAGATATACGGTAGTTAATCCCCCAATCAAGATATGGTAATTCATACATCCACGGTTCAAATAAATTTTCTATTTTTTTAAAAACTTTACCAAAACCAACATAATTTTTTTCTAAAAGATTATCAGTAGTGACACAATCTTTAATATCTAATGAAATTCCCCTCCACTCATCTATTTTAGGTGGTTCTATATGATTTTTATGTTTTAACCATTTTTCTCTATGTCCACAAAACACCATGGTAGTATCAATATTATTATCTAAATAATCAACACTTTTTTGTAGAAGATCCATATTATCCCAATAGTCATCACCATCCAATATCGCAATATATTCACCCTTAGCTTTTGAGTATAAAAATTCAAAATTTTTGGTGGGACCTAAATTTTTATCAGGTTCAAAAAATTTAATCTTTTTATTTAGTTCGGCAATTCTCCTTATATGTTGCATGCTTTTATCTGAGGAAAAATCATCTCTAACTAAAATCTCATAATCAAAATTTGTTTTTTGACCTAACGCAGAGATTAAAGCCTGTTCTATATATTCCTCAAACATATATGAAACTATAATAACACTAACTTTCATTTAATAATTTTATTTCTATAACATTGTGTATGATATTTTTTATTTTTTCTGTTATATCCGATGATATTCCATCATAAGATATTACCACATTTTTTATATTGTATGGTTTAAACCCTAAATTAACAATATCCCTATTGGATATATCATAAGAGGTCTCAACACCATCTACGTTAATTAAAACATTTATTTTTTCTTTGTTATTGTAAAAATATAAACAAACCTCATCATTGTGTACGACATCTTTAACTATAAAAAAAACTAAACCATTAATGTCGGAGTAGTCAAATAAATTATCGTCTTTATGGAATAATATTAAATCCTCAATTTTTTCTAATTCAATTTTATAATCCATATTACTCGTAATTAAAGTATCGTAAAGCCAGTTCTCAACTATACAATTAAATTTAAGGTAACTATCAAAAGTGATCAGATTTGAAAATTTCAATAGGTTTTCTCTATCTAACGCAATTAAATGTAAACTAACTTTGTGTTCGTGAAATGGATAAAAGTTACATTTTTTATCTGATAAAAAAGTAGAAACCACCGTATTATCAATTTCCGTATCATATATAATATGATAATATCTGTCATAGTCATAAGTTAAAGCATATTCAGATAATTTTTTGGTTTGGTAAAGTGCCGCCCACCCATAATCAATTAAGGCTCTTTTAATTACAATTTCTTTACCTTTATCCGTATTTTTTACCCATGACATAACAGATTTTTGGGGCCAATAAAGTAATGGATTTTCTTTTGTTTGTACATAAAAATCACACATATTTATCACATCGGAAGGTAAAGGTAAAGGACTATTTACCATTACATCTAAATTGTGACTTTTAATGGTTTTGATGGTATTTATCAGAATGTCAATTTTTTCTTTGGTATCACAATAAGAACTTATTAAAACTATCCTCTTATCTTGTAAATTATTTATATTTTCCATACCATTAAAAATAGGGGTTTAATTATTAAAATTAAAGTATTTATAACATAAAGAATAGATGCCAATACCAAATGTTATAAAATACTCTACAACTCCTGACTCAAAATCTTTAAAGGTTGGTAATTTTTCTTTGGGTGTGTCTGATAGTGCTTACGGGGATACTAATTCAACAGGATATTGGAATGGATATGACATTCAATCCAATAAACTAGTTATTTATCAAAATAAAGCATTAAATGGTCCATCAATTAGAGTTTTTGATATAGCATCTTTTGATTTCCTTGATTGGGTAAATAATACATTCAATCAAAATTTCACAATTGGTGAAATTGAATTAACATATGTTTATATCAATAGTTTAGGATCCACAATACTTGTTGATAAAAGTTATCCTGTAATATCTACAAGTGGTTTGACATTACATTTAGATGCTGGATTTATGCCATCATATCCACAATCAGGATCAACATGGACCGATTTAAGTTTTAGTGGTAATAATTCTACTTTGTTTAATAGTCCAGTTTGGGCTTCAACTTTTGGTGGTGGTTTTATTTTTGATGGAACTAATGATTATGGTACTGCCGGTTCAGGTTTAGCCATTACCGGTAACCTTACGGTAGCCGCTTGGGTTAGACCAACTACATCATTTGCAAATCAAGGTAATATTATGGCTAAAAGTGGTAATCAAGGATATAGAATGAGATTCCAAACTGATGGTACTTTTTGGATGTCTGCCAATGGAAATACAATCACATCACCATCTGCATATACAGTAAATAATTGGTTTTATACTGTGGGGGTATTTTCTTCTTCAGGTTTACGAATGTATATAAATGGTAGTTTAGTACAATCAAATGGTACCGCATTTTCACCGTCCTACGATGCAGGTAATTTTTTTATTGCGGGACTTACGTCAACTCAAGAACTTTTTCGTGGTAGAATCGCGACTCTGAGTGTATACAATAGGTCTTTAGATGCGACTGAAATATTGAATAACTATAATAATCAAAAATCAAGATTCGGATTATAACTATTTATATATATGGAAACACAATTACAAGAATACAAAAACAGAAAATTTATAATCTTTAATGTCTCAGAATTGAATCAGATTGATTTCACTCAGGTATTAGAAACATCAATTGATACTGTTAGAAAATCTGTTGATCAAACAAAAACATTTGTTAAATGGGATGGGGTAACTCCAGAGTGTGTAAATAATTTAACAACAAAAGAAGGACCTTACACTTATGATGAGATTATTCCAATTTTATTGACAACAGAATGGACGGATCAAAGTGAAATATAATTTATCTTTATTTTAATATTTCATATTTTATATTTAACATATGAAAAAAGTATGTTTAGATGTATTAGGATGTAGAGCGTTAGGTGATACTTTAGCAGTAACACCAACTTTAAGAAAACTTTATAATTCTTACGGTAAAAAAATATCTGTTGCGACTCATCACCCTTATCTATTTTTAGATAACCCATATGTTGATAACATCTATACCGATGTAACCGATGAAATAAAAGAAACTCACGAAGTATTCGTATCGTTTAATATTGGTTATCATCCAAATGGTATTTGTTATAAACATAACGCAATGGACATTAGACAATTCCATGCGATTAATCTTGGTTTTATGTTATCCAAAGATGAGATGGAAATGGATTACATTCCAAAACCAATTGACACAATAGAAGGTTTACCTGAAAAATATGTTTTAATTCATCCCGTGCAAAATTGGGACTCAAGAACTTGGGATGCAAAGAAATGGCAAATGTTAACCAAACTATTAAACGAAAGAGGTATTGCCGTTGTGTCTATTGGTAAAGATTCGTCTGAACTTGGTGGATCTAATGTGGATAAACCTGTATTCAATTTCAAAATTGATTTAGGATTAAACTTAATGAATAATACAGATATGGATCAGGCTTGGTACCTCATCCAAAATAGTATGTGTTTTATTACAATGGATTCAGGACTATTACATTTGGCGGGAACAACCGACGCAGAGATAATTCAATTAGGTAGTTCAATTAATCCTGAGTTTAGATCACCATATAGAAAAGGTTCACAAGAATATAAATATCATTACGTGGTTGGTGGTTGTGGTTTGAATTGCGCTTCCGACATGAGGTATGGTGTTAGAGAATGGCAATCAATACAAGGTATACCATCACTAGTTAATTGTTTGGAAAGAAAAGAAACCTTTGAGTGTCACCCAACAATTTTTGCGGTTTATAATAAAGTGTTAGAAATAGTTTAGTTAATGATATTTATTGTTAAACAACAATAATGGCAACAACAAGACCTTTTTCGTATAATACAGGATCACCAATCTCAGGAACAATTCAGGTTGGTAATTTAGCCGTTGGTTACCCAACAACAGGATTTACAGGGATGGAATGGTGGAACGGACCTGATGAGGATTTAGGTTATGTGATTGCACAACCCGTTTCAGGAGATACCCAACCAACACCTATAACAATAAATGAAATTTTTTTAAGTTCAACTTACAGGGGTACTGATATTATCCTAAGTAATAATAATCAAACCGCATATCAACAATTTGGGTATCAACAATCTGTTTTGGGAACCAACCCAATTGGTTCTACGGATAAAGTAATGTTTAGTATTTTATGTACCTTGGCAACACCACCAGCATTACCAAACAGTCACTTTGTTGGTATTGGATATACTTCAATGAATTATCAAGGAAATCCTTATGGTGGTTACCCCGGTAATGATGGTAATAGTATGGGATATGGTAGCGATGGAAATATTTGGTATAACGGAAGCATATATTTAGGTGGTCTTCAAACTTGGGGTGATGGTGACATAATTGATATTATTATCAATAATAATGTTAATACATTGTGGGTTAGAGTTAATGGTGGTAATTGGAATAATAGTCTTTCGGATAACCCTGAAACAAATGCGGGAGGACTTGAAATTATAGGAGACCCATTTTATCCTGTGTTATGTCCAGGATATGAAGGTACAATGATAGTACAAAATTCACCAACATATAATGTTCCAAATGGATATACATTTTTAGGGTTAACATCTGCATCTGTTGGTTTTTTTAGAACAAATGGTTTTGATGATAATGAATTTATTAATATTACAAATACCCTTTTAAATTCAAATTATACTGCAACAACCGATGCTTCAACAGGGTTAACAATAAATGGATATTGGAATTCATATACTGTAAATGGTGGGAATGGTTTAACCCCCGAAACTGCAGGAGATAACGCTCTTCAAATAAAAACGGATTATTCCGGATCAACTGATGGTTTATATTGGATTAAAAATAATAATATAAGTGGTGGAACACCATTCCAAATATATGCTGATATGACAACAGATGGTGGTGGTTGGACATTATTGGTTACAAACCAAAACACCGATGGATGGACATATGAAAACTCTATATTATTAAATGAATTTAACCCTGTTTCAGGTGGTTCAAACTATTCAATAGTTGCTTACGCTGATTATTTAAAAAGTTCAGGTGCGACATTCCAATATATGATAGACGCTTACCAAAGAAATCAATTTGGTGGTATATGGTCAGCCCCACAATTTTATTCATTTGTTTATACTGCTAATACACAAACATTTGTGACTATTAACACTAAATTTGGTACTTGGAATTATAATGATGGTAGTATTGAACAATATATGCCTTGGCGTAGTACTAGTAGTGGTTTATTAACCACATCATCCAATCCTGGTGGTGAATGGTGGGGAACTTTAATCACTAATGGTGGTTGGAACCCCGCACCTTGGATTAGTGGTGATTGTGGTTTAGATGGATGTATGCCTAATCCAGGAATTATATGGTATTGGGTAAGATAAAATATAATTAAATTAGTATGGCAACTGCAAGACCTTTCGCATATAACACAGGTTCAACCATAACAGGAACAATACAAATTGGTTCATTGGCCGTTGGTACGCCAACATCGGGATTTACTGGAAACCCTAGATGGTGGAATGGACCTGATGAAGATTTAGGGTATGTTATTTGTAGACCAAATACTAATGGAAATCAACCAAATCCTGATAATGTACCGGCTTATATCAGATTCTCAAGGTCAAAATTAAAAACAGACCAATCATTTATTAACTTAGTTAATTCTGTATTTAAACAAACATTTACAACGACCAGTGAGTGTACATCGTATTTAACGACAAATGGGTATTGGACTTCTTATGTTTCTCCCCCAACACCAACACCAACATTAACTAATACGCCGACATTAACACCAACTCAAACACCAACATTAACTCAGACATTAACACCAACTAATACGCCAACATTAACAAGAACATTAACACCAACTCCAACTAATACACCAACACCTACAAACATTAATTCACAAGGATTTAGTTATTCTAACTTTGCGTCAACTGGAGGCACTGTTTCTGTTGGTAACGTATCACTTTCATCAAACATTCTTTTTTTAACAACTGCGGCTAATGGTCAGGTTGGTAATGTTTATAGAACAACCGCAATTCAATTTAATAGAAATTTCTCGGCTCAATGGTCAACATTTATCGGAGGAGGTACAGGTGCCGATGGATACTGTATTCAATGGACACCAACTAATAACACTAACGGGACTGCAGGTGGTGGTGTAGGATACGTTAGTTCCGCAATAAACGCAATTACATTCTTAACATATTCAAATAACAATTATACTTGGTATAAAAATAATGTTTCACAAGGTTCAACGAGTGTTACCCCAGGACTTTGGAGACAAACATTATATTTCTGGGGTGACTATAATCATTCGGCACAAACATTTGCACTTTATTGGAGCACAACAAATAGTAAACCTGGTTCGGCAAATAAAACATTTACTAGTTTCTCATTTGACACAAGTTCTTATTACATGGGATTTGGTGCGGCAACGGGAGGAGCAAATGATAACCATCAATTACTTTCTTGGGTTTTAACATTCACATAATTTAATTAATAGTATTAATTTGATATATGGATCTAATGTATTATCAAATTACAACGCAACTAAATCAAAATTTGGTTTATAATCATATATTTACAGTTATCTAACCTTACCTATTAATTAAATATAAAAATCTATATTTATATTAAAAGAATTTAATGCCAAATCAAATAACATTAACGGTATCAACTGGAACACCACCATATAATATTTATGTGTGTGATATAACAAATACGTATTGTTATTTTGCAACAACTTTTGTTGGTGGAACAATAACCTTTGATTCTCCGGCACCATTAGAATATACAACACCAATTTTAATAAAAATAATTGATTCACGTAATTGTGAATCATTCCAATATTACCAATGTGTCCCTACTCCAACACCAACATTGACACCAACATTAACACCAACCCCAACTGGTCCTTGTACTTGTTGTTGTCTTGCGGTTAGTTGTAATAATGGTAGTGGAGGATCTTTCACTTATACCGATTGTTTTGGAAACGTTATAGGTAATGTTTTGGTTGCTGGTAATTCTATTGTGTATTATTGTGGTAGTAATGTTACTAATTTAAATAACGTTGCGGTTAATTATGGATCACCTTGTGTTAGTGGAACTTGTATATTACCTGTTCCAACTGCAACTCT
>Ga0209297_1000722_pt1 | contig 20286 bp, 22 predicted proteins | sample S_130805_MF_Meta_FD_187322 | JGI IMG/M metagenome (GOLD analysis project Ga0209297, IMG submission 187322) | Freshwater microbial communities from Lake Simoncouche, Canada to study carbon cycling - S_130805_MF_MetaG (SPAdes) (version 2) | ecosystem: Environmental > Aquatic > Freshwater > Lake ...
TTCAAAATTTCTTCGTCAGAAGCGTCAGTTAAATCAATTGGAGTTTCGTCTGAATCCATATCAAAGTCCATTTCCATATCTTCAGATTCATCATCTGAGTCCACATCCATGTCCATGTCTACTTCATCATTATCAGCGGACATATCCATGTCAGCATCTAATTCAACCTCATCTTCGTCAGCTTGTTCGGAAAGAGATTCTTTTACTAGTTGATTGATTTCTTCCTTCATAGTAGAAGCAAGTATTCCTTTTGCGTTTTCGGCTATAGCTTCTTCAACTTGTTTCATTTGAATAAGAGCCTCTTGAACTAATTTGTTTTCTTTCATATAGAAAATCTATTTATTTTAACTAATAAATATTACCAAAAACCAAAAAATATCGTTTTTGAATTATATATCTTTTATTTTTTAATGTTTTATGATTATTAATCTTGTGGAAATACAATATTATATCAACATATAAATATGTACGAGCAAAAAAAAAGTGGTCAAAACTGACCACTTTAGATAAATTGATTTAAAATCAATTATTCAATAACTTCATCTATTTTACTTTCAGATACTGAAGTAATTCTCCAATCATGAGTAAACCCTTCGTATTTTGTTGTTACTTTTGCTTCTACATCTGTAACAGAATAACCTTTTACAAGTTTTTCTTCTCTGATTTTTTTAATTTTACCAGTGTTTTCATCAGGTAAATCGTACTGAACTTTTGCGACAAAAAATTTTTCTTCCATAATTATTTTTATTTTCCCAAATAATCGGTTAATTTTCTCATTAAGTCAACTCCTTTGGATTGGAATTCTGAATTTTCTGGTGTTTTGTGCCTTTTTTCTTCTTCTAAATTTTCTTCGTACTTATTTCTATCTTCAGGGTTAGTGAATAAATAAGCCCCTGGTGTTGATGGTGAAGATACCAAGTCAAAACAAATTAATTCAAAATCGTCTTGTACTTCATTTCTTTCTCCAACCTTTTTTAAAGAACCTACTCCTCTTGAAGATACTCCCATTGTAACACCTTGTCTCATTAAGTTTGCCGCTTGGTCACCTTTAGTTGATACAATACCTCTTTCGTGGAATCCTGGTGATGTTAACAATTTAAGTTTACCCATTAATATATTTCCATCCCACCATATATCAGTAATGATATGTGCCACTCTGTCTAAGTCTATTAAAGATGATTCAGGGTGGTTAAGTTCTGAAGTTGATAAACCCTTGGCAATTGCCTTCTTATAGTTCTCAGCCTCTCTTTTTAATATTCTTTCAGGATAAAATCTTCCGTTTCTATTTGGAGTGTCATACTTTTGTAATACAGCATAAAACTCAAATGGGTTTCTATAATCTAAGTTAGCGGCTTCCTTTAACATTTCGGAATTACGAATGTCTTTTGGGGAAACCCAACCCGCATCCGTCTCAATCAATATACCATGACCGACTTCACTTGCTTCTAAAATTCTTAATTGTTTCATTAATAGTTTTTAAGATAAATATATCAAAGGAGTTATTTATTGACTTTATTTAGTTTTTGATATTGAAAAATCAAAGTACTTGTTTTCAATAACGTTATCCCTTACTATACTTCTTACTATTTTTTTAACTGATTCTTTTAATTCAATTGATTTAAAATCAAATTCTTGGTTAGTATATAAATTAACTTCTAAATTAAAAAATGATTTTTTTCCATGTGATATTCCGCTAGTTCTAAGGTCTAAATCAACAATAGTGTTTTCCTTAAAAAGATTTATATCTATTGAATTAAACACCGAATGTTTTATTTCTCGGTTTAAATTACATACGACCCGATTCCAATTATCGTGGTCAAATTTTGGGGAAACCCATGATTGAATGTTTATATATAATGATTTTAAATTTTTAGAATCTACCGTACCATATACCGATTTTATCGGACTGAATAGATTTAACTTTACACTTTTTCCTTTTTTCATTAAATTTCATTGATGTCAATGTTTATTTGTTTGTTAAAAAATAACACAAATTATACCCATTGTCAAAAATTTTTAAAAAAATTGTGATATTTGTAATAATATGCTAATAGTAGAAGTAAAAAAAGACGGAATTGAAAAAGCCCTGAAAACTTTAAAATCTAAAGTTATCAAGACTAAGCAAAATCAAATTTTATTTGATAGAAAAGAATTCGTTAAAAAATCTGTTGTAAGACGAGCTCAGATATTAAAAGCCTCGTATGTTGAAAAAAAGAAAAATTCTTTAGATTGATTCCTCTAAGTTTTTTAACTTAAGAAAATTCAATTGGTCAAATTTTTCAGTTTTTAATCTGTCTATAGTTTCAGACAATTTTGTCTTTAACTCAAATTCCTCTTCTTTTTCTAAGATGACGTTAAGTTTACTGATTGCGCTTTCACGAATAGTTTCAAACTTGTCCTCAAGAGATTTTGAATCTTCAGAAATTAATTGAAGAAATTCTTTTTTAGATGATTCATCAAGATTTTCAACATATTTGTTTAAAGTTTGGTTTGCAATACTAACCATTGATTTCAATGGAATATTGATAGATTCTTTAACAACATTATTTGTTGAAGTTAACACACTTGTAATATTTTTTTTGGAATTAACCCTCTCTAACAAATTTAATTTATTTGTATAAACAAGGGCATCAATATCAGAATATCTATTCTGAACATTCTCAGATAAACTTCTTGGTAGTTTAATACTTGGCAGTAATTTTTGAATTAAATGAATCCCCTCTTCTAAAAAATCTTTAGCGTCAGACTCGTTTAGTCCTTGAGGAGTACTCAATTGGTCGTACAAAGAATACAATTTAGACATAGTTTTGTTGTTCAAAACATTGTGTTTGAATTCTTTTAGAGATTTCTTAAATTCTTTTTCATCTTTGTAAGATTCAAGAAGATTGTTTTCTATTATGGATTTGATTTTTCCGAAAGTCATTATAGTGTGTTTTCAATATAAATATTAGGAGTTTAGTAACTTATCCAATTCTTTTGAAATTTCTCCTAAAGAATCTTGTCCTTGACCTAAATCTAAAAATGTTGACCCTTCTAATAAATTACTTTCTATCAACAAATTCATATTTTTCATTCTTGATTCTGGTGTAACGGCAGCTTCTCCACCTTCAGGTGCTCCACCTTCTGCTGGCGGTGGTGGTAAGCTTTCTTCACCTCCTCCTGCTGGCGGTGGTGCTGTTTCAAAACTACCTCCACCTCCAAGTGTTTCTTCACCACCAGTAGATGCCGCAGCATTAGCGGTTGCTCCTGATGGATTACCGTATAATTTGTCAATATTATCAAATAAACCTGTTTTAGTAATAACTGTAGGTGTTGCTTTAAGTTCCTCACCAACAGCTCTTTCAATTCTTTGTTGTTGTAAATCCAATCTAATTTCTTCGTCAGACCAATTGAAAATGTGTTTTTTAGCCCAAGTAGAAGATGTTGGTTGAATACCATTTCCTGGGTCCGCAACTAAATCTTTATACAATAAAACTTTTTCTTTCCAAACGTCAATTTTTAATAAATCTGCTTGTGTAGATGGATTAGATAAACCTAATGTAAAGTTTTGTAATTCATCCTCAAACCCTAATAAGAATAAATGAACGATTGCAATTTTATTTAACTCAGCAATCATACTTTTTTGAATTCTGTTGATTGTACGAGCAAAACGGATATCTTGTAATGATAAGTTTTTACCATCGCCAACAACTTCCTCAAATCCTAAGAATGCCTTAGGAACACGAAGTGCTGTTAATAATTTCTTTTGAATGTATTCAATATCGGCAATCTCTGATAAGTTTGTTGCTCCAGGTAATGTTGTAATTGGGTCTGGTGCCGCAGGGTCACGAACAGGAATAAAGTAATCTTGGTCAACCGCCATTTGGTTGAATCTCATATCCACATTACCTGTTTTAGAATCCACAATTTGTTCTCTTTTGAACTTGTTGGCAACACGGTTTACATATGCTTCAACGTCATCATCATTCATGTTACCCACAAATACTTTAAACATTCTTCTTTCAGGTGCTCTTGATGTACGATAGATTAACATCGCATCTTCAGACAATAATAATTGTTTCCAAATACGTCTTGCCTTTTCCAACATAGAGGTACCATAAGGAAGTTTTCTGTCATCACCTAATAATCTAAAGTGAGCAATCTCCCATGATTGGAATTCCATGTTTCTGTTTTTCCAAGTAAAGTGAAGAGCCTTTTTATTCTCATCTTTTTCTTGTGTAATATCAACAGTAATTTTGGCAGTAACACCAACCTCATGACGTTCAATTTCAATTGTTGGTAATTGTTGGCAACCAACAATCCCTTTTTCAGGGTCTAATTTAAGGTAAACAAAGTTATCACCATACTTACAAGTGTTTCTTGTCCACATTGGTAAGTTGGTGTTAATGTCTAAGTTGTTATTAAATAAATCAGCTAATACTGACTTAATACGTTTTGATTCTGAGTAAATTTGAAGAATAAAACCATCTTCGTTTGTTGTTGTAGATTCTTCAGAGTAAATGTCTAATGCCGCTGAAATCTCAGGAGTATACTCCATTGATTCATAGTCATATTGAGCAGATAATCTTGATGGTTCATAATAAATCGCTTGAGAGTATAAATTGTTTTCAACTTTAGCCCATTGATTTGTTAAATAAAATGTTTGTTGTGCTTGAAGTTTTTCTCTTTCGTAATCATCACGATTTGGGGTACGCAAAAGTTCTTTTTTATCAAACTTAAAAGTCGGATAATCTTGCTTTAATAAAGAGTTTGGTCCAAATGTTTTGGACAACCTCTGCCATACCGTTAAATTATTATCACTCATAGTTTAAATTTACTAATTACCTTGATAATATAAATAGTTAATGCGAACCAAATAACCACCCATATTTTTGGTAATCAGCCTTGGTGGCTTCACCTTGATTATTCATACCATTACCTCTACCCATTTGTGGAACCATAGGATTAAAGAAGTCTGAAGAGTTTTTATTTTCATTAATATTTGTTGACCATGAATTAATCATTGCTTTTGTATGATTGGTAACTTTTTCTAATGATTGAAATGATTTTTCTGCAACATACAAAGCCATTGATACTCCCATAATACAGTCATCATGATGGCCTTTTTGGTGGTCAGGTCTTCCGTTAATATAAATAAATGTATTCATTTCATTGTATAATCTACTTGAGTATACTTTAAATCCATGTCTAACATTTTCCTCAAACGCCGATATAATTTGAACCCTTTTTGAGTTAAAATTAATACCTGGTATTCTGTCATTAATTTTTGGGTCCCATTTCCATTTATTAGTTGTATCAACATTATCAACATATAATCCACCTTGATATGATAATTCTTGTAATTTTCTTGATGTAGAAATACCCATACCTCCTGTAATATCAATTACACAGTAAGCATTATACATTGTTCCCCATTTATAAGCAATTTCCGCTACAACATCTGGTGGAACTTTGGCAACATACTCTAACACCTGTTCTCTTTCATCAAAATCAATGATTTGTATACACGAGAAGTCTTCAGAGTCACCCCTTGATACATCAACACCCATTACATACTTATGTCCGTTTACAGGTTCTTTAAATATCCATAGTGAACCTCCCATAAGTTTAGCTTGAGCATCACGTAGCGTATTTTTGGAAATACCTTGCATTAATTCAGATTCAAACACATTATCACCTGAACCTAAAAAATCACATTCTAATTCCTGAGCAACTTTTCTTCGGTCAAACTTTAATTTTTTAACCATACTTTCAAACCAAGCAGAACATGGTTTATACCCTTGTTCAATATAGTCGGTTACAACAGTGTGGTCTCTTTCATATGGATTTTCCATTGACAAATTAATGATATCTTTATCACTGTATTCTTCTCTATTTAATAGAAAGTGTACTAAATCATTAGTTTTAACCATATACAAATCTTTTGTATATCTTGGGTCACGATACCAAAACATCTCAGATATTTTGAAATCATTCATATTTCTTAATGATTGGTCGTAAATTTCATAATAAATTTGGTCATATCCATTTGGTGTAGATACAACAATAACTTTACCCCCTGTAGATAGGGACGCCATACAAGCTGACCAGAAATCTGAGTCTGCCTCAATAAACGCCGCTTCGTCAAATACAAGAATGGTTGGAGTATAACCCCTCAAGGCATCTTTTGATGTTGCAACCGCTTTAACTTCACAATTATTATTAAGTTTAAAGTGTCTTTGAGAGTTTTTTTCTTTTGAGAATGAAATGCCAACCCACGGGGGCCATTGTTCAGTAAATCCTCTAACTTTGTTAGCCATCTCCATTGACGTATCTAACTTGTTGGCAATAATAAGAATTTTTTCAGGTTTGTTCTTTTGGGCAAATGCTAATTTTTTTGATATCCAAGCCGCGGTTACGGTTGTTACACCCGCCTGACGATACTTTAACGCAATATTTTCATTGTGTTTGTCGTAATCTTCAATTAAACTAACTTGGTCGGGGAATAAATCTAATGGGACGTATTTTGATACGGTATTATCGTATGTCTGTAAATAAGTTCGAAGTGCGTAAGGAGTATTCCTCATGCACTTCGTTAATTCTATAATAAGTTGTTCTTTATTCACAAAATGTTATTTAGGTCTTGTTATACCTAAACCACTCAAGAAATCATCTAAACCATCATCGTCATCCTCATCTGAATCAATATTTTCTTCTTCTTTGTAGTTTTCAAACTCATCTTTCATTTGAATCGCTTCTTTCATAATTTCTTCAAATTTTGAAGTTGCTTTTTTAACTTTTGAAGAATCCTCAGAGATGGCGTTTCCAATAATTTCTAAAAACTCTTGTGCTGGTATTTGGTATAACAATATATGAAACCAGTTTATTAGTCCTTTATTATCTTGGTCATACATTTTATCAGGTAATGCAAATCTAATTTTTTCAACAATTTCAGGACCAATCCTTAACTGCATTGGTTCGTTAGATAAAATGTCTGTTTGACCTTGTACTTTTTGACGAAGACCTGGCTCCTTTGGTAATCCGTGTCTACCTTTAGCCTCTTCTAATCCTTTGATAATTTCATGACAAAGAATTGGGAAAATCATACCTGTTGCCATAATTTTTGTATCAGATTGTGATTCACCTTCTTCACCATCTTCATCTTCATCTGCATCACCTAATTCAACTTTCCCTGCAACTCCCTGACCTGTTTGACTCATCATTTCAATCATTTGTTCCATACTAAAATATAGGAAATCATTGATTGCCATGATACCCAAATAATCACCATAAAGTGATGGGTCAATAGCATCTAATCTTGATTTAATTTCAGGTTTTTGAAAAAGGTAATGTCCTTTTTTTGCTGCTCCCTGAATAAGGGCGTTAATAATATTTCTTTTATGTTTCTCTAATTCTAATATTTCTTCATCAGTTAAATCTTCAACATCAAAAGACGGAAACTCTAAAGGCTCTTCTTTTTCATCCTCATCTTCTTCATCATCTTCAGGTTCAAATCTAAAATTATCGGTATCTGGCATACCTAAAGTCGCCTCAATTTGATACCAATTAGCAGGTACTTCAGCTTCATCTAATGAAGCTTCTTTTGCTAAATCAATAAGTTCATCTCTATGTTGAGACTCAATTCTCATGATATTAGGAAGTTTTCTCATCATTTCTTGGTAAACCATACCTTGAACTTGTTTTGAACTTAAATCCTGAATACCAGTTACTTCTCTTAATTTATCGGCAACTTTTTGAAATCTTTTACTAACTAATCTTTGTACATCTGCAGTACCTTGTTTCATTGCTGGATTCTGAGCATACAATCCTTCAGGACTTGCTAATTTTCTTTCCAAATTTGGGTCCATTCTTTCAGGAGTATTCCCGTAATCTATTTGTTCTTTTAATTTCTTTGCCATAAATTATTTTTCTAATAAGTTCATAATAACATCAATTACTTTATCCTTGGCATCTTCAGCAGAAACTTTTTTAGCCTTTGGAGCAGGATTTTCACCTGGGTTTGGATTCTTACCAGGGTGTGAAGGTTTGTTTGGCCTTGTTGTTGGTTTTGTGCCAGGTTTTGTTGGTGCAGGTTTTGTTGTTGGTGCGGGACTATTTTCTTTAGTCTCACTTTTCTTCGCCTTTGGAGCTGGATTTTCGCCTGGGTTTGGATTCTTACCAGGATGAGCAGGTCTACTTGGTCTTGTTGTTGGTTTTGTACCAGGTTTTGTTGTTGGTTTTGTAGGCGCAACAGATGGTTCTGATTCCGAAATAACTTTTAATAAGTCACCTTTTGTAATTCTTGGGGGTATATGTTTTTCCACTATTTTTTCTATTTGAGATTCTAAAAACAAAGATACGGGATTTTTTCCTTCTTTCAATTGTTTTTTTACTTCTCTAACACATCTTTCCCATTTTCTTGATTTTTTAGGTCCAACTTGTGTATGACAAATAGCCCAAGCATTTGGACCATCTTTCTTTTCTTCTTCTATTGACTCAACAGTCCCAACTGAATTTTTTTCATTTGGATTATCTAAATCATCATCCATACCATCAGGTGCTGGTTTTTGTGGCATGTCTTGAGTGTATTCGCCTGAACTGGCGTTATCTTTATCAACCTCAACACTAGCCTGTTCTTCCATTTCTTTTTCTGCCATAGTAACATTAACATTTTGAGCCACCATTTTTTTTGCAATCTCTGCGGCATTTGGGTTTTTACTACTAACAGTTACTGAAGCTTCCCCCAATAATTTTTTATGTAAAATATCAATTTGTGACTCAGTTAATTTACTAACTGTTTTAGACGATAAACCTTTATCAATCAATTCAAGGGCTTTTTTATTAATTCTCATATACCAATTTTTTTTCAAATTCTAAAATCAAATCTCTTTCGTAGAGTTTATCTTTAATTTCTTGCTCGGTACTTCCAAATCTAAAGACCATTCTTTTTTGTCCTTCAGATTCTTCAGTTTCCCAGGCTAATGCAACAACATCGTCCATTGCGTCTATCATACAAAAAAAATCGGAGTTCTGAATCAATTCCAATTTTAAATCAGTATTTCTCAGAACTCCCACTTTCTTAATGTATTGTAATTCAGGTGGAGTTGGATAACCGTTGGAAGGTTTACTTTCCCAAGATTCTCCCCAAACATCCAAACTATCTGAAAATATAAATTCGTATAAATTATCTCCCTTATAGTTAGGACCTAGTCCGTTAACATAAGTTAAATAGCTCATATCAAATCTCCGTTTGGTGTTATTCTAACTTGTCCTGTTTTAGTTTCAAAAACTAAATTCTTTTTATTTGTAATTCCAACAAATTTAGAATTTAAATTTTCTTTTACAAATTTCTTAGCTGCTAATTCTTGCTCAATAGTTTCAGTCATTTTAACAACTGATTCCATGATTTGGTTAACCATTGTTTTTTTCTTAGCGGTTTCTTGAATTTGTTTTTCCTTACTTTCTCTGATTTCTTTTTTTGAAATCTCAAAATATTTTGAAATTACTTTGTCAACTTTTGACTCTCCAAAAATACTATCAAAGATTGCTCCGTTACCGTAGTCCTCTTCTTCCATTTCGTAACCTTCAACAGGTACATCCATGTCAGCTTGGATATCTTCAACTTCTGAATCGTCAGTCATATCTTCACCACCCATATCATCTTCTTGACCAAAATCTTCAGTCTCATCTTCTTCAAACTTAGACATAATATCTTCTTTATCTTCTTCAGATAATGAAGTTAAATCAAGAGCCGATAATACCATATTAATAACGTATTTAACATTTTCTGATGTCATACCTTCTTCGGTATCAAGAGTTCTAATTTTTTGAGTTAATTTACCTGTTAATTTTTGAATTGTTTTAAAAGTAACTTGTTCTTCTCCGCCTTCTTCAGTATCAACATTTACGTCAACATCAACATCTTCAACATCACCTTCAGGTGACATACCTTCAGCTCCCATATCTTCCATTCCCATATCTTCCATTCCCATATCTTCACCTCCATCCATTGGTGATGGTGGTAATTCAGGTGCAGGTACTGCTGGTGGTGCCGCTGGCGGTGCCATAGGTGCCTCAGCTGCAGGTACTGGTGCTGGTTTTGGAGTTTTTAATGTGAATTTTTTTTGTTCACCATATAAAGAAATACCTTCTTCATTTTCATTAATTCTATTTAATTCACCCGCAACAAGATTTAATCTTTTGAATGCTTGTGAATACGAAGAATAATATTTCCTATTTTTCATAGGTTCAATATATTCAGTTTCAGATTCTGAAATAGTTTTTTTAATAATATATCCTTGTCTTTCTCTAACAATTTCATATTTGTTTCCATCTGCAAGAGATACCGAATATTCAGATTTAGCGGTTTCATTGATAGTTTTTGGCATTACTTCGTTAAAACGAGCAATTTCCATAATTCTATTTAGTTTGTCTTGGCCTGTTAGTTTTTCACTACCAATTGGTTTTAAGTCTGCCATATTTTTTTTATTTTATATTTTAATTATTTAGTCCGTTAAAACCACCTAAGGTGATTCCGTTTAATTGAGCTAATGGTACACCATTTGCGTCTGTAAATATTGGGTGAGGAGCAGTTGCTCCTGCTGGTGCGGTACCTCCACTAAATGAACCTAACATATCAATAGTATATTCATATTGAACATCAACACCAATTCCTGAGAATGGATATTGTGTTGGACTTGGAGTATTAGTTACTGTTGGAGTTGGGGTTTTTGTAGGTGTTATACTTGGAGTTGCGGTTTTTGTAGGAGTTACGCTTGGCGTAGATGTATTTGTCGTAGTAACTGATGGTGTAACTGTTGCGGTATTTGTTATCGTTGGAGTTGGAGTTTTAGTTGATGTTACTGTCGGTGTTGGTGTTTTAGTTGGTGTTACACTATTAGTTGGTGTTACAGTTGAAGTCACAGTTGAAGTTACAGTTGGTGTTGGACTATTACTTGGAGTTACAGTTGGTGTTGCGGTATTTGTTGGTGTTGGTAAAGGACAACTACCTATAGAGGTAAATGTTCCGTTACCCGATACAATAATAACTTCTGTTGCACATTTAACTAAAGTTTGACCTGCCTGTACTTGTATTGTGAATGTGAAACCATCACAATCTTTTCCAATAAATGTAGTATCCGTAGAACCACCGTATAGTTCATATGTTTTACATACATTAGGAGTATTACTTGGAGTTACCGATATTGTTGGGGTAACTGTTGGTGTTGCTGTTTTAGTTGGTGTTACAGTTGCGGTGTTTGTTGGTGTTTGAGTATTAGTTGGTGTTGTGGTTTTTGTTGGTGTTTGAGTATTAGTTGGTGTTTGAGTAACTGTTAGAGTTTGAGTATTAGTTGGTGTACTTGTATTTGTCGGAGTATTAGTTGGTGTTTTTGTTACTGTAGGAGTATTAGTTGTAGTAACACTTGGAGTATTAGTTGTAGTAACACTTGGAGTAACAGTTTTTGTTGGAGTTTGAGTAACTGTTGGAGTTGGTGTTGGTGTTGGATTTGCGGTTAAACAAGTTGAACAATCACCATAGTCCGTTCCTAAAGAAAGAACCACATCAGTACCAGTTCCTGGCTCTGCAGAATCAACAATTTCGTAACATCCTTGAGTCGTTACTCCAGTAAATGTTAAGTAATAATTACCTCCAACCGCAGGAAGAGAAGAACCACTAAAATCTATATTGAGAGATGAGCCTCCCGAACAAGGTGCTACTAAATAAGTTACTAATGCCATTTAATTTTTTCTTTATAAATATATGATTTATACGAATAATTTAATTATTCTTCAATTGTTCTTTCAACTGAAAGCTCTTTATCTTTGATTTTGGTTTTCTCATCAAAAAGTTTTCCAATATGACCTGACCTTCTTAGATACTTGAAAACCAAATTCTCATAAGAAAATTCACCATCTTTTTCTAACCCTGATTGTCTATAATCTTTTACCTTATCTTTGATTTTTTTCAATGTTTCGGTGTTTTTAGTGGACTTAGCGTCTTCAATTGCATCATCAATCTTATCTGTCCAATTTTTTATTTTGGTTTTTAAAACAGACATATCAATATTTTTATGAGTTTTTGTTGGTCTATGTACCCATTCATTATTCATTACTGAAAATACCCCATCACTATTTGCTTTATCGGACGCAGGTTGAGCATAAAGTTCAACATCGTATCCAAAAATTTTAATATTGTGTTTGTCGTTAAAAACCTTTTTCTTTAAATCAAAAAGTTCTTTATAAAGTTCTTCTTGTTTTTCATATCTTTCAAAATCAATAATAACGTGTAAATCAAAGTCAGAGAATTCCGACCAATTAAAATTCACTAAAGAACCCATGAATAAAATATCTTCAACAAAAACATCTTCACCCAAATCATCAATAAACTCTTCTGCAATACGCATAAGTGCCTTTCGGACTTTTGGAACCATAGTCGCTTTTTTAGGGTCTTCTGAATTTTCCCAAACTTTTGGGTTTAAAGTATCCTTTATTGAAAAGCTATTAAGAATTTTTTGTGAATTACTCATCCTATATAAATAGTAGGATGTTTATAGTTTTTTATATGGATATTTTTTTGCAATATCTGTGGTGAAAAATTTACCTTGAGATTCGGCTAATCTGAGTTTTGTATATACTTGATGTGGAACACCATCGTATTTGTATTTTGCTCCGTTATTAAATTCAACAATTAAATCTTTTGTTTCAGTGTCGTATTCAGCTGATTTAATATTTGACGATTTGATTTCATTTTTAATCTTCGTCCCGTTGATTTCTTCTTTTAGTATTGCCATCTGGTTTAAGTGGTGTTAATTCGTTTATTTTTAGTAGTAACGGCATGATATAAGATTTTACTTCATCATTAGTCACTTCAAAACCATAATCTTTAATCAGTTGAAATAAAGATTTAAATTTATGATTAAATTTTTCTTGTAAATTCATCATCTTAATGCTGTAAGTTGGAGGGTCATTAAGTTCCGATTCACTAAACCCCAACTCTTGAAGGTGTTGTCTTAATTCCAAATAAATGTCAAGTAATTCTCGTACATCCGATTTATCTGATAAAAATTTTTCAAATGCTTTCATCTATATAAATACAAAACCCCCACCGTTTAGTGAGGGTCTCGTTTTAAGATTTCAATTTTTTCAATTGGTCTCGTAGTTCAATTGCCATTTCAAAGTTTTGTTCCTTAATTGCTTTTTTCAATTCAAGTTCAACTTTCTCAATTTCTTCTTGATTTAATTCCAAGTTTTTAATTTGGTCTCTTAACTTAACTGCCGATTCAAAATCTTCAGTTTCAATTGCCCTTTGAAGTTTAATCTTAAGGTATTCTTCTTTACTCATTTGTTTTGACTCATCTAAATCTGATAAATCAAATACCTTATAGTAACTTGTTACTTTATATGAACCATCAGGTGATTCATAACTTTTTTCTGACCAATCCGTTTTATTGAATTCTTCCATCATTTTTTCATAGCGAGCCATCAGCTCATCAAAATTGAAATTAAAGTTTCTTCTTCCAAACATAATTTTTTTGTTTTTGTACTTTTATTGTTTATCTTTGTGGTATCAAATTTTATTCCTTTAATAAATATAAGTCATTTTTTCAGATAAAACAAATATTATATGACATTATGTCATTATAAAAAAAATTACTGACAATTTGACAAATTATTTGGAGATGTACAGAATTTGTTGTTACTTTGTAAAAAATCTATAAAATATATGAACGACTTAATGGACGACGACGACAAAATGATGAGTAAGAAATCAAAATCATCTGCCGATTCAAACACACCTGTATTGGACAATTTCAGTAGAGACCTAAATAAACTAGCTGAAGCAGGTAAACTTGACCCCGTTATTGGTCGTGACCGAGAAATTTTAAGGATAGCTCAAATCCTTTCTCGTAGAAAGAAAAATAACCCTATTATTATTGGTGAACCTGGTTGTGGTAAAACAGCACTTGTTGAAGGATTAGCAATCAAAATTGTAAATGGTGATTGTCCTCGTAACTTGGTGGATAAACGTATTGTTAATCTTGACCTTACATCAGTTGTTGCGGGTACAAAATATCGTGGACAATTTGAAGAAAGAATGAAGGTGATTATTGAAGAACTTCAGTCAAATCCAAACATCATCGTATTCATTGATGAGATTCACACATTGGTTGGTTCTGGCAACTCTTCAGGTTCAATGGATGGTTCAAACATCTTCAAACCCGCATTGGCACGTGGGGAAGTTCAATGTATCGGAGCAACAACTTTAGATGAGTTCCGTAAAAATATTGAAAAAGATGGAGCATTGGAACGTAGATTCCAAAAGGTAATCGTTGAACCATCTTCAGTTGAAGAAACAATCCAAATCCTTAAAAATGTTCGTGACAAATACGAATCATTTCACAAGGTACATTACAGTGATGAAGTTATTGAAACTTGTGTTAAATTGGCTGACCGTTACATCACCGACCGTGAGTTCCCTGACAAAGCCTTTGATATCTTGGATGAGGTTGGAGCAAGAATGCAAACTGAATTAAAAGTTCCTGACGTTATTGAAGAATTGAAGAAAAAAGCTGCGGACATCAAACAACAAAAAATTGATGTGGTTAAAAAACAAAACTATGAACAAGCAGCTGAACTTCGTGACAAGGAGAAAAAATTGTTAATGAAACTTGAGCAAGAAAAAATTAAGTTTGAAGAACAATTGGCTAAAGAAAAACAATTGATTTTATTGGAACATGTTTACGATGTTGTATCAAATATGACCAAAATCCCTGTGAGCAAAATGAGTGTTGATGACACAAAATCATTGTTAGACTTAGACAAAAACTTAATTGGTAAAGTTATTGGTCAAGACAATGCGGTTGTTAAGATTGCAAAATCAATCAAAAGAAATCGTTTGGGTATTAAAGACCCTAATCGTCCAATCGGTTCATTTGTATTCTTGGGTTCAACAGGTGTAGGTAAAACATACTTGGCAAAACAATTGGCTAAAGAAATGTTTGGTTCTGAAGATTCACTTATCCGTGTGGATATGTCTGAATACCAAGAAAAACACAGTATCTCTAAATTGGTTGGAGCCCCTCCAGGATACGTAGGTTATGAGGAAGGTGGATTGTTAACTGAAAAGGTTAAGAACAAACCATATTCGGTTATCTTGTTTGATGAGGTTGAAAAAGCTCATAAAGATGTGTTCACGGTTTTACTTCAAATCCTGGATGATGGTCACGTTACGGATAGTTTGGGTCGTAAAATTAACTTTAAAAATACCTTGATTATTTTGACTTCAAACTTGGGTGTTAAAAAACTACAGGACTTTGGAACAGGTATTGGTTTCTCATCTAACTCGTATAGTAACGAAGAAGCTAAGAAACAAATGTTGATGAAAGAAATGAAGAATTTCTTCTCTCCTGAGTTCTTAAACCGTATTGATGACACAATTGTATTCAACTCACTATCTCAAGAAGATATCAAGAAGATTACAGACATTGAATTAAAGAGATTGGTGGCTCGTCTTGTGGACATGAAATACAATATCAGTTATGATGATTCATTGGTTGAGTATTTGTCTAAGATTGGATTTGATGAATTGTATGGGGCTCGTCCATTGAAAAGAGCAATTCAAGATAAGGTTGAGGACCTATTGTCTGAAGAAGTTCTAACAGGTAAGATGATTGAGGGTAAAACCTATCTTATCAAAGTGGTGGATGAACAGGTGGTTGTCCAAAAGAAAGGACGATAATTAAGAAGGGGGATTTATTCCCCCTTTTTTTATATTTATAATCTGATGAAAGAACTAATCAGAAAAGTATTATTAGAGACCGTTAAAGACGGTAAAGTTATCTGTGATGATTGTGGATGGTCTTGGGACATTTCTGCTGGTGGTGATGACTTATATGTGTGCCACAAGTGTGGTCATGATAACACACCAAAGTCTCAATCTAATTTAAATAAACTATTAGAAAAATTCAAAAATAATTTTCCTGAAGAATTAAAACCAAAGGTTGATGCAATTGAAAAGTTTATTGTGAACTATATTCAAGACCACAATTTTACCGTTAAGTTTCTTAATTCATGTTCTACAGGTTTTGCTGGTGTTAGAACCAAAGACCAAATCATTATTTGTTCACCAAATGCAATGACAACTCTTGGTGATTTTATCTACACCATATTCCACGAAATAAGACATGAAGAGCAAATGGATAAAAACAGGTTGGGATTAGACAATCCTTTGACCGATTACGACTTAAATGATTTTGAAAAATTGTCTCAAAAATATTGGGAATTAGAAATGGATGCAGATAGATTTGGAAAAGAAATGATTGCCAAACTTATAATCAAACTTGGATTACCTATGGATGTATCAAAAGAAAATTTAAGATTATCTCCATACATTCAAAACTATCCTTTAGCATCAAAAATGATAATGATGTCTTTACAACAAATTGTTAACGGAATTAAAGACATAAAAAAATCGGGTGAAGAATATACTGATATTCAAGACCACCCGATGATAAAAAGACATTTAGATAAGTTAGAAAACTTAATTTAAAAAACTACACTACTTCTCCAATTGTAATTAACTGATTTTTTGTGGTGTAATTTATTTCCAAGACCAACAATCATTTGTTTTCCCATATCAATTCCGTTAAAAACATCCTCAACAACAACGTATTCATTTCTTGTGTGATAATCGTAATATCCAATTGAAATGTTAATACAAGAAAAATCAAACTTGCCTCTTAACGCATAAACATCTGTATAAGGATGAACCATGTATTCCATAAAATTATTGTCCATTCCTTCAGTTAAAACTTTATCACATGTTTCAAAAAACTCAGTGTTTCTGTCAAACAAAACTTGACCATAACATTTTTCTGTAATCATCCAGTTTTCAGGGGCATCAAATTGGATTCCGTATCCAACATTTTTAAAAAATTCCTCACTTGCTTTAAGTGAACCATGACAACCTGTTTCTTCAGACACGAAAAACGCCGCTTTAACATTTGGTAAATCTTGTAATAACGTCAAACAAGCAAAAACACCACATTTGTCGTCACCACCAATACCAGTTGGGTTTCCTTCGTCATTGTAAGCCTTGTAAGATAATTTTTCTTCCCCTTGGGCATTCATCAACATTTCTTCACGAATGTTAATTGTGTCAATATTATGGACAGTATCTGTGTGGGAAATAACACATGGGAAATAAAAATCTTCAGGTAATTCTGATGATTCTTGTTTTGTTGCGTATACGTTATTGTATTCATCAACAAAATGTGGTATACTATTCTCAGTTAACCAATTAACCAAAAATGCAACCATTCTTTCTTCTTGATATGTCTTTGTTGGAACGCTTAATACGTTTTTAAGTAATTCTATATTTTTCATGAAGCAAATATAGTAAATTTATTATTAAACTTCAAATAAATCAAATAATTGTGGCTGATATAATAAATTGTTGAAATTTTCTTCAGATAATTTTAGTCGGCGCATTCCTTTATAATGTTTTTCAACCATTATGGTAAGTTTCATCTCTTCTCGGTCAAATCCTTCAACTTTAAATGAAACATTCTTATCAATAGGTAATTTATTCCATTTATTTAATCCAAATTTTTTAACAATTCTATTTCTAAATGATAAAAATTCTTTAATTTTTTCTCCGCCAGCATCTTCATCCTCATCAAGTTTTTCTAAAATTTTTTCAAATTGTCTTTCAACAACATTATTGAATGCGTTTGAATCAAAATTATCATAATCTTGATATTCATATGAATTTTCTTGCCAACCACCTAATCGTCCTGTACCTGAATATTCAACAATTTGATTAAACAAAGAGATTACATCTATTTTTGGTAATTGTAGTCTTGTTGACCACATTAATAAGTTGGCTGCGGTTGTTGCAATTTGGTCATAATCTCTAACAAGTGTAAACCCAATTGACTCTAAAAAATTGTTAACTTCATTCTCAATTGAATTTCTTGCGGTTGTTAACATCTCACTATTTTTTTCGGACGCATAATCACCAAGAATCCAATCCATTTCATCTTCAAATAAACTTAATAATGTTTCTGATAATTTAACTTTATAATCATCATTATCTAAATCAAATTCTTCTCCAGGTAATATTAATTCGGCAATTTCTTTTAACTTTTCCTTATTTTCTTCATTAAGCTCACCATAGACTACATAACCTTGTTTAAAATCATCTTCAATAGTATAGGAATCCATAAATTCATAACTACCATAAGTTGAATTAATGGCATTTAAAAACCATTGGTCATCTTCAGATATATCTAAAGTTTTAAAAAACTTGTCGTCTTCATCAAAATCAATTACAATAGTACTTTGACCTAATGGGTCTGAAGGTTTAACTTTAAGTATAGCATCGTCAGAGTCCTCCAATTCACGATAATCAATTTTACCTCTTGTAAACGCTCTAATAGCCTTAATAAATTCACCCGAACCTATTAACTCATCAATTAAGTCATTTTGGTTTGGGAAAGTTTCTCTTAAATCATCCAAAGAAACTAATCTATCCTGAGCATTATAAACTTCGGTTTTTCTATCTTCCGTATTTCTATACAACGCCATTTTGTTATTTTCTTTCTTCTTAATGAAATAATATAACAAACCTGTTTTAATGTATTTTTCAAAATATCCTGAACTACCAGAGCTAGATGTACACCATTTGGTATTTGCACCATAATAACAAGACGCAGCATGAGATTTTGGTCTAATTACCAAAACATCATCATCTTCATATAATCTTTCGGCTTGAGATTTTAACTCTCTTTCTTTTTCTCTTTCAGTTTTCTTACTATCAACAATCTCCATCAAAGTTCTAATGAACTCAGGATTTTCATATTGACTAATGTCTTTAAAAGATTTGGCAATCCCCTCAATGTTTGGGACCATTCCGTTTCTTTCTCTAAAAATTGTTTCAGCTTTCCAAATATCGTCTTCACTTATTCTATTAACATTATTATGGAACCATGGAATGACCATACTCAAAATGTCTCTAATTGCGTCTTGTTGTGTGACGTTAAGACCTCCCTTTTGTCCTGCAAGTTGCGGGATTATCTTTTCAAGTTGTTTGGCTATATAATCAACGTATTTGTACCCTGTTGGGTCAACAGATAACATACGGTCAATAAATGAACCATCATATTCAAACCTCTGTTTTAGACGTTTTGAGACATCTTCTTTCCTACCTTCTATTATTATCACCGTTGATTTTTATTATAAATACCAAATTTGTTTGGAATTTCCATATTTATTGTTACCTTTGTACAACAAATCACAGGTGGCTCCCTTAATAGTTAAGGCTGACCTTAAGCATCTGACGTAAGTCTATACAGGGGGCGAAAGTGATTTATTGTTCTTTGAAAATATGGGGGTGCATGGTATTGATTGGCATGGTTGGGGATAGGTGGCACGTCGGAGCTGAATTAACTTCGTTATCAACTGGTTTAAAACAATCAAATGGCAATACTTTTGCTAAGCTTGCTGCTTTAGGTCTTACTAAAGAAGAAGCTGTTGTTACTATCTAAGGTAGGGAACAACAACGGGGTCGGTGAACATTAACCTAGCAACAGAAGTTCTCACACAGGTGGAAAAATGATTAAACCTTAAATTGAGTCGTCCATTGGTGGTTAGTTTACGATGGTGAAGAACAAACTGAATATTTTGGAACATTAGAAAATGTTATCCTAAACGTGTAGTCATTTATTGTCAAAATGAGCAAGACGAGGGTTCGAATCCCTCCACCTCCACCAAAATTAAGGGTTCCAATTGGAACCCTTTTTTTATTCACATAATTTTACTATATTTTGAAAATGGGAACAGATTGTAATATATGTAGTACTAAATGTTTTGGTAGAGAAGGTTACCATGGCAGTTGTTGTACTTTAGAAGATAGAGATTGGATTATTGGACCTCACCATGACACTGAAGATTTTATTAAAAAACTATCATTAAAGTTAGGTAGAGAAATTCAAGAAGAAGAAATTTTTATAAACTATGATGAAGGTAGTAAATTGTTTCCCAACAAATCAACTTGGCAAAATCCAGAATCTTATCCTGCTCTTAGAGTTGATTTTTTTAATCCAAGACTTCCTTGTATTTTTTATAACACAAAAATAAAGGCATGTACAATGTATGACATTCGTCCTAATACTTGTGAAATATATGAATGTGATTACTTGGCAAGTAATACATAACCAATTACCAATATATTTATTTGTATGAGATTAACACCAATCCTTATACAAGAGGGTCGTAAAGAAGATTTACGAAAAAAATACATTGAAA
>Ga0209297_1000723_pt1 | contig 20285 bp, 20 predicted proteins | sample S_130805_MF_Meta_FD_187322 | JGI IMG/M metagenome (GOLD analysis project Ga0209297, IMG submission 187322) | Freshwater microbial communities from Lake Simoncouche, Canada to study carbon cycling - S_130805_MF_MetaG (SPAdes) (version 2) | ecosystem: Environmental > Aquatic > Freshwater > Lake ...
AACATTTGTGCCTCTCCTAATTTCATCCTGGACCTGGAAAAGGTTGCCATGTCTAGGTTTTGGTTAAATCGATTAAGTGCCAGACTACTACTGTGTCTAGTAATCCTGCATTAGGAAAATTCAAGCCCAGAACCCAAGCGGCTATCTTGGTTGGCCTCAAGGTTTTAGTGCGCCTAGGCAAAAGGTTTTTAAGTAGGTACGGCACAGTCGCAGTTAGCGGAGCATCTATGGCCCCCACACTAAATGAAGGCGACTGGGTTGTGGTCAGATGGAGACCAAGACGTAAGAAACTTGAAGTAGGAAATATTGTGGTGATTGAAAGAGATGAACAACCGGGAATTCAGTACATCAAGCGAATTACAAAAATTGAGAAAAAACGGTATTGGGTTGAAGGTGACAACTCTGAACCAAGTATCGATTCTCGAAGTTGGGGTTTTCTTACCCGTAAAGAGATTATTGGAAAATTTCTATTTAGATATTGGAAACGTAAAAGTTAATTACAAAAAGTTTTAATTTCTCACTGGCATTTTTAAGAAATTATTTCTACTTGCAGGAAATTATTTCTACTTGCAGGAAATTATTTCTACTTGCAGGAAATTATTTCTAGTCTCAAAAACTAGCGCTGAAAAGCTTCAAAAATTAAGGCTTTTTGCTCTTCTTCATGTAAGTGATGATTTCCAGTAGCCGGAGCTGCTGATGCACGTCGAGATACTCGACGTAAAACGCGACCATCAAATACTTCTAAAGTGTTTAGCGCAATAAATGGCCAAGGACCTTGGTTTGCGGGTTCATCTTGCACCCAAAGCATGGTGGCATTTGGATGTTTGGCAGCAACTTCGCGCATTGCTTGAGCTGGTAATGGATAAAGCTGTTCAATTCGAACGATCGCTGTTGTGTTCTCACCTAACTTTGCGCGCTCTGCGGTTAGGTCGTGATAAACCTTGCCGGAACAGAAAATCAATCTAGTTGCATTTGAAACAGTTGGGTCATCCAATAAAGGTTTGAAATTGCCATTGGTGAAATCGGCAAGTGATGAAGCGGCAGCTTTTAAGCGCAACATTGATTTAGGAGTAAAGAGAATTAATGGACGACGTGCAGGGTTTGCCATATGCCAACGCAGCAAGTGGAAGTAAGAGGCAGGTGTAGATGGTTGAGCTACGGTCATATTCTCTTCTGCGCAAAGCAACAAGAATCTTTCGATACGCGCTGATGAATGATCAGGGCCTTGGCCTTCGTAACCGTGTGGAAGTAGTAATACAACAGAGGAACGCTCGCCCCATTTTTGTAGAGATGAAGAGATAAATTCATCAATGATGGTCTGGGCACCATTTGCAAAATCTCCGAATTGACCTTCCCAAAGTACAAGTGAATCTTCGCGCTCAACTGAATAACCGTACTCAAATCCCATCGCGGCATATTCAGACAACAAGGAGTTAATTACGAAAAATTGATTTTCGTTTTCGATTAATCCTCTAAGTGGCATCCATTCATTTCCAGTTACTTGATCAGTAATAACCGCGTGACGTTGACTGAATGTTCCACGTCCAACATCTTGCCCAGCTAAACGAATGTGTTTGCCATCTAGCAAAATTGAGCCGAATGCGAGTGCTTCGCCCATTGCCCAATCAATAGTTCCTTCATTTAACATTTCAACTCTGCGGGCAAGTTGTGGAATAAGTTTTGGATGAATTGTAAATCCGTCTGGAGTAGCGGTTTGGGTTGCGGCAATTTTGCGAGCAACAACTTCAGGAATTGCAGTATTTACTACATCAGGGCCATGGAAGTCAGGAACTTTTGTTCCATCTGGTTCTGGTTCGGTGTTATGGACTGCCGTAAAGATATTTTCAAGTTGGCTCTGGAAGTCGCGAAGAACTTCATCAGCTTCTTCAGTAGAGATATCTCCACGTCCAATTAACGCTTCGGTATACAAAGTACGAGTGGATCGTTTTTCATCAATCAACTTGTACATAAGTGGTTGAGTAAAACTTGGTTCGTCGCCCTCGTTGTGACCGCGACGGCGGTAACAAATCATGTCGATTACAACATCTTTATTAAATTCTTGGCGATACTCAAAGGCCAAACGAGCAACACGTACGCAAGCTTCTGGATCGTCACCGTTTACGTGGAAAATCGGCGCCTGAACCGTTCGAGCAACATCAGTCGCATATCTTGATGAACGAGCAGCGTTTGGTGATGTAGTAAATCCAACTTGGTTATTTACGATTACATGGATGGTTCCGCCAGTGCGATATCCAGGCAGTTGGGATAAGTTCAAAGTTTCAGCAACTACTCCTTGTCCTGCAAATGCAGCGTCACCATGCAATAAAACCGGAAGAATTGAATACGCCTCGCGAATGTTTGTACGATCTTGCTTTGCGCGGACGATTCCTTCAAGAACTGGGTTTACAGCTTCTAAGTGTGAAGGGTTTGCGGCCAGATAAACATTAGTTTGTGCGCCAGATTCAGCCGTAAATCTTCCGGTGCTACCTAAATGGTATTTAACATCGCCCGAACCTTGAACTGCATTCTCAGCGTAGTGACCTTCAAACTCTTGGAAAATTTGGCCATAAGATTTTCCAGCAATATTTGCTAACACATTTAAACGGCCACGGTGCGGCATACCAATACTTACCTCTTGCAACTGGGCTTCAGCAGCGGAGGAAAGAATTGCATCCAGAATTGGAATTACAGATTCGCCACCTTCAAGTGAGAATCTCTTTTGCCCAACAAACTTAGTTTGCAGGAATGTTTCAAAGGCTTCTGCGCTATTTAACTTACGCAAAATTCTAAGTTGCTCTTCGCGAGCAATTCTTGGTGATCCAACTTCAATTTTGCTTTGCATCCATTTGCGCTCTGCTGGATCGCTCAAATGCATGTACTCAATACCAATTGCTCGGCAATATGAATCACGCAAAATTCCAAGAATGTTACGCAACTTCATAAACGGCTGAGTTCCAAAACCACCAGTGGCTACTTCGCGATCAAGATCCCAAAGAGTTAAACCATGAGTTACAACATCTAAATCTGGATGTGAGCGCATATGGAATTCAAGTGGATCGGTATCGGCCATTAAGTGACCACGGCTGCGATAAGCGTGGATTAACTCCTGAACGCGTGCAGTTTTATGAATGTCATCATCTTTGGTGCGCTCAATATCTGCATTCCAACGAATTGGGGCATACGGAATACGAAGAGCGGCGAAAATCTCATCGTAAAAACTCTCTTCGCCAAGCAAGATCTCATGAACTCGACGCAAGAAATCTCCGGATTGAGCACCTTGGATAATTCGATGGTCGTAAGTGCTTGTGAGAGTTACGGTTTTGCTAATCGCAAGGCGTGCAAGCGTTTCATCACTAGCGCCCTGATATTCAGCTGGATACTCCATCGCGCCAACACCAAGAATTAAACCTTGACCTTGCATCAAGCGTGGAACTGAATGGACGGTTCCGATTGTTCCTGGATTTGTAAGTGAAACTGTTGTGCCAGCAAAATCTTCAACTGTTAGGGCACCCGTACGAGCTTTCTTAACTACTGCTTCATACGCTTCCCAGAATTGCGCGAAATCCATTCCTTCGCAACCTTTAATCGATGGAACTAATAATTGTCTGGTTCCATCAGATTTAGCTAAATCAATCGCGATTCCTAAATTGATGTGGTCTGGATGTCCAACCGCTGGTTTATCTTCTAAATGTGTGAAAAATGAATTCATCTCTGGCATTGCACGCAAAGCTTTGATCATTGCATAGCCGATTAAATGTGTGAAAGAAACTTTTCCACCACGACCGCGCTTCAAGTGGTTGTTAATAACAATTCGATTATCAATCAATAATTTTGCGGGGATTGCACGAACGCTAGTTGCGGTTGGAACTTCAAGTGAGGCTTCCATATTTGTAACAACTCTTGCAGCGGTTCCACGAAGTGCATCAACACTTCCGGCGCTAGGAGATGAAATAACAGGCGCTGCTTTACGAACTGGATCAGCTGGAAGTGGAGTAGAACTTCTAGAACTAGTAACTACTTGTGGTTGCAATGGATTTCCTTGTTGTGGTGCTGATGCTGGAGTAGAAGCACTTGGAGTTGCTGCCGGAGTTGCGGCTGGCGCAGGTGTTGCAGGTGCACTTGTCATTTGTATTTCAGCACGTAGCGTTGATGGTGCTGGTGGTGCATCAACATGTGCACGTTTTGGTGCTGGTGGAGCGCCACCCGATGAAGGCAGCGGAACATTTGCGGCAAGTTGTTGAATGTTGAGAGGTGTTACTTGAGATGCGCCGTTACTTGCGCCGTTGCTTGAACCATTACTTGAAGTTGTAGTTACACCAACAGAACCATTGCCATTGATTAAATGTGCATTTGCTGCAAAGAATTCAATCCATTGTGGATCAACAGAGGCAGGATCGGCGATGTACTTTTCGTACATCTCTTCCACTAACCATTCATTGGCGCCAAAAGCACCACCGAAATCCGCTGTCGACACTGACTACTCCTATCGCGGTAAGACAAGGGTAAGCGTATACATCCTGCTTCCGGATGAGGAACTAGAGAGCGGAATTATGAGATTGTTTCACCTCCCAATCTTTAATTCAGGCTATTTATGAGGCAGATCACAAGGTCTAGGCAGGAGATTGCAACTCCAGGGGGACGGGTCGCGCGGATCGAACGAACCGGATGGATCGGATGGATCGCGCGGATCGAGCGGACCGGATGGATCGGGCTTTCAGTAACCAGAATCCAGTCCCTCAAGCAATTCATCCGGATCACTCCGCGATGATGGAACAACAAATCAATAAAAGGACCGGATTATTTATTGTCCATTAATCATTTTGGCTAATAACAATCTCGCTTAATAACGATCTCGCTCGGAGGAAATAAAGCCGTATCCGTGCACCCCTACTAATCGACAACGCAGAATGTTAGGCTTTTCAAAATACCAATTCGCAATTTACTTACCTAATTTCAAGAATTTAAGACTCTATGACTGGAGCGTAAATGAGAGTTTTAGCAATCGCCGCACACCCTGACGACATCGAATGGCTTTGTGGTGGAACTCTTGCATTGTGCGCACAACGCGGGGATGAAATCTTTATTGCAATTGCTACAAATGGAAATGTTGGCTCCGGTGAACCTGGTGCAAAGAAAGATGAGATTGCTCGAATACGTCACGAAGAAGCTAAAACTTCTGCTGCGGTAATTGGTGCAAAAGTTATTTGGATGGATTTTGATGACGAATTTCTTTTTGATGATCGACCAACTCGTGAAAGATTTATTGACGCAATTCGCGAGGCACGTCCAGACATCATGTTTGTCCTTAGCGAAAATGATTACCATCCAGATCATCGACTTGCTGGATCAATTGCACGCGACTGCAGAATCCCAGTGAGTGTTCCGCTAGTTCAAACTAAGCTTCCTGAAACCCCAATCCCAACAACTTTCATAATGGACACAATTATGGGTAAAGGATTCGAGCCTGAGTTTTATGTTGATGTCACATCCGTTATGGACATCAAAGAGAAGATGCTTTCGTCACACGTCAGCCAAGTTGCGTGGACGGAGCATATGTACTCAATTGGATTCACTGAAAATATGAATGTTCAAGCAAGATTCCGTGGAGTTCAGGGCGGCTTCAAATTTGGCGAAGGATTTAGATTGCTACAGGATTGGCCATCAACAGGCGGGTACGAACTTTTGCCTACCGGTAAGAAGTAATCTTTAAATGAGCGACAATCAAAAAGCAACATCAAAGTTTCGCCTCGCAACAAGTGCGTTGATATCTTTTGAGGGAATTTTAGTTTTAAGCGGTGGAGCTTTCTTGATAGTCGAATCATTTATTTCAGAAGCAAAAAATCCAGATGCACTGTTAGTAGAAATTCTGTTCGCGATCTTGGCTGGAATAGGGCTACTTTTTGCTGCATTGGGAATCAAGCGAAAAAAGCGTTATGGATATTCACCAGCACTCCTTGCAAATTTTATTGCATTCGCAGTTTCCTTCTATTTACGTGATGCTGATCGGATTTTGCTCGCAAATCTTTTAGCTTTAATTAGCGCTGTATCTGTGATTTCAATAATTCTTCTCTCTCACCCAACAAGTAAAGTTTAGGACCGCAGGCAATTGTGAAAAGAGGATGATGAATTTCTCTTCACACGACGGGCTACATGATGCATTGACGGGTGCGCTAACACTCCTAGCTTTTTATGAAGCGGTAGAGCGTGAAATTGCTCGGGCAAGACGCGATCCCATTAATCTTCATTTGCTACTTTTAAAATTACCAGTTCCAATTAAAAATGCTTTTTCTGATAGCGAGAGCACCCATACTAATAAAGAACCTATTGAGCAAGAACAACTTTTAGTACAACTCATCGAACTAGTTCATGCACTTAGAATTTCCTTAAGAATCAATGATCTGATTTCCAGAACGGGTCTTGGTGAAATTTCGGTTGTTTTCAGTGGTAACGCAGAGGAACTAAAGAAGCGAGTGCTAGAAACAGCAAAGAATTTTTCTGCGGAAGTAGCGATAGTTGAATACCAAGAGAATTGGAAATTAGCAGAATTTCTACTTGCTGGAGATGTGGAATTGCAGAATATGGTTAAAGCAAAAAAAGATGGAACCACTTAGAGTTTACAATTACGCAAAGTATTTTAATCAGAGCTAAAAGTGGAATTAACTGATAATTTAATTGAAGTGTGGGGATTAAAAATCATTAGAAGAGATAAATCAAAATTCTTACCTTGTGGAAGATCCCTTTGTTAACTTTGGCCCATTGCAGCATTTTCTGGATGATCGAGAAATCGAAGAAATCTGGATAAATGCTCCAGAGCGAATCTTTATTGCCCGTAATGGAGAAAGTGAATTAACGACCTTAGTTCTCGAAACCAATGAAGTGCGCGATTTAGTTGAGCGAATGCTGGCATTAACAGGTCGCAGAGTCGACTTATCAAATCCTTTTGTTGATGCGAGATTGCCAAGTGGGGCCAGGTTGCATGTTGTGATTCCAGATGTCACCGCTGAACATTGGGCAATTAATATTCGCAAACTCTCTTTGCAAGCGAACTCATTAGATGACTTAATCCCTGTGGGAGCTCTAACGCAAAACATCGCAAATTTCTGCAGTGCTGCAGTCAAAAGTGGTCTTAACATTTTAGTAAGTGGGGCCACCCAAGCGGGAAAAACTACTTTTCTGAATTGTTTAATCGGTGAAATACCTTCTAATCAACGACTAATAACAATAGAAGAAGTTTTTGAGTTATCTCCACGCTTGCCTGATGTTGTTGCATTGCAAACCCGTGAAAAAACATTGGATGGAGATGGCGAAATAAGTTTACGCAGATTAATTAAAGAGGCATTAAGGATGCGGCCATCTCGCATCGTGGTTGGCGAAGTTAGGGAAGCAGAAGCACTTGATTTACTAATCGCTTTGAATTCAGGAATTCCGGGAATGGCAAGCATTCATGCAAACTCGGCACGAGAAGCGATTCGAAAACTGTCCACCCTGCCTCTATTGGCAGGCGAAAATATCTCATACGAATTCGTAATACCAACGGTAGCTAATTCAATTGATTTAGTTATTCATTGTGAATTGGACTCTACGGGTAAGAGAAGAGTGCAAGAAATTGCTTCATTGAGCGGCCGGGTTGAGGGTAACCACATTGAGATTGAGGAGTTAATCACCTATAAAAATGGAGATTATGTCCGTGGCTTTGCCACTATTCCAAAACTAGAAAAAATTAAATCAACTATGAAGTCGCTGAATCTCGATGAAGAGAATTTTCTATTATGAATCAAAAAAACATATCTTTGCTATTAATTTGGCAGATTTTTACCTTAGGGATTTTCATTCTACTTATTCCTAAATACAAAAATGAGATGAGCATGAAAAATCATCCGAGACAGGATATAGATTTAAAACAAAAACTAAAAAAATATGAAAATCAACTCATATCTATTGGTTGTGCAGTTTTAAGTTACTTTCTTCTCGAGTTGATTAGTAAAACTTTAGTTATCTCATTACCGCTAAGCATTGTTGCGGGGTCAATTCCTTGGATAAAAAGCAACTCTCAAAAACGTAAGAAACAAAAATCGATTCAAGATGCTTGGCCAGAGGCGTTGGATCACGTCAATTCGGCTATCAAATCAGGAGTACCCATCTCTGAAGCGTTATCAAATTTGGCAGAGAGAGGACCAATTGTCCTTTCGCCGCTATTTAAAGAGTTCAAATCTCAAGTCAAGGCATCTGGGAATTTAGAATCAGCCCTTAAGACTTTATGTCTAACAACGCAAGATCCAGTTTTTAGGCGATTAACTCAAACAATTCTATTAGTGCGTAATGTCGGTGGAGTACAAGTCGGTTTGGTACTAAGAACTTTCACGGCATTCCTTAGGAATGATTTAGCCGCAAAACGGGAAATTGAAATGCGACATGGGTGGATTTCAAATACTGCGCGAATAGCGTGCTCGGCGCCATGGTTGCTGCTGATTTTTCTAACATTGCAACCGCAAACACGAAATGCCTACAACACACTTACTGGCGCGATTGTAGTTTTTACTGGGAGCTTGGTCATATTAATTGCTTACATTTGGATGAATAAATCGGCCCAACATGCATCTGGGCAATAAATTGAAAAAGAAATTTTCATACTCACGAGCAGAGTTTCGGTTGCAAGAATTTTTGAAAAAGGCATTACCTGTGCAAAGAGTTACTTGGTCTCTGGTTGGAATTCTAATATGTGAACTAGGTTACTTACTGTCTCTTTCTTTAGCGCCTTTCTCAAGCTATAAATTCTTATTCTTTGGAGTCTTAGGAGCACTAATAGGTGATCGATCCAAAAAGAAAAGTACTTCAAGTGAAAACAAAAAAAGAGTTCTTCAGCTAAGAAGAGACTTCCCATACTTTGTCGAAAATTTATCCCTTTGCATTACTGCAGGGCTCTCACCGACTATGTCTATTAAAGCAATACTAGAGAATGATCTTTTAGATTCTCAACAGCGAACACTTTTTAATGAATTAAATATATTTCTTTCAGATACTGATCAAGGTAAGAGCGTTACTTTCGCGCTAGATCGCTTCGCGGAAAGAATAAAACTCCCAGAAATATATCGGTTTGTAGATGTGCTGATTGTGACTATGGAAAGAGGTACGCCATTGGCAGAAGTGCTTCGACAGCAGGCTTTTGATTTACGTGAGGCACAAAGAAGAGAATTATTAGATTTGGGTAGTAAAGCAGAAGTAAAAATGATGGTTCCAGTCGTATTTCTAATATTGCCCGTCTCGATACTTTTTGCTCTTTGGCCAAGTCTTTATCAACTCAATCAGATGAGTGCATTCTAGCAACTTAATTTACTGGTAGGCGTAGAAAAAATCTAGCAACAAACTAACAGGAAGGCAGTTAATTGAATCAGAAAATGAAAACAAGGTTGAATGAGGTAGTAGTGAATTTACAAGTAAAGCTTTGGGCGCAATCTGATAGAGGCGATGTGCCAGGTTGGGTATTGGTGGTTTTAATGACCGCTGGGTTAGTTACGGGGATCTGGACCGTTGCTGCACCAAGGCTAAATACCTTGTTGCGAAATTCATTAGATTCTATGAATGCTATTAGATAGCAATAAAAATGAACAAAAATATTAAGAAAAAATCAGAATCTATAAAATTAATTAGGCTAGGGTTCTTAAAGGATTCGGGGAATGTAGAGAGTGCTCTTGTTTTGATTCCTTTACTCATTTTGTTTGCTGGAATTATTCAATTGTATTCTTTTCAGAATACTAAGAGTGCAATGGAGCTTGTGGCAGAAGGGGTTGCGGCATCTAGTGTCTCAATTCAAAATACATTTGCAGCACAATTTGCTGCTCAGGAATATTTGAATAGACCCGGTTTGCCAAAATTTGTTAACTCGGATTTGCTCGAAGTGACAGTAAAAGATGAGCAAGTGACTGGATTCATTATTAGAAAAGTTTATCTGAGAGATTTAAAGCATCACAACTTGGTTGGATTTTTACCACTGCAAGTTGTTTCTACTATTGTTATAAATTGAGAATATCTAATAGTTTGCGACATATAAATGTTTGTTTGAGTTGGCGCAAATTAATCAAAGCAAAAGCCAAGCCCCTTTTTGCAATTTATGCGGATAAAGGGAGCGCAACTTTAGAATTTGTCGCATTGGCAGTCCCTTTATTAGTTCCCCTTTTGCTATTTTCCACCCAACTCTCTTTAACCACTTCAAAAGATGTATTACTTCACAATGCTCTGAGAGAGAGCTCGCACCTATTTATAAATTCCAATAATGATTATGTTGCTCGTAGTAAAGTAGATTTATTCTTGAGTAAAGAGTTCCCTTCAGCAAGCATTTCAATCATTTGCGATGCAACACCTTGTCTCACCCATAATTCCTTGGTTCATTTTCAGATTAATTTTGATGGAAATTCACAAAGTTTCACGTTTTCTGTCGGCAGTTGGCAGTGAAATTTTCTTTTATTAAAAGCGACGAAGGTTCTGTAACGCCATTGATACTTGGTTTTACATTAATTATCGCCTCTATGATTGCAATTTTAAGTGATATAACTTTTTTGGGAAATGCTCATTTATCTCTTAAATCAGAAGGACAAAGAGTTCTTGCAGATGGTTTACGAGATTTGTCTACCGAAGTTTATTACCAAGGCAATTCGGAGATCGGCAGCGCAGTGCCGATAAATTGCCAAGAAACATTTTTGAATATCTTGAACGAGGTGCAAGAAACCCGATTCTTTCTAAGTGATCAGCCTCTCACAATTAGAGATTATAAATGCAAAAATTCCTGGATTGAATTTGAGATAGCTGCAAAAGTTTTGCTACCTTTTTCACCAAGATTCTTAGCGGATATTAATCCGACGCTTACGTCACTTATAAGTGGCGGATCGCGCTACTTTTCAGATTAGTCCTCTCAACCACTATCCTTAACCTATGTCTGATCGTGAATTCCCCTTGGAGATCGAGCAATTAGCTCAATCTCTTTCATCGATCCGCAAAGTTTTGGATTTTGATGCGATGGAAAGAGAGATAGCCACTCTGCAAGAAGAGGCTGGAGATCCAAATCTTTGGAATGATCAAGAGAATGCTGCGCGAGTAACCAGCAAATTGGCTCGGTTACAAAATGAAATCGAGCGAATTGAAAAGTTAGTTAGTCGAGTTGATGATGTTCGAGTTTTGGTTGAATTAGCCGAGGGTGAAAATGACGCTGACACATTGGCTGAAGCCGTAAATGAATTAGATTTATTAAAACGCGCCGTTGCTGAATTAGAGATTCGTACTTTGTTAAATGGGGAGTACGACTCACGTGATGCACTACTTACAATCAGATCTGAAGCTGGCGGTGTTGATGCTGCTGATTGGGCGCAGATGTTGTTGCGTATGTACACAAGGTGGGCAGAAAGACACGGACACAAATTTGAAATATTAGATTTATCCCATGCAGAAGAAGCTGGAATCAAATCTGCAATTGTGCGAGTGAGTGCTCCGTACGCTTACGGAACTCTTTCTGTTGAACAGGGAACTCATCGACTAGTACGTATATCTCCGTTTGATAGTCAGGCACGTCGCCACACTTCCTTTGCGGGCGTTGAAGTTGTGCCGGTCGTTGATCAAAGTGATCACATAGAAATTGATGAAAAAGACTTACGGGTTGATGTATTTCGTTCAAGTGGACCTGGTGGGCAAGGTGTTAACACAACCGATTCTGCAGTGCGCATTACTCACCTACCAACAAATATTGTTGTTTCATGTCAAAATGAAAGATCACAAATTCAAAACCGTGCAACAGCAATGGCAGTTTTACAATCAAAATTGCTGGACCTTCGTCGCGTTGAAGAACGCGCGCGTATTGATGCACTAAAAGGTGACACCACTGGTTCATGGGGAAATCAAATGCGAACATATGTGTTGCAGCCATATCAATTAGTGAAAGATTTGCGAACTGATTTTGAAACTGGAAATACCGGCGCAGTTCTAGATGGCGAAATTGATGGATTTATCGAAGCTGGTGTGCGTTGGAGAAGATCCAGCGAGGGATAAGCAATGCAGATTATTTAGCAGTGGAAATGTGCTCAAAATATGGATAAATGTCAGAAAATTCACTGGGTAAATCGAGCGTAAATCAGCGGTATCTCAGGATCGCTCCCTAGAATCAAGTAGTGAGGTGCGCATGATTCGCTTTGAAGGCGTCAGCAAGATCTACCCCAACCAGGAGCGAGCAGCTCTTGATGGGGTTAATTTGGACGTCGCAAAAGGGGAGTTTGTCTTTCTCGTAGGACTATCAGGCAGCGGTAAATCCACCTTTTTACGTTTAGTACTCCGCGAGGAATTACCGACGACTGGAAAGATTTATGTAGCTGGCAAAGATTTGAGTCAATTATCTGCATGGAAATTACCCGAGTTACGTCGCCAAGTCGGCACTGTCTTCCAAGATTTTCGACTTTTGCCTAACAAAACTGTGAGTGAAAATATTGCCTTCACTTTGCATGTACTTGGCTACTCGAAGAAAGAGATCAGCCGCGAGGTTCCAGAAGTTTTAGATTTAGTAGGACTTGATGGCTACGGAGATCGTCGTCCAAGTCAATTATCTGGCGGCGAACAACAAAGAGTTGCAATCGCTCGAGCATTTGTTAGCCATCCATCAATTTTGATCGCAGATGAGCCAACTGGAAACTTAGATCCGGCAACAAGTGTTGGAATTATGAAATTACTAGATCGAATTAACAGAACAGGTACGACAGTAGTTATGGCAACTCATGACAGTGGCATTGTTGATCAGATGCGTAAACGTGTAATCGAATTAGATGGCGGACATGTTGTTCGAGACCAAGTCCGTGGCGTCTACGGATATAGCGGTTAGGGGATTAAATGCGCGCCGGTTTTGTTTTCTCTGAAGTAGGAATAGGCCTACGCCGAAATTTAACGATGACTTTTGCTGTCATCGTGACTGTTGCAATCTCGCTTTCGATGCTTGGGATTGGTCTATTAACCAATTCACAAGTAGGCGTAATGAAAGATTATTGGTACGACAAAATTGAAGTATCGGTTTATCTGTGTGGCGATCTTTCGGTTTCCCCATCATGTTCGGGCGGAACAATTACGGCAACTCAACGTGAAGAGATTCGAACTGACTTAAATGCACTTCCAGTTGTCGCTCAAGTTTATTACGAGTCTAAGGCTGAAGCGTTTACAAGATTCCAAGAGAGATTTAAAGATTCTGCGATTGCACAAAATGTTACTGCAGAGCAATTGCCGGAATCATTCAGAATTAAATTAAAGGACCCAACTCAATTTTCTGTAGTTCAAAGCGCATTTGCTGGTCGACCAGGTGTTGATGTCGTCCAGGATCAACGTGCAATTTTAGAGAAATTCTTTAGATTGCTAAACGTTCTTAGAAATGGCGCATTGCTGATTGGTTTAGCAAGTGTTCTAACTGCCGCATTACTTATTTCAAACACAATCAGAATTGCCGCCTTTAATAGGCGACGCGAAACTGGCGTGATGAAACTCGTTGGTGCATCTTCATTCTCTATCCAGTTGCCATTTTTATTAGAAGGAGTTTTCTCAGCTCTAATTGGCTGGGGCTTTGCGACCGGCTTGCTTTCAACCTTTAAATATTTGATCGATACAAGAGTGGCTCCGCTTCTGACATTTACTAAATTCTTTGGTTGGGATTCAGTCTGGGTGGCTTCTGGTTACTTGCTATTTACTGGAGTTTTAGTCGCAACAGTGGCCTCTTTTGTCACATTACGCAGATTTGTGAAGGTATAAAACGCTAACTCTGCGAGTCCTTTAGGATTAGCACATGAAACGCCGGCAGATCGAAATATCAGCATTGATAGTTTTTACGTCAGTGCTGTCATTTGCGCTGGGTCAAAATTTTAATAAATCTACAAATTCGATAGATCAGGCGTTAGATCGGATTGTTACTGCTGGAGCTTTAGATAAATCAGCATTAGAGCGAGCCGCAATAGAGGGAATGTTGAGAGCCACCGGTGATCGTTGGTCTTCTTACTACGACTCAAATCAAACCAGCGAGGAGAGTCAGAATTTAGCTGGACGTTATAGCGGTGTTGGAATTTGGTTACGCGCCGGAATCGGTGGGGGATCCGAGATCTCATCTTTGAAAAAAGATTCTGTAGCAAAACGGGCTGGCTTGAAAGTCGGGGATGTAATTATTTTGGTTGACAATGTTGATCTTTCTAGTGCCTCAGTCAACGAAGTTGCTACGGCACTGCGTGGTAAAGCAGGAGCTGTTTTAAAGCTTTCAGTTTTGCGTAAGGGGATCGAACAAAAGTATGAACTTGCGCGCGAAGAGTTTCAATCCGACGATGTATCTACAGACCAAGTTAAGAAAAATATCCTTTACTTACGAATTGATGCATTTAGCGAAAACGTAGTTGAAGATGTTAAGTCGGAATTGGGACAGGGCAATTATCAAAAAGGTTTAATTCTGGATTTAAGAGACAACCCTGGTGGAATCTTGAGCGTGGCTACTGATTTTGCCGCACTTTTCCTTTCAAAGGGTGCAATAGTTTCTTATGACATGGCAAATGGAGATCGCAAGACCATTCAGGTCGATTCACCAGCCAGCATTAATGTTCCGGTGGCTATTTTGATAAATGAAAATACTGCGAGTTCCGCCGAAGTAGTTTCTGGTGCTTTGCAAGACCGAAATCGCGCAGTGCTTATTGGTTCTAATACTTTCGGAAAAGGATCAGTCCAGGAATCATTGAAGCTTGCTAATGGATCCAGCATTGAAATTACTGTTGGTCGCTTACGCACACCATTAGGTAAATTCATTGAAGGCAAAGGGATAAAACCGGATTTAGCGGCTAGCGAAGCGCAATCTTTGCCAAAAGCTATCGAGTTGATTAAGGCGCTTTCAGATATTCTAAAGCCAGCGGATCAAAAGAGTTTTTCAAATTCAACAGTTCAGTCAAGTGGTAATCATGGCTAAAGAGAATGGGCGTAAATTGATCGCCCAAAATAAAAAAGCACGTCATGATTATTCAATCGAAGATGTTTATGAATGTGGCGTTGTGTTAACGGGTACTGAAGTTAAATCTCTTCGTGCTGGGCGGGCATCTTTAGTAGATGGTTTTGCAACTTTCACAGAGGACGAATTATTTCTACAAGGCGTGCATATACCTGAGTACTTTGAAGGATCTTGGAATAATCATGCACCTCGACGTGAGCGCAAACTTTTGCTGCACAAACGTGAATTAAGCAAGTTGCATGCAATTGTTAAGGAAGGTGGGCTTACTTTGGTTCCACTTTCACTTTATTTCAAAGATGGTAAAGCTAAAGTTGAGCTAGCTCTAGCTCGTGGAAAGAAATCACATGACAAACGACAGGCTCTGAAAGAACGTGAGGCAGGTCGTGAAATTGCTAGATCTATGGGTACCAATCGAAGCGGCGATTAATCGTTAACTGAATGCTTGAGAACTAGCGAAAGTGCTGCTCTAGTTAGCCGGGGTTTGTAAGCTGAATCTTCATCAAAATTAACTTTTGTCACTTAGACCATCTGGTGATTTCACGCTCAAATCGGCAGTAAATGTGGCGCAAAGTAGAAGTTATTACCTATAGCGAGTAACGTTCTTTCACGTGCGTTTTCTACATGATGGTTCAGAGACAACTCCTGCCTACGATCTAACTTATGACGATGTTTTCATGGTTCCGTCGCGTTCGGCATTAACCAGCAGACTTGATGTAGACCTAACTACTAATGATGGAACTGGCACAACCATTCCAATTGTCGTAGCAAATATGACCGCAATCGCGGGCCGTCGAATGGCTGAAACAATTGCCCGTCGCGGTGGAATAGTTGTAATACCGCAAGACATTCCGGTCGAAGTTGTCGCAGATGTAGTTTCATGGGTTAAATCACGTCATCCAATTTTTGATACACCAGTAACTCTTGCTCCACATGACACAGTTTCAGATGCAATGACTTTAATTACAAAGCGCGCGCACGGTGCTGTTGTAGTTGTTGAAAATGGCAAGCCAGTTGGAATTGTCACTGAAACAGATTGCGAAGAAGTCGATCGCTTTACTCAAGTACATGCAGTTATGAGTAGTGATTTAATTACTTTGCCACAGGACATTGATCCACGCGCTGCTTTTGAAGCACTAAACACTGCGCGACGTCGACTTGCACCAATTGTTGATAAGAGTGGGAATCTCACTGGAATTATTACTCGCGTTGGCGCATTACGTGCGACGATGTATCAACCGGCTTTAGATGCAAATGGAAAATTACGAATTGGTGCAGCAGTTGGAGTAAATGGAGACGTTGTTGCAAAAGCAACCGCACTTCTAGCTACAGGTATTGATGTACTGGTAATTGATACTGCGCATGGTCACCAAGAAAAAATGCTTGAAGCGTTGAAGAAAATCAAGGCACTGAATCCAAAGGTGCCAATCGTTGCTGGAAATGTTGTTACCGCCGAAGGAACAAGAGATTTAATTGCAGCTGGTGCAGATATTGTGAAAGTTGGAGTTGGCCCAGGTGCGATGTGCACAACTCGAATGCAAACAGGTGTCGGTCGCCCACAATTTTCTGCAGTACTTGAATGCGCTGCTGCTGCTCGCAAATTAGGTAAAGAAGTTTGGGCAGATGGTGGAATTCGCCATCCGCGCGATGTTGCTTTGGCTCTTGCTGCAGGTGCAGCACAAGTCATGATTGGTTCTTGGTTTGCCGGAACTCATGAATCTCCAGGAGATATTCGCCGTGATTCAGCCGGCAAGTTGTACAAAGAATCTTTTGGAATGGCTTCGGCACGCGCTGTCGCCGCACGTACTTCTGCAGAGACTGCATTTGATCGGGCACGTAAAGCTTTATTTGAAGAAGGAATTTCTTCATCCCGGATGTATTTAGATGCCCAACGCCCAGGCGTTGAGGATTTACTTGATTCGATTATTTCTGGAGTCCGTTCAGCCTTTACATATGCAGGTGCTGGAGATATCGCCACTTTCCATGAGCGCGCAGTAATTGGAATTCAATCTGCCGCTGGTTATGCCGAAGGACGCCCGCTACACACCTCTTGGTAAGAGATTCACCCTTTGATGAATTTTTGCCAGATCAATTTGAGTCGGAGATTAGCCCGCAGCAGTTAAAAGTGAACCAAACGCCCTTTGTCACGGTCTATCTACAGCCTCGGTAAAGCGTCCCTGAGATCACTGTCAGTCCCTCCCGCAATGATCAATTACTAAGGGAGGTCATCATGATCTGGTTTTTAACCGTACTAATTTTAGTGAATTTGTTGTGGCCGATAGCTGTACTGGTATTTGTGCTTGTGCTGAGTTACCGATTGCTGAAATTTGTGATCGTTCGACTATGGCAACATTTCTCAAATCGAGTAATGCTAGAAAATGAGTTAAAGCAAATACTTGGGGATGGATATAAAGTCAGTTACCGGAATAAGCGAAAAATGCACTTTTTTAAGCGTTTTCGATCCACAAATGGGGCCATTTCTTAAAGGTCAAGTAAGCCGGTAGAATTAGCGGTTCCACTTAAGTAGTTGCCAACTTTTTAAAGTCGGGCATATGTGGAGAGATAAATAAGAAGGTAAAGCGGAAAACTAAATAGCGAAGTAGTAAAGAATAAAAAGCTTCACACCCATGGGGGTGAACGGTCTCGACTTTGTAACTTGAGACAGATGAAGCGGGCAGAGGAAGCCGGAATGATCTCTTTAACCATAACCGTGCAAACACTTAAGCGCCAGTAAAACTGCCGCTGATTACGCCCTCGCTGCATAAGCGAGCCTCGTAATCCGTTAGCCCAGGATCGCTCTCGGCCTGGTGTCTAGCGCCGAAAGAGGGCTGACGCGAATAAGGGGTTACGAACTTATTCGCGAAACACTTTTCGTAACTGAGTCCGTCGGCTACTTGTGCGTGAGAGAGCCGGGTCTGAGAAAACGTTAATCGCACTACGCCCGTAGAAGAGCTGTTTTACTTACGAAGGACCCGGGTTCGATTCCCGGCACCTCCACTATTTTTAAGTCAGTCATGGTTTAGTCAGTCATGGTCACGCGGAAAATTCTGCTGCAATCAATAATTCTGCCAGATTGCCCAGAAAATCCTCTTAAATTATGGAAATTTCTAATCCTTAGATCTAAAGTTTGAACATGCGTAGAAGCGCTGTATTGGTGATACTAATTCTTGTTGCAACTTCGGCAACTTTCACAAATTTTGCACCGCACTCTGCTGCTGCTGGCGCTGATTCCCCTAAAACTTTTTTATTACCCAAATTTAGTGATCAAATTAGCGATAGAGGAATAGCAGCAATTTTTGATGATTCGCAGAGCGTTTTGGGTTATGCATCTGGGTTAGGCGATAAAGAAATTAACTCAAATTCTGACGGCACGCAATCGATGAATACGAAAGTGTATTGTAAAAGTTTGAATGATAAAGCATGTGAAAATACAAAAAAGTTTACAGCTTATGCAATTTTGCCACCTTGTAAATTAGTATCTGATCTGTTCTGTATTGAGTCAGTCTATTCGATCAGCAATGAAAAGAAGTATCTTGGAAATTTTGTCGAAACATTGCCTAGTGCTTCACCTACAAACTTTATTGGTGATAATTCGCTTGGTTTGCCAAGTGGGAGTAATCCTTCCGTGTGGGAAATACCTGAAATTAAAAACTCTAGTGGTTCTGCTCTTTACACAGTCATCGTTTCAACTAGAGGTGAGGGCTCCAGAAGTACTCCTTCAGAAGCTCCAAAGTTTTCTTTCAATGAATATGCCACAGCAATTTATGCTAGCTCTTTAAAAACTGGAAGTTATTCAGTTGTAACTGCTGAGGGTTCGGGCAATGATGCTGTGACTAGAGATGGTTGTGCCGCAAGTAGTGAAACAAAATGTGCATTTCGTGAATCATTTATCATGGATGGAACTTCTTTTGGAATTTCAATCAGATTTCCGACGATACCTTCAAATTGGTTTTATGGAAGATTAAGTAAGCAAAGTATAAATTTGAATGCAAATCCAAATGGCCAAGGAGTAATTCTTAATGTAGTAGGAGAGCCGGTAACAGTTCCGGTGGTTTATGGAAAAAGCCCATGGGAAAAACTTCCAGCTGAATTGCAAAAAATTTATTCGGGATCATTCCCAAGTGTGGGAAATAATTACTTTGAGAATGACAAAAATAAGTGGAATGTTGCCCACATAGCAGCAAGTAATGATTTTGAAGCGTTGAATTCTTGGTTAAAAATCGTCAAAGATACTGCTATTACGCAAACTACCCAATGGTATTTTAAAGCTTCACCTATTGGTGTAGACCCAAAATGTAATTCAAATAAACTTCAAGTTGATGGTCTAGTGACCTCAAATGCAACGGCATATATTCCTGGTCCTCCGCAATTCAATCCGCAATCAGCATCACTTGAGTATCAGGTGAGTGCTCCACATTTCACGCCAGAAGGTAACCTTTTTAAAGGTACATATGATTTAGCAATAAGTGCGGACCAAGCCAGATGTATCTACGGTTTCAAAGGGAACTTTCCAGTAAAAGCAAGTGTTTCCATAGTTTCTGAAAATGGCATTGAACAAGTAGCGAGTGAGAGTATTGGTGAGAAGGATGGTTGGTTGCGACTAGGCGCTTATAATTTTACATTTTCGACCCCTAAATTAAGAGTTAAATTAACGCAAGAAAAAGATCCCACTACCCCTGCGCAAAGTAGTGAGCGGAGCCCAAGTAATGAAGCCGGAAAAGTAAGTATCAAAACTAAAAAGTTTGCAAAAAGTTATCAAATTAAATGTGTAAATGGTAAAAAAAGTTTTGTGCAACAAGGTGCCAATCCAAAATGTCCAAAAGGCTATAAATTACTTTCCCGTAAAGAAATTTCCTAACACTTAAGGTGCCTCATGGACTGGTCGGCTGGGAACCAAATAATGCTTTCCATTAGGCGATATCCACTCGCACGATCCATCGCTGGCGGAAGTAACTTTCCAACCCCCGTGAGTTTTCAATCGATGATGTCTTCGGCAGAGCGATCCTAAATTTTCGGGAGTCGTTTTACCGCCGTCATCCCAAGGCGTTACATGGTCAATATCGCTGCGATGCGCTGGGTAGCGACAACCAGGGAAACGACAAGTGCGATCACGGGCGATTAAGAAATCTACGAGATGCTGAGACGGCCGATAACTTTTGCGGCCAAGGTCTAGCAACTCACCACTTGTTGGATCAGTGATAAACCTTTTCCAATTACCGTCCGCAGCTAATTCTCGCGCTAATGAAGCAGGAATTGGACCATACCCACTTAGTTGTCCAGGGTTTTCAGCCATGTT
>Ga0209297_1000725_pt1 | contig 20272 bp, 34 predicted proteins | sample S_130805_MF_Meta_FD_187322 | JGI IMG/M metagenome (GOLD analysis project Ga0209297, IMG submission 187322) | Freshwater microbial communities from Lake Simoncouche, Canada to study carbon cycling - S_130805_MF_MetaG (SPAdes) (version 2) | ecosystem: Environmental > Aquatic > Freshwater > Lake ...
TCCCTCTGCATTTTTGATGCACCTTTGTATTCTTAAATCACAGAAAATGACAACAACACCGAGAAACAGACAAGACGAAATCAAAGAAAAGCACATAGTGGTTACGACCCTTATGGCTGATGATTATCGCAAATTACTAACATCCTGCATTGTGAATCCCGAATTCCAATGTGCGGTAAACGACAAAGAATGGGACGAAGATGAGTCTTTCGTGAAAGTGGAAATTATCTTCCGCAATTGCACCAAGCCTCAATTTCACCAAAAACTCATTCACTTTATGCTTAAAACCTTTAATAAATAATTATATGTCAAACACAGAAAACACCCAAGAAATCGTAGCAATCGAAACTGCTACCACCGAAATCGTAGTTGCCGAACAACAACTACCAACAAACTTTGCTGACCTTTTAGAGGCATCAGCCAATGTATCAAAATTGAAAGAGGTCGTTACCTTGACCAATGCTTACATCGAACTTGAAAAGCCATCAGATTCGTTCAAAGGAATTTTCGTTGGATTCATCAAGATGTCAGTTACCGACAAAGTAACAGGCGAACTTCGTTCGATGGATGCCGCTCAGTTCTTGATTGACAAAAAGATGCACATCAATGGCGGTGTGAACCTTGTGAGCCAATTCAAGAGAAGCAATGTTCCAAGTGGTACTGCAGTAAAAGTTACTTACCTACGTAAGGACGGCAATGTTAAAGTTTACGAATTGACCTTGCTTGGTTAATTTAATGTTTCACAAAAAATCAAGGGGGGTTTAACGACTCCCCTTTTTTTTCCTCAAATTTGTAACAATGGCAAAACAACCCAAGTATCGAAGGACGATTGGCAAGGATGGTACTCCTCGGTACTTTGAATTGAAAAAGGACAATCGCGGTGTTACTCGTTACGTGCCTACAAGTGCTGACAAAGCACGATTGAATTTCATCCAAAAGAACTTTGACAACCTAAAAAGACCGAGTCAGCAGACCAAATTATCAGAGCAAGAACAAGCAACATTAAAACGCGTAAAGCAGTCTAAAGACCTTTACAAAATTAAAGGTAAAGCCATCAAGCGGTGGAAAACCGATTACTTAGAATTTGCTAAAATCATCGACCCAAAAGGAACACGCGATTTAACAAAATTGCCAATCCCATTCAACACGCCATCATCGGTTGACCGATTGGTAAACAATCTGCTTGACTCTCAAGATTTCGTTACAATGGCAACAGAGGTCGGTGCAAGGGGATTTCGTAGTAGGAATGAAGCAATCGGAATTCACGACATTGTAGAGAAATTGGATTTCCTTGGCACAGATGGATGGAAATTGGAAATCGAAACCTTGGAAGGAAATACGCTCAAAGGAAATTCTGCATTGGAATACCTCAAGCAGTACGAAATTAATACCACCAACGAATTATCCGCAACCACGCCCAATGTGGCGGCAGTACGATTCAATTACAAATTGAAATACGACAGAAAAGTAAAAGTCGTTTACATCGTTGTGGCGGATACAGACCCCGTTCCAATGCAATCAGACCCAATAAAAAGAACCAACTAATGTTTGAACATCACGCAATACCTCGAACCCCACAATACATTAACGCATACATTGAATTTCTAAACGAAAGTGGTGCAGCCTATAAGGTTCGACACGGAACGTACACAACTAAAATAGAGCATCCTAACGGCATTGCGACATTTTCTACGACCAACTATCGTCCACAGGTTTTTATGGCGTACAATATGCTTAAAAGCGACATTCTGAAGAACGAAAAGGCTCAGAAGATAATGACATCGGTTCACGATACCAAAAATTACAACAATAAGCCTCGAATGGTAAATTTCAACGCGGAAAAAGTGTTGAATTTGGACATTTCGGGAGCATACGCTGCTGCGTTGATGGTGAATGGATTGATATCTGAAAGAACCTACAACTATTTGCAGTCGCTTAAAAAAACAGAACGATTGGTATCTGTTGGAATGTTAGCCAAGGGATACACAGAGTTCACTTACGAAAGTGGAAAGTGTGTGAACGTTAAAGCACACCGAGAAAAAACGGCACAAATATTTTTCTATCTCATTCAAGAAATCAATTACGTAATGACAGACATCCAATTTTTCTTGGGTGGTGATTTCATCTTTTATTGGGTCGATGGCGTGTTTTTTAAATACGGAACACCTGCCAAAAAGATTCGAGAGATTGAACTACTACTTGCAGACCAAGGATATCGTTACAAGTATGAAGATTGCAGAGATTTCAAATACGAAGTCGAGAACGAACGTCACATCGTGACGATGATTAAAAGCGAAGAATACAAACGATACGAATTCAGAGATAATTCCTCACGCGATATTTTACAAGCAATTTATGAGCAAAGCAAAAAAACAAACAATCGATTATTCAATGGAGGAACTAAAAGTTTTGTCCGTAGAGAGAATGACTTTTCTCAGTCTGATTGGCGAGAAGGGTTGGATGAAAATGCTATATGGGAATGATATGGAATTCAATATGAAATTACAATTTGTACGCTTTTGGTGGCGTGATAACACGAAACCTTTGGTAAAAGCACCAAAAGTAGATAAATTTGGACAAACAAAATTATTATGACAGAAAACTTAGAACCCGAAGACGATTTCGATGCGTACGAAATCCCCGAAAACTGCCTCCTTTTGGATGGTTATGACGATTGTATCGTTGGTCACACTTTCTTGGAAGATGGGACTGCGATTTTAATTTATTCCTACGATGCTATTATCGATGCAATCGTTGATAGCGGAATTTCCGAAGAAGAAGCGTTGGTAGTTTTTGATGCCAAAGTTTTTAACGTATACATCGGAAGTAACAAACCTATATTTTTATATACTTGAAGAAATTTTTAGCCATAACACTTGCCTCCCTTGGCTTGACTGCGTTTCTTGTTTCAATCAACAACAAGACACCAAATAACATTGTCGGTTTTAATCCAAAGGGTAAGAAAATTGTTTTCATAGGCGATTCACTAACCGCAGGTATAGGTTGGGGATGGCAAAGCGTTATGGCTAAAATTTATGGTTTTATTGAAGTGAATCTTGCATCTGTTGGCAAACGTACTGATTGGATGCTTGTCACTTTGGAACGCTATTTAACCACCAATAGTTGTGATGCTATTTTTATTTATGGAGGCACAAACGATGCCTATAGTGCAGTCGCTAATACTGCGGCTTTATCAAACATCCAAAAGATGGTTGACCTCTGCGTTGGTAAGAATATTAAAGTTTATGTTGTTCTTGGATACGACCCAATCAAAGTAAGTTACGGCAGAGTAACGCTTACAAAATACGTCACCACAAGGGTTGCAATGGATACATTGACAACCAAATACGCTCAATTGCAACAAATGATGAAATCGGTAAGAAACGCCAAAATAATACCATTGTGGATAAATTGTTCAAAAGTGGATTCTTCAGATGGATTGCATTTAAACGCTTCTGCACAAAAACGATTCGCAGAATACGTTGGAAAGGAGGCATTTGGTTATTAATAAATGGCTCAAACTTACAGGTTACGCTTTGGCATCAGCAGTTGTCACGGGCATTTTATATTCAATTGGAAAAAAGGGAGGAAACTCTATGATAAACAAATTAGCAAGTAGTCTTGGTTATACTTCGTATCAAAAGTATCCCATATTTATGAGTAAAATATTAAAAGGCGAATCTATAGGATACAACGATTACAATTGGCAGAACTCTACTGGTATACACTCGTTTTTATATGGAAAAACCAAAACAGGAAACGTTGATAAAAAATTAACGCAATATACCATCGGTGAAATTATGAATTTGCAAAGCAAAGGATTCCTATTTGCGGTTGGAAAATATCAAATGATTCCATCTACATTAAACGCAATGGTAATCGCTACCAAATTATCAAAAACATCAATGTTTAACGAAGCAAATCAAGATAAATTAGGAACTGCGTTGGTAGATGTTAAGCGACCATTTATTGCTCAATACTTAAACGGAAAAGTGCAAGATACTGCAGCGAATTTAACCAAAGCAGTTTATGAAACCGCGAAGGAATGGTCTTCTGTAGCGAATCCTTATACAGGAATCAGTTACTACTCAAAAGATAGGGCATCGACTTCCGCTGACCAAGCGAGAGCCGCATTACAAGAACAAAGAACTCAATTAGCATAATATGAAAACTATTTATTACATACTCGGACTTGCAGGTATTGTCGTTGGAACTGACTATGCCTTACGTAAATACAATTACGGAAAAGGATTATTCACATCAACTAAGTATATGGCAGAATTTGTTCGTCAGAACGGATTGAACGTGCCATCTGCACAAACACCACAAGCATTTTACGATTTCTTCAGTCAACTTGATAAAGGGTTTCAGTCAGCGTGGTTCAAAGCCGCATACAGAAATACAAAAGAAAATTTCCCAACGTTTAAATATGACGGAGGTCAGTACAATACCAAAGGTGGTAAAAAAATCGCATAATTATGAAAGACACAATTGAAAAAGAAATAGATAAAGTTTTAAAAAAACACGGAGATTTTATTGTTTTTGTAAAATATAACGAATCGACAACAAAGAAGACTACTGAAAGTATTGACATAAAACTTAAAGCAGGGGTTGTTATTTATTTGGTAGACTTTAATAAAAAATCTTCTCGTGGTACTGATGCTGATATTGTAAATAAATTTAACGTGAGTAGAGCCGATATTTTAAATGGAAGTTTTGCAAAATCGTTTGATGGATTTTATAAATATGATGCCAATGGAAAATTGGGGCTAATAATGGGATTGGGTTACGTATTCGGAAATGATGTTGAAATAATTACGCCAAAAAGAATTGGAAACCTAAAAACAGAAGAAATGAATTTAACATCTTTGTTGTTGGCACATCAAGCAAATAGTAGCGTACTTTACGAGAAAAAAGAAACGGCAAGTCGTGCAGCATCTGATTACTACGCCAAACAAAAAGGTGCAGGAATCGGAGCGACAAAGTCTAAGAAAATTTTGAGCGTAAGTCAATTTGATACGTTTGCCAAATCAAAAGGATTTAAAGCAAAGTTTGCCGATACTGAAAAATTTGTTGCGTTTATGTTCAAATATTCAAAAGATTTGTTTGGCAGGGCATCGTTAAAAGGTATGTCTTGGACTGCAATCTATAATTTAAATCCAAATTCTGCCGATTGGATTAGTTGGTCTAAAATTGATACGGATGATTTTTTGGAATACGTGAAACAATATTCAAGAAAAAGAAAATAATTGCCCTACAAGATTCTTCCATACCATAGAACTCAAGCCAAGGTGATTTGTGTAACCGAAAAAATTCATATATTTGTCATTGTTAAAAACTTAAAAATATGCCACGTACATCAAAAAAAGTAGCCGTTGTCCGCAAACTTAAACGCCAAACAACCGCCCAAAAGAAAATGATTGTCAATCTTCGTGCTAAAGCGAGAGCCAAACGAATGATTTCAAAAGGATTTTTGTTACCTGCAGCAGGTATGACAACCTCATCTACCACAACCCGTAAACGTCGCTCTGCATCACCAAAAGCAGTTAGCATATCAGTAAAAACAGGTGGACGTACAAAGACCATCAAGGTATTACCTGCTTGTTCAACTGCAGGTCGTACGTTGAAGAAAAAAGGAACAGGTCGTAAGCCAGTTAGCCGTGCCGCATCTCGTGCAGGTAGAACATTGGCTACTGCTCCTTGCCGTACAGGTGCAAGAAAAGTTTCTACTACTAAGCGTAAAACTACAACTGCAAAGCGTAAGACTACTACCAAGAGTGGTGGAAACATCGTGAGCCGTGTAATCAAAAGCATTTTCGGTGGTGGAAAGAAATCATCTGCTTCTGCAATCAAATTGCCAAAAGTAGGTGTTAAGAAAACCGCTACCAAAAAGACCACTGCTAAACGTGTAGTACGTAAAGCATCATCAAGTAAATTGGCTCGTATCAAACGCATCGTTTGTTAATCAATGCATCTGTACAAAATCTATAAAGGCACACGCAACGGGTTTACCTATGCAGGTTCAACGAGAGCAAAATACCCAAATGAGGTATGGCGTTTGTTGCGTGATAGCCAATTAGATGGTACTTATTATTGGGGAACAAAGAAAGCGTGGCAACGTTATGTCACCACGGGAGATTTTAAAGGGATCTACAAAGCAACATTTGCAAGGTAATGGCAAGGAATATAGCAACAGACGGAATTGACGATATCACGTTAAAAGACCTAAAAAGAGGTTATCATATTTACGAAGGTAAAAAGTACGAAATATTGTCATCAGTTAAGAAATTAAAGGATTTGAAATATGGTCAGTTGTTTAAATTACCAAGTCAAAAAGGTGAAATAACAAGTACATTTTCTGCAGGTAGTGGTGCAAGATATTACAATCGTGTGTGGATGAAAGTTCCACAGGGTTATCGTGGATGGGTTCAATCAATGCCTCGTGGATTTGCACTTATCGTTCCTTACGATGACCCAAAAGGCGAAGATGCTCAGATTGGATTAAGTGCTCAATGCTTAGCATTTAACGTTGTAGATTATAATATGTAAAATCATAGTTCATTGTTTATAGGCAAAAAAGAGGGGAGCGTAGTTGCTCCCCTTTTTTCATTCGTAATCGTCAAGCAACCCTGCTTTCTCCAATATCCCGTATTTCCAATCTGCATTGTCTAAATAACCGAACCTCTCTCGCAACTCCATCGTGTGTTCTAAGAGTTCAAAAAACTGCCGTGACATCTTTTTATAGCGATGCTCGTACTCGGATTTCTCTACACTTACTTTCATCAACTTATCGCTCATCTTGATAAGTTCGTTGCTCATTTCTTCATTCGCTGATTTGCTCATAATTTTTAATTTCTCGTTTTACTGCATCCCAATATCTGTGTTCAGATTCTAAATTTTGTACTTCCATCCAATCAAAATCAATTGCTTCAATGATTTCATTAACTGCAATCATTGCACATTGCTTGGCGTTCCATAATTTCATTCTTTCGGAATAAATAAAACCATCTTCAGTTGTTGCCTCGTTTGATGTAAATGAAATAAGTGATTCTATCAATTCATCGCATTTTTCTTTTGGCGTTTGTTTATTGTTGCTCATCGTCTTTCGTTAAATTTTGGTAATTTACTAATTCTTCGGCTCTCCACAAACACCAACGTAACGTTGATACCTCGGCACTAAATTTTCCCATCTCCTTGCTCTGATGGTCGATTTCCTCCTTCAGAAGGTCAACCATTTTCTCAATCTCAGTTTTCATACGTTCTTCTGTACCAAGTTGATGATAGTTCTTCCACGTTTGATTTGCTTTGCAGTCCAACCGCTTCTCTAAATCCACGTAGATAACCTGCTTGGAAAGCATCTTCAATCATTTCACGATGTGTTGGCTTGTCTGCGTACTTCTCATTTTCTTCCAATAGGATGATTTTCGCCATCTCTAATCCTGCATCGGGGGTTCTTGACAACAGAGCGTTAACACGCTCCAACGCTGCCTCTATTGCTTTATTGCTCATATTGTGTTTGATATTATTGGGTGTTGGTATCTTGGCTTACCGCATCTCATACAACGGGGTAAAGTTGCTCCTTTATTTTGGTCTGATACAAATTGAGTACATAAGAACGTTGTGTTTGTTGTATTTGCTGTTCCTTTTTTAAACTCATTATTGGCATTTTCCATAACTTCAATTTTGTTCTTTATCGTATCAGTCATATAATCCAATGCCCTTTGATAACCTTCTTTGTAACCTTCGGCATATTTACTTGCATCTGACGTTGATTGTTCAGCACATTGTTTAATGATGGCTAATTCAATTGCATCCTTGTGCATCGCTTCTGCTTCTGCTAAATAATATGATAAGTCTCTTGTGGTAAATGGTTTTCCGTTTATCAATTTATCTGCTAAAAATTGAATTGGGTTTTTATAGTCGCTCATAACTCTCTTGAATACTCTTTAAATATGCGGAAAAACTCTTTGACTGCATCATCCAAATGACTTCCGTGTAACGATGGCAATCGCTTGATATAAGCCATTTGGTCGGATTCAGTTTTCTTTGAATAGAACAAGTCATCGTTTGACAGGTCATAACACAAATCACCAACGATATCATCGCGGTCTTTGTTTTCTTCTACGAATAGTGCTAATAATGTTTTCATCGGTTTATTTTCTGTGTGAATTTTCTCTGATTCCAAGTATTGTCGCTGCACCCTCGTGCATATGAGCAGCCAACGTAAAGACCAAGAACTCACGAATCGTAAGTGGTCTGCCGTTATAGACAACGCTCTCCATTCGGGCGGTGTTGTAACGTTTAAGTAAGTCTTCTTTTGGGAAGTCAATTTGGAGATTCCAACCATAACCTTTTAAGGATAATTGAATTTTGTCTTTTTTCGGGTTTCTGTATGTCATAATTAATCATTTTCGGGTTGCGGATTCTTTCCGAATCGGTCTTTTAGGTCGATGTCTTCGCCATAACGAGCGAGAAAATAGTTTTTAATCAGAGAGCGAATGAACGATTGTCTGCTGATTTGTAGTTGATAACACTCGGTTCTGATGCGGTGCATAAAGTTTTGGGTCAACCCAATATTAAAATAGTGATATTTGGTTCTCGGTTTCATTGGGGTACAAAAGTATGTCATATTTGTACTATTTTTGTACTATTTATCGAAAATTTTATCAACATATGAATTTTTTTACCTAACCAAATCATCGTTTATTACCTTTGATTCAATGAATTGGTCTTGGAAAAAGGTTATCCCATTGGCAGGTGCTTTCGTGGCATACCGATTATGGAAACTATACGAACTTGGAAACTCTATACAATGGAGCGTGGCTCAAGTCGATTTTATTCGACCCATATACCTTCAAGACAAGTTGAATCAGTTTGCTATTCGCGTTAAATACCGCATCAACAATCCAACGAGTACGTCTTTATATATGAGGATGATTACGGGTGAGATGAATTATGGTAACGTTAAGATAGGAACGTTTCAAACCAATGCATTTGATTTAAAAGGTGGTGAGCAGTTTATGAATGCTGACTTTCTAATTGAAAGCAAAGCGGTTATTGCATCTTTGGTTGATGCCATTGCTGCAAGAAAGTATCCCGTTATCAACGTAAAATTGACTTACTATTTACCATTTTTCTCTTTTGACGAGAAGTTTGACATCAATGTGAAAGATTTCATCAATTTGGACAAATACAATATTTTTAAATGATACCAAACGCTCCCATATATAAAGGCATAAAGAACTACAACGATGGTGACAACAAAGATTTGCGTAAGCAGATTATGGATGTCACTCCCGAAGCAGTTGCTCAGATGCGTGGTTCTGCTAAATACTTTAAAGGCAAGACCGATAAAGAAACGTGTCAGAACATTTGGAACTTCTTAAAAAAGAATATTCGCTACGAAGCGGATGGTGAATATCAGATTGTGAGATTGCCATCAGCGTTGTTAGCAACAAAAGTGGGTGATTGCAAATCATTTAGCGTATTTACAAGTGCAATATTGACAAACCTTGGAATTCCGAATCATTATGTAATGACATCGTACTCAAAAGACCCAACACCATCACACATTTACGTTGTGACGGATAGCGGAATCATTTGTGATGCAGTATGGAATCAATTCAACGCAGAAAAAGCCCCGACATATAGATATAAAGCAAAACCAAATAATATGAACAATAAAGGATTAGGCGGTGGATGCACCGCGATGGGAGCGACACTTTCCGTTCCAAAGTTTAAAGTTGGGATGAACGGAAGTTCTGTTCCTTCGTTTAAGGTAGGAATGGGCAATTGCGGTTGTTCAAAATGCAAAGGAATGGGCAAATGCAATTGCGGTTGCGGTATGGGATACCCAGGCGGTCAAGGAATGGGAGCAAACGGAAAATACACTTTGAGCGTTCCTCGCCAAGTGATTTTAGGTATTTTCTCTTTGAACGTAGGTGGATTGGCAACTTTGCTTCAGAACAAAGGTGATATGAACCGAGTTGATGAGGCTTGGAAGAAAATCGGTGGTGACCCTGCTGCAGTTCGTGCTGCCATTAAAGATGGCAGTTCTAAACCCGAACGATTAAAATGGTTTGGTCGTGGAATTAAGAACAGAATCATTGCATCGGTTAACGAAGCCATTGCCAAACAAAGAGGAATGGGTGCTACCGATGAAGCACCAACAACTGAGGCTGAATTAATTAAAGAGGGTGAAAACGCCAAATCAACGCCATATTCAGTTTCTGTGGGTGATGTGACTGCGATTGCATTGTCAGATACTACCAAAGACGAAAAGAACAAGCAATATTTGAAATTGGGATTGAGTGCAGTATCGACCACGTTGTGTTCGGGTGACCCAACACAGGTAGTTAAGGCTTTGTGTGCCGTTTTGGGTTATATCAGCGGTGATTTACTTGGTGGATTGTACGATATGATTAAACACGCATTTGCCAAAGACATCGCGGACGATTCTCAAGCGAACGCTGCAGCAGAATTGGCATCGCAAAAAGCGGTTGTTGATTTGGTTGAATCTTTTTCTGCTAAAATTGGTGAAAATGTCAACGTATCAGTTGTAACCAAGAGTGATAGTAACGTTTTTGGCGGTGGAGGAGAGGTTGTCACAACCAAAACTTACGTTTACACCAAGGAAATGGCTGAAAAATTCCTAACTGAGCAATATTACAAAGCAAGTGCAAGTGCAAAGCCATATATGATTGAGGCGTTGAAAGCCAAAAATTTGTGCAAAGCGATTTGGGCAAACACAGGTGGCGGTGGTAAACTTGCAGGTGGTGGCTTACTTATGGGAGCATTCGCTTTGGCAGGTTTGATTTTGGTTAGTAGTATGGGTAAAAAAAAGTAAAAAATAAATTATGAAAGTAGGATATATGACAGGCGTTTTGATGGGTGATACATCCAATCAAACGTCAAACGGGCAGTCAAATGCCCCTGTAGACACATCGGTAACCAATCCAAACGAAACATTCGTAGAAGAAGAGGACGAAAACGATGGTGGAGATGATAATGGTGGTGGAGATGAAAGTTCTTATTCGTTTTTGAATACCAAAATGATTATTTACGTAGTCCTTGCATTAGCACTTTTTAAAGCATACAAAAAATAAAGTTGTAAGTGTCCAATAAATTGTACATATTTGTCCCAATAAATAAAAATTAGAAAAATGGCTATTTTATCCAAAGAAACGTTAATTGATGCTGCCGCCCTCGGTGCAGGTGCTGCTGCCGCATCTGTAGTTAAAGCGAAATTCGCTCCAATGATTTTAGCACCATTGAAATTAGATGGTAACGCTTATGCCGCGAACGCAGTTCCAATCCTTGCAGGTTTATTCCTTCCTATGGTTGGCGGTGGTTCACGCATTGTCAATGGTTTGGCTAATGGTATGATTGCAGCAGGTGCTGCAGGTATCGTTGACGAAATCCTTGCTAAAGTTGGTGGTGATGCTCCAAAAGATGACAAAGGTGAAACAGGTGTAGGAAACGTATTTATGAATGGCGTTGGCGGTGACCAAACTTTGATGGGAAACGCTGACTACGATTCATACTCTTCAAACTCTTCAGACGATACATCGGCTGATGCAGGTGAAATGAATTTTTAATCATCAGAAAACAATATAAGTTTAAATCATAAAACTAAAATTATCCACAAGTTATGAACAGCATCGTATCAGAAAAGAAGTTTATCCAAGAGCGTTTGGGTATTCCTTATCAGAACCTTTCTCAATCTTATTTGAGAGCAGAAACAGAGTTGACTGCATTATCAACCTACAACTTTTACCTCCAAGCAGGTCAAGTTGCCGCCCCCATTGTAACCGAGCGTTTGCTTAATCTTAACGACCAATTCGTTATTACGCATTTCACTATCGGTTTAAAATACTTGGGAACGACTGCAACTCCTTCTGCCGCACAGCAGTTGGCTATGCCTGTTTACACTTACGTTGATGCCAACGTAATGACAGGTAACGGACTTAACGCAGAGGCGATTTACAACTCTAACCTTTCTTTCATTATCGACAGAAAGCAGTATTTGCCCGAATTTCCAATCCGTTCTTTCAAGCGTGTTCCAACAACACAATCTGCTACAAATAGCGGATATACTACTGGACCAATCACGTCAAACGGCTACGATAACGGACTTTATGGTTTTTTCCCAAGCGAACCGACCCTTATAGATGGTCGTCAAACTTTGGATTTGGCTATAAATTTGAACGCTGCCACAACGATAAACACCGCTTCCAAGTACATTAGTGCCGTATTTGAACTACGTGGCTACCTCGTAGTTAACGCAAAATCATAAACCATTCGGGGTTTCTGTGATAAAATTGGGGGATGACACTTGTCATTCCCCTTTTTTTTATATATTTGAATTGTTAAAACTTTAAAAGATGAATAACCTAATTATCAAACGTTCGCAGTTAGTAACTGCACAAGTTACAGGAACTCCTGCCACAGGTCGCAGGTATACATTCCTTGAAATTCCAAACTTATCAAGAAACAACATTATTTTGTACGGGTTTGAGTGCTACACAACCACTCAGTTGACTAAAACCCCCGACAACATAACGCCAATTTCTGCCGCAAACATCCCCAATGTTGTTTTGACATTGCGTGATAACGACAAAGTGGAATTCGTTTACCAAATTCCTTGTTACAACTTGGTACGTTCAAACGTAGGTGGATTTATCACAATGATGAAGCCTCGTATCATCAACTTGACGGATTCTTATATTCAGTTGACAGGAACAGGTTCGATTGCAACAAACGAAGCCGCGGTATTCAACTTTTATTATCAATTAGTAGGAGAATAATCTTATGGCAGGTCTAATATCGCCTTTGGTACATCATATGTATCAGAACCATATGGCGATGCCATTTGGTGACATATTGGGATGTGAGCAGAAATCTGTTTACATCCCTTTTACTGCTTCGGGTAATAATCAGGCGTTTGTAGGTAAGGACATTCCTTTTAACCCCGATACAGATTTGGATTACACCAATTCTATCATCACGGGCATCGAAGTAATTGACCTTGGAACTGCGACCTACGCTTTGACTCAACCGATTCGTCAGAATGCAGATACAACTATCTTAGCCAATGGCGTTTTGACGCTATCTAACCTAAGAAGAGAAGTCATCTGCGTATTGCCATTGACCACGTTGGTTCGTGACTTTGCAGGTGCTACAACTGCCGCTGACAATGCCAAGAGCAACAAGATGTTTTGGCTTGAAAACATAGTTTGGCAAAACTGCTACGTAACTTTTACGGATGTGACAGGAATTTCAGCGAATATCGCTTTGCAGTTTTTGGTATCATTCATTCCTTTACAAGAAATTAAGAAATAAAAAATGACAACACCCGAATTTGTAATAGATGTGATGCGTGAGCAAGACTTACGCTATTATCTGATTCAAGATTCTGAATACAGGACGATGTATCAGCAATGGCAACCGATTTCTTTAGAGGAGTCTGTTGCTCGTTTTGAGCGTTTTATCAAAAACTGCTCTACGAATAGCATTTTTCGCATCAATCTATTTGGCACAAATGAGCGTTTGAAGGACGGAACTCCAAAGAGGGATGGCTTGACGTATGAGGTGATGATTACTGAGTCTTTGCGTGACAAAAAACAAGAGCAACCACAATACCAACAAGCAGGTATGAATGGATTTGATGGATACGTTGACAAGGCGTATACCGCAGGTTCTATGGGTGCAATTGACTTGGACAGGTATTTGTCTTCCAAGGACGAGATATTGAAGTTACAACTACGCATTCAGCAGTTGGAGATGGAGAATCGTTACTTGACTGACAGAAACACTCGCGACCTTGAGTCGCTACGCAAAGAGTACGAGGCAAAGAATAGCAAAGAAGAGAAAATTATGGGCATCGCAGGTCAATTCTTCCCAATGATTATGGGAGGCGGAGGTCAATCGCCTATGAATGGTATTACAGAAGAACCCGAAACTATGGAAAAAATAAGCAGCACAAAAGAAAAAGTAATCAATGCGGTAAACGAATTGATGGCTCACGACCCAAACTTTGTAAAAAACATTCAAGCGTTATCTAAATTGTGCAAGGAAAGTCCTGCCATCTATAAGATAGCGGTTGAGAAACTGAATAGCCTATGAGTGCAATAAAAAATATCACAAATGAATTGACCACGGGTTTACCTCCTTGGGCAAAAGGCGTTGCAACCCTTGCCATCTTAGGTGGCGTGGGTTTCGGCATTTATAAACTTATCAAGAATCTAAACAAGATTGACGATAAGATTGCTGACAACAAAGAGGAGAAAACGTTGAAAGCACAAGGTCAGAAGAATTGGTATTCAGCCTCTCAGTACAAAGAGATAGCAGATGATTTCTACTCGAATGCAATCGATACTTACAACATTTTTGATAGGGGAAATGAAGATGCTCTTTACAAGTTGGCAGGACAGATTAAATCTGATTTGGATGTGATTGAAATTCGCAAAGCATTTGCAGAAAAGAGATGTACTTATACTTTTAATACGATGGCATTGTCAGCGTGGGTCAATTGTATGTATGATGCGGATGAGATAAAAACGGCAAACAATATTTTACTAAGTAAAAAAATAACATTTAGATTCTAATATGGCAAAGAAGAACGATAACGCAAAGTATGCTTTACTCGCCTTACTCTTTGGAGTGGGCGGTTATTTCATTTACAACAAATGGAAGAAAAACAAGGGTGGAGACGCTGCTGAAAAACCTGCAAGTGAAGAAGATGTAATTCTTCAAATCGAGCAAGTAAAGCAATCAAATAGCACCAAGACATATTCTCCTTATCAGATTAAGGTGATGTACTTGCAAGGTTGGTTAAACGTTGCCATCGATGGTATCGTTGGAAACCAAACTTTAACGAAGTTGGATTACTATTGGGCGAACTACGGAAAGGTGTTGAATGCAGGTGCTGCAAAGGCTGATAACTATCCCGAATTGAGAAAAAATGGTTATGGATTGTTAAGCGAAGCAAACATCGGAAATTACACTACGTTACTTGTTCAAGGAAATTCCCCTCGTCAATTGTATTGGAAGAATAAAGCCGCAGCAAAGCCAACCACTTATTCTTGGTGGACTAAATAATATGCAATTAGGCAGTATGCCCATATTGAAATCTTCTGACATCGATGAGCGAATCATCGTTCGTAAGATGGGAGAGGTGACCGCAGGTGACCTTGATTGGAAGAGCAGTATGGACGATAGAATCAAGAGTTTAGAACGCCAACATATGATAGGTATGTTGGCTATTATTATTTTATTTGTAATGTTAATCAGAAAGAAATGAGCAGAACCACAACCCAAACGAACTTTTACGGACGTAGCACGAGCATAGATTCATATTGCTTGGCAATTTCCTTTACACGCCCAAGCACGGGAACAAGCGAAGTGCAAATCAATGGTCTTCCATTGGCTGCAGGTCAAACCCTAAGCATATCTCAGAACGTAGGAGATATTGATAACTCGCGTTATGAAATACGCTTTGATAACGCAGGGTTGAATGAATTGTGGGTAGTAAGGGTATTGCCCTTAGATGCAATCGATTCTTAATTATCTGTCATCGTATGTTTGGTAGTCTGAATCTCCTAAACCTGCTCCTGCATCGTCATTGCCTTCAGTTTCTTCAAAATCGAAGATAGGCATCTCGGCAGGTGCTGCAAAACGACCTTGGGCGAATGCAACGCCCTCTTTCACTTTTACGATAATATCGCAGTTGTGAGCGTAGGCGGTATCTCCTTTGTATTTGCCATCCTTGGTTGCCTGTTGGATGGTAATAATAGCCATACGTTTGTTTACCTTCTTTAGGTTCTCAACGTCTTCGGGTGACATTCTAATGTAATTTACCGAGTCAATAAATAGGAAGTCGTAACTACCATTGGTTACGGCTTCTTCTATTTCAGAGTATTCACGGAAATTGGCAAAATCTAAGTTGCCATTTGCCATCGAGAAGTCACGAACTTTCGATTGTAGCGTAGCAGAGAATCCTTCTTCGGATGCCACGTACAGAACCTCTCCAAAGTTCTCAGATAAGTATTTAGCGAATTGTACTGCCAAGATAGATTTACCTTGCTTAGGAGAGCCGAAAATCATCATATGGAAGTTTGTAGAGGGTTGACCCAAGAAATCTTTCCATTCTCCATCAAATTTGTACGATTTGTATTTGTAGTTGACAAGGTCTTGGGAATTCATAATTCCGTTTACTGCTTGTCCACCACTCCCCAATTGAGAATTGAGTTCGTTGATTTCGGCTTTTTTGGCACGAATCTTATTAACCAAGATTTGCCTATCGACATCAGATAGTTTTTTATCTTTTGACAGAAAATAACCAAGAGCAGCACCAGCGACATAACCACCAAGACCGCCAATGACGTGACCTCCCATAGCAGTACCGCCAACAATGCCGTGTATACTCGGAGGAAACGCCAAGCGTGTCGCAAGTGTTCTAATTTCGAGGTCGAGTTGGTTGATTTGCTTTTGAATTTCTTTAGATTCATCGATATTATCTAAATCGTTAAGGCTTAGGCTTTCCATTTTGCTACTAAATTAAACAATCCGATTAATGATACCAATAAACAAATCCACTTTAGGATTCCTTCCCAATCGTTTTTGTATTGGGTTTCTTTGATGACTTTTTCTTTCGAGGGGATGTTGATACTCTTTGAGATATAGGTGGTACAAGGTCGCTCGTATCGAATAAGTCTGATGGTGTTAGAGTCTCGGTAGATGATAGTATTTTCGGTACGGAGGGTATCGGTTTGCGATGTAAAAAAAAGCAAAGTGTCCGTGCTTTCAAAAGTCTGTATTTTAATACTATCGGAACGATATAGTTCAAGTAGATATGGGTTATGCTTGACAAGACGGAGAAAGCGGTCGTGAGGGTTACAAGCACTAATAGCGACCAAAAGCAAACCTCCAAGAATAAGGCGAGTGGTTCGGGAAGGTTTTCTATTCGGAGTAGTTCTGTGAAAATCATACATTGGTTTTGGGTTTTTTGAGTTCTTTGATTTTTGATTCGAGGATAAGGATATGCTTTTCGTATTGAGAAAGTTTCTGTTTCATCAGTTCGATTTCTCTGTCGTAACGGAGTTTCATATCATCGAGCATTTCTTTATAGATGTCCAAGGCTTTTTCTACGTTTAGGATAGCCAAGCCATCGTTCTCTAAGTTCTGTCGTTTGCGACCTGCTACAAATCCGAGAAGTCCTGTTCCAAGTCCAACGACTGCGTTGATGATGATGTCTATAAATTGGCTCATAATTTTTTGTCTAATAGTTGATTGATTTTCAGCCAATCGTACTGCTTCGATTTGGGTGGATTCTTTTTAGGAGTCCACCCTTGAATCGTTTTAGTCTTCGGTAATTTCTCCGAATTGGACATCGGGTTGTTCGTTTAAATAATCTAACGCTTTTACGATGTTTGATACTTCTACTAAGCCAAAACAACCTTTTGCGATTGCGATGTTTAGTGCTTCACTTACCATTTGGATTGCGGTTTCTCTGTTCATATTATTTTGTTTTAGTTGGTGTTGCTGCTACGACTGCCCAAGGCAATGGTGTGTTCTGCGGTGTAACGGGAGGATTGATTTGTGAATCAATCTGTCCCTGAATACAGGCCTCTAAATTGTTTACCCCATCTACTCCTAGATCTTGCTGGATCCAGTCAATAACAATATCCTCGGTTAGATCCTGGTAAGGAATAAAAGGAGAGATAGAAGCCGTAGAGAATCTAGAGATATTAGATAGTTCAGATTTATAATCGCCATCTATACCAATAACGGTATAATTAGCTATTACTACATAATTTTGCTCACCATCTTCTGTCTGTGTGTACAGGGCGGTTACGTTCCAAGTGTATGTTGTCATGATTTACGAATTTAGTTAATTTTAGGCTAAAAGTATCTTTCTTGCTACTCCGTTAATAAATACGTTCCAAACGTTTGCTGATACGTTGACCTCTGCGTTTACTGCACCATTTACATAAGTAGCAGAACCGAATCTCATTTGATTGTTTCCTGTTGCTGTATCATCAATACCTATCATTGAAACAATATTAAAGTTACCTGTTGATTCATTTCTACCTATTGTATTATTGTAACTTCCCGTAGTATTTAAGTAATTAGAATAATTACCAACAGCAGTATTTTGTATACCCGTTGTATTACCTGTTAATGCTTGAAAACCAACAGCCGTATTTTCAATACCCGACGTATTACTTGTTAAAGCAAGAGAACCGACGGCTGTCGTATCTCTACCTGATGTATTTGCTTTTAACGCTTGATACCCCAACGCAGTTAAACCCGTTTGACTCGTATTACTAAACCCCGCCTCAAAACCTACGGCGGTGTTGTTGGAGGCGGTGTTGTTTTGTAGTGAAGAAGCACCAATAGAAGTATTGAAATTGCCTGAAATGTTGTTAAATAAAGAAACAAAACCCAAAGAAGTATTAGACGTTCCTGTTGTGTTTTGTGTTAAGGCTCTATCACCAATTGCGGTATTATTTCCACCCGTAGTCGTTGAGTTTAATACTAAAAAACCTACTGCCGTATTATTATCACCCGTACTTTGTCTTAATGCTTGATAACCAAGTGCAGTTACTCGTATTCCACTCGTATTACTATACCCCGCCTCGTAACCTACGGCGGTGTTGTTGGAGGCGGTGTTAGACGCTAAAGAGTTACTACCCAATGCAGTATTATTTGAACCCGTTATATTATTAACCAATGCAGATTCACCCAATGCGGTATTACTTGAACCCGTTGAATTGTAATACATTGTTTGCATACCTACTGCGGTATTTGAAGCACCCGTTGAATTGGTATATAACGATTGATAACCAAGACCCGTATTTAGCGTTCCCGTTGTGTTTGCCCTTGCTGATTGATAACCTATTGCAGTTAATTGTGTTCCACTCGTATTACTATATGCAGCCTCAAAACCTACGGCGGTGTTGTTGGAGGCGGTGTTACTCTGTAAAACATTTGCACCAATACCAACGTTATTAGAACCCGAAACGTTATTGTATAAAGCACCTTGTCCAATTGCTACGTTTAGTGTACCTGTGGTATTTGAACGAAAACTTACAACACCTATTGCTGTGTTATATTGCCCACTCGTATTACTATACCCTGCCTCAAAACCTACGGCGGTGTTGTTGGAGGCGGTGTTATAAAGTAAAGCAGTTGTACCAATAGCAACGTTACTATTTCCTGTACTATTACCTTCTAAAGCACTTGTACCTAATGCAGTATTGCTTGTACCCGTTGAATTAGTAAAAGAAGAAAAAACACCAACAGCAGTATTGTTTATACCTGTTGTATTACCAAATAATGATTGGAAACCTATACCTGTATTGTTACTTCCTGTACTATTACGCAAAGCACTATAACCAATAGCGGTTAAACGTATACCACTCGTATTGCTCAACCCTGCCTCAAAACCTACTGCGGTGTTATTTGAAGCGGTGTTGTTTCCTAATGCGTTATAACCCATTGCCGTTGAATTATTACCGACTGAATTGGTAAACAAAGAACCAACGCCATAAGCAGTATTATAAGAACCCGTTGTATTACTACGCAAAGAAACATATCCATTTGATACGTTTGCAGTTCCACTCGTATTACTATACGCTGACTCGTAACCTACTGCGGTATTGTTGGAGGCGGTGTTTAATACTAGCGCGCTATTACCTACTGCTACGTTATTACTTCCCGTACCATTTGAATATAGAGTATCAACTCCTAAAGCCACGTTAGTACTTCCGCTTGTATTGTTTAACATACTGCGATAACCCAATGCGGTATTATTTGAGTTGGTATTTTGATTCAATGCCAAATAACCCACCCCAGTATTACCCGTACCCGTAAGGTTAGCACTAAGCGACTGCCGACCTAAAGAAGTGTTACCCGCACCCGTTGTGTTTAGACGTTGCGAATGGTGTCCAATGGCGGTGTTATTTGATGCAGTTGATACAGATAGTGTATCGTGACCTAAAGCGGTGTTAAATGACCCTGTGGAGGCGTTTAAGGCGTTACTACCAATGGCAGTGTTCTCAGCACCCGTTACGTTGGACTGAAAAGCAGTCGCACCATACGCGGTATTGGTTGCAACGTTACCTGCTCCGTAGGAGGTAACCGCAGTTGTTGATAACCTCAAAGGTGAAGAAACGTTTAAATTGTCGGTTACAAGAGTCAAAGTGGAGGTCATTTGAACCTTGTTTTGCAATTGCAATTCACCTGCTCCGTAAGCGGATGATACGTTGTC
>Ga0209297_1000726_pt1 | contig 20264 bp, 22 predicted proteins | sample S_130805_MF_Meta_FD_187322 | JGI IMG/M metagenome (GOLD analysis project Ga0209297, IMG submission 187322) | Freshwater microbial communities from Lake Simoncouche, Canada to study carbon cycling - S_130805_MF_MetaG (SPAdes) (version 2) | ecosystem: Environmental > Aquatic > Freshwater > Lake ...
AACGCAGGCGAACGCCGAGTTTCTTGCTCGCGAACTTGCCAGCGTGCGTTTCGCGTTGTCAAACGTGGTGACTGTTGAAGAACTACGTGATCAGATTGAGTCGCTTATGCGCGCACTCGACGAATCGCGTCAACCACCGCAGCAGTAAACACTTCTGGCTTTTGCCAGTTAACCAAGTGATCGCCATCAATTTCAATGATTGTTGCATGTGTTGCCTGGGCAAGATTGTGTTGCTTACGCGGCGCAACAAGTGAATCGCGTGATGTGACAATGCTGACTGTTGGCACACCAAGTGTTCCCGCCCACGGCCGAGCGTCGTGTTTTGATAGTGCTCGACCTGCTTGATTGATAGTCCACGAATCATTTCGTCGAATTTCTGAAACCAACCATGGACGCAGAGTTGCTGCCGAGCTTGATCGCGGAATTTTGTGCTTGATGTAGCGATCGATAACTCGCGGTGTGGAGAGCATGCGAAACAGCGGTGACACGACTCGCCCAATCTTCCAACGCGCGCGTTCGTTGCGCGTTGCGCTCCATTCCAATGCAGTTGCACACAACACCAATGACTGCACGCGTGTTGGGTGACGTTTGCTCATGAGCATGGCAATGGGTCCGCCCATGGAATAACCCACTGCAGTAACCGACGCAAGGCCCAGTTCATCCATGATCGCAACGGCGTCATCGGCACAATCTTCAAGTGTGAACCGATCATTGGTGCGTAGACCGCGACCGTGCCCACGATGATCAATAGCAACTAGTGAATACTGCTGCGCGAGTTCTGCGTACACAGGAAAGAAGTTGATGTCTGCATTTCCTGTCCAGCCATGCAGCAATACCACCACCGGGGCGTTTGCGTTTTCGTGTTGTGCATAACGCACAAAAAACTCACCACGGAGTGGCACTGAAACAATGCGGCCACTTGGCATCCATGGAAGTTCTGAAAAGGCTTGGGAGTATGTTTTTACTGGCACGATGCGCAACGTCCAATGAGGTCGAGTCGATGGTGATCAAGTGCAAACCCCTCGCGCTTGGCAAGTTTGGTGAGCGCGCTATCTAAGTCGCGCTCGAGTGCATCGGGCACCACCACGTCGCGCACTGTTCCACATGTTGAGCACACCAAGTGATGGTGGTGTCCGGTGAGGTGTTCGGCCAATTCATATAAGCCGCCATCTTGTGACGACATCACACGTGTCACCACTCCTGCTTCTTGCAACACCGTAAGGTTTCGATACAGCGAGCTCTGGGGCAGATCATCAACTGCACTCAACAGTTCGGCAATGCCTACCGGTTGAGAAAACTGTGCAATTGCTCCAACGATTTCTTTTCGCTTGATGGTGTAGCGCTGGCCGCTCTGTTTCATTAACTCGTTTGCGTGTTCGTGAACATCGCTATGCGCAGAATGATCGTGTGATGCCACAGCAAAAATCTATCGGTGTTATGCGCCAACAAATTGGTGCACTCGAACACCAGATGCCAGCACTAATTCGAGCAGTGCGGCGTTTGGCAATTCGGGTTCACCGAGTACACGCGCTCCGTGCACGGTGACTGCGCCAGTTGCTACGGCATGTGCGCTCGCTGCGCTCACCACGCCAGCAAGCTGAGCAATGCGTTCGGCAATACCTGCAATTTCAACAATTCGCGAGCCTCCACGATTGCCGCGCACCTCTATGCGTACCGCGCCCATGCCACCTTCGGCGTGTGGTGGAGCAAGCATGGGTAGTCGTGCGGTAAATCGATCACGTCGTGTTGCAGAAACTCGAGCGGTGATGCGCTCGAGTTCAGGCATTGCTTTTTTCAACAACACTGGGTCGGGAAGTTCTGCTCGATAACAGTCGTATGCGCCTACCGGTTCTGGGAACCAGCACAATTCGCGCCCGCTGCCAGATGGTCGACGTAGCCATTCGTCGTCGTGCCAGCCAATGGATTGACCAGACAGTGCATCATGGTGTTGACGAGCACAATCTGGGCCGCCAGTGCCATGCATGGCAACGTGTGCTTCGTCAATCGTGTCAAAGCGATCGGTCATGGAACGCAACAACAAACCAGTAACTCCTGGGCTTGAAGCAGCACCAACGATGATCACGGTCTTGTGTTCTTTGGCTTGAGCATCGAGAGCCAACAGATTCATGCAATCCGAAACATTGTCGGACAATGACACAACCGAAACACCGCGTTGAATGAGCTGTGTCGACATGTGAGCATGCGGAGATCCAAATGCAAGTACGACAACGCCGCATTCAAACAACTCTTCTCGCGTAACCGCTGCTACACGAATCTCATCCGTGGTGTGCAGGGCAGACAATCGCTGTGCACGAGCAACCACCTTGTCGCTGACCAAAATATTGGTGTGACCAAGTGTGCGTAAATGTTCAACTACTCGAACACCAGTAACGCCTGCGCCAAGAACACCAACTTTGGCGGTCAACACAACGACTACTTCTTCGTTGAGAGAGAGTTCGCTGAATCGCTCTCCGAAGGAGTCATGGGACGCCAACCGCCACGTGTGGTGGAGCTTTCGGATCGTCCTTTGAGGCGCAGAATGGCTCCGGCAGCACCCGCGATGCCAAGCACCATCAGTACGCGTCGGATGAAATTCACTGGATTACCTCCGTGGGGCTAACAAGAATCGAACTTGTGACCTCATCCTTATCAGGGATAGGACACACGTTTTCTGACCGGTTGAGTGGGGCAGGAAACCCAATGTTCACAAGGTGAATCTACCGACGTGTAGGGATGTTCGCTACCTGCCAAGTGGACAGAAGTGGACTTCTGATGGACCTTTGGACCCTGAGGGTTTCGGCGTCAAAACTATTGCGTCCTGTCGCGAGGTCCGAACAGTGAATGGCATGAACAAGCCAAAACGCAAAAAGTCAACAAAGAATCAGAACTCCATTGAGTTTCTTGGAATCGACGTTTCAAATGCCAGAAAATGTGAACATGATCCGTCGTGCATAGATGTTGATCTGACGGTGCTGCTTCAATTTTTTGATGATGAACTTCAAATCCCGGTTCAACGCACGCTGACACTTCAAATCAATGACCCAATTTGAAAATCAGGTTCTTTAAACAAGTTTTGCTCGGAACGGTGTCGGCAGTTCTTTTGGGTATTCATCAAATTCGTCTTCGTAGAGAGGATGGTCAAAATAGATGAAATCTGTACCGTCGCCAGCTGGTCGCTCTCCTTCTGGATTCCATTCTTGGATCGAAGAGAACCGGTCCCAGTCCATGCCAGATGAAGAGTTTCTCACTTCACCAGCAACTTCAAAAGCTTCCTTTCGGTATCCAAGCCACCAGAAAACCTCCAAGGCATCTAACCATTCTGACCAAGCGCGTTCTAACGAGCTTTGCTCTCTCATTGTTTTGAACGATTGCTCCCATTCACCGAAAGCTCTCTTGATTCGCGGGAGAATTACCTCTTCCTCGTACTTATTGAAATTTTCATCATTTTCATCACTGCTTGCCCACCGAATAATGCAAGCAAGATCGCGCCAACAAGAAATTTTTCCAGTACCACCGTGGTTTAAGTTTCGATCACTCCAAAACACGCCTGGCATATCAACAAACGTAGGCACACCACGATGCAGCCGTTCGTAAGCATCGAGCACCATCGCCCGAGAAGTTAAATCTGGTGTCGGAGCATCATTCTCTTCGACAGTTGCGGATTTGCTCTCGAGGTAAGCACTAGGGATGCAGTTGAATAACTTGTCTTGAGGAACACGCTTTGAACCCTTTTCCCTTAACCAGCCGTTCATCATGACTCTTTTAATCAGGTAGATACCGGCTGCTAATCCGAGGTCAGTATTTTCTGGATCCAAATCACAGGCTTGAAGTAAAAGAATTTGCGCGAAGTTCCATTTTTTTCGTTCGATGGCCTTTTCAGCTGCAAACCAAAGTCCGTTTGAAAAATCTCGTATGAGACTGTCGGGGTCTCGCCGTTTCGGGTCCTCGGTACAGAAGTCAAGCAGCAAGCGGTAGCTCATTAAGGCTGGATCCATCAGCGCGGCAAACGAAGTCAGTTTCTGTGATTCAAGTGCTTCAAGCACTCGTTCGTGCGCGCCGATCAGTACTCGAGGGTTAAACGGTGTTGTTTGTGTGCCGCTTCGAGCGACAGAAATTCGTTGATTTCCAACCTCCAGGTCTGAACCTTGACCAACGGCCAGACCCAGTTGACGAGCATGAAGATCCTTGGAGAACAGCTTTTCCGTGGTGAAATCTGCCTTTGGCATGTCTAATCCCTGAAGGATGAACTGCGTAATCACCGTCTGAAGCGATTTCGCCTTTACCTCGGCTCGATACACATCTAATTGGGCACGTAGATCAACTGGAAGCCGGAGGAGAAAAGTCTCCCCTTTTTGTTTCTTTGGAACAGATGTGTTCTCTTTTTCAGCCATAGTCCTTCTCTTTTCGTTAGTCATGCCCTAAAGCAATAGAGCAAGTATATGTGGATCATTTGATAAATCCCAACATGAAGTGGAATATCATTATTTGATGTGATTTAAATATGCATGGTTTGCAATCGGGTTCTTGGTTTGATATCATATCACCCATGACGAAAAACCCTTCAAAATCAAAGCGAAATCACCTCTATTTGACCGAACACGCCAAACAGCGTCTCACGGAACGGGACTTGTGGCCCGTTCTAGGGCAGATAGCAAAGATTGCCCACCACCCTTCAGCCCCCCGTTTCCGGGACCTGTCCTCCGATGGTCGCCCGGTTGAACGGGTTGAAATTGATGGAATCTGCTTGGTTGTCGCTCGACAAACCAAGGGAAAACACCTCACTCTCCTGACCGTCCATTCTGGCTCTGAGGTCGGAGCACGGGCTAGGGCACGCATCACCACGGTTTCCAAAAATCTTAAAGCAACGAGTGCAGCATGAACCGCAGTATTGAGGAAGTCACCCAACTTGAAGATCCCACAGTTGTCCTTGACGAAATTGATCAATACTCAGCTACCCATCTAATTCGTACGCTTCGACACTCGTGGACTCTGGATCCTCACAAGCGTGTTGCGTATCGTTTAGCTGAGGAGCTGCATCGCAGACACCCAAACGACATCGTCGCCACAACGGTATTCACTGCTGTATTGAAAGACGTCGGTGAACTTGAGCGAGCAGCAAACTTGCTGGCCGATCGGCTCCGCGAAGACTGCGACTGGTACTTACTCAGAGTTATCGGAAGCGTGCTCTATAAACGAGGCATGCGCACATCAGCGCGCCTTGCTTTTGATTTAGCTCAACATTTTGAGGACGCCGGCAAAGGCAATTACCAAATCACTGCTGAAACAGTCGGAACACTACGTGATCGACTGCGGGGAACATGGCTGCCTAACGATGCGTTCTTTGATATCGCAGAAGAAGGCAATGCTGCAGAGTTGACATCAGAAGAGCTGGCAACCCTTGAAACCCCTTTATCCGTTCCTGGGTTGAACGGCTACACGCTTAGACCTCTTAAATCAAAACGTCAGCTTGCTCGAGTTGCAAACCAACTTCACAACTGCCTCAACTCATACCACAGCCAAGTTGTGAACGGTGCAACATTGCTATTCGCAGTTGAACGACAAGGAACGCCAATTGAAGCAATCGAAGTAAACCCTGCAAGCAGAAAAGTTGTTCAGTGGAAAGGCGTTCGCAACAGCACACCAAATCCAATACTGCAACCACACATTCAAAAAGCCCTAATCAATCTGTCCACCTCTGCGACAGGCCAAACACTCGTTAAACACTGAACCTGAAAGGCATGTCATGAAAAACATTTTTGAAATCCCAACACCACCAGCAGCCCGAGTTGTTTCTGTTGGGACTCTCCGATCAATTGAAGCATCAATTGATCTTGACGGCTTTACAGACCAAACACTTGCCGAAGTTCAACATGTTGCATCACACGTAACTGATGACGGAGCAGAAGTTCTCGTGTCGATCGTCGTAGAGACCGATACTCATCGAGAGAGCGGACAGGCGGAAGTGCCGTTTGAGTGGTTTGAGAGTCAGATCCGTATGCGCTCCATACTGAATTCCCCGAATGACATAACTACAGCTCTGAACAACACCGAGAAAAAACCGTCTGTTCTCTCCAGTCGCCCAAAAATACAGTTAGTGCAGTTGGTGAGTTTTGGTCGATTTCTTGCACAATCTTGGAATTATCGCGTGCGAAAATGTGACCACTTGGCACAAGCTACAACTGCATGGATTGACCTTGTTCAGGAATTCAAAGTGGATGCAGTTTTAGGTACGAGTGATGAAATTCGGCTCTTGCTTGGATCACAATCCTGGTCAAAGTCTGAGCGTCGACGAATTGCAGCCTTCTGTTCAGCAACAAACTCCCGCCTTCAAATCACCTAGACCAATTCTCGAACAGTTTCCTTGGTTTTGGGAAGATGATTCCTAAACCCTTTGTGCTATTTAGAACCCTCAATGAAAAAAATCATGTCGATCACTTTCGCTTGGGTGTAGCGCCTTTTTGTCTTTTGTCCATCGAAACTTATGGTGTAATCACGGTGCTTATCAATGCTCTTCTTATGGGTGCTGTAGTAGTCGTGAACTTCCCATAACGCTTTCCGTCTAAAGCCAGACACATTGAATCCCTTGCAGAAGTAGCGGTCAAAAGCCGGAACGCATCCGAATACACCGAGCATGAACTTTGAGGTCAACGTGCCAGATTGTCCACCTGGAACAACTGCACTAAGTGCGTTCTTGAAGTCAAGAATTGCATTTATCCGATTTTCGTCGTAGTCCACAACATCGGTAGTCCACATAATTGCTGGTGCTTCTACGATCAATTTTACTGCAGGCAGAAGTGCTCGCGAGCTGTGCTGAAGTAGGGCAGCTTTGCCTCGAAACATTCCCCAACTTGCAAGGTAGTAGCCGAGATGGAGACAGGACATCTGCATTCCACTTTTGCTGACTAAACTTGCAGTTTGACCTGACTCCCAGTGTTCCTGGAAATAGTTGAAACAGTGATCGTAAGAGGCATACCGCGCATTGGCGTTGCGGTGGCTCATGAATGTTTGAACATTCGGAACTGGGTCAATGAGATTATTCACGAATTTGGTCATGGTACACCAACACGTCAGATCTTGAAATACAACTCAATCCAGCGAGGGTAAGGGATGAAAGGGGATTGTTCGGTATTTCGAAAAAGGTAGGAAATTCAATGTTTGCATTAGGCAACTGATTCTTCATACAGGAACTTCTGAAAGTCAAAGAATGCGTCGCGCACACCATAAGCGCTTGCACCTATTGCCTTCTATTGAATGACTTCCACCAAGTCTGTTTTGGATGTTGTGAAACCCTTGTGACGACTAGTGGGGCTAACAAGAATCGAACTTGTGACCTCATCCTTATCAGGGATGCGCTCTAACCAACTGAGCTATAGCCCCGAATTGCTTTCGGGGGAAATGAGCCTACTGGCGCTTTCCGTCACCCTCAACCGAAGAAACGAGAACCTCTTCTTCCAGTACTGACACCCGAATTCCGCCTACAAGATCGGTAATGAGGTTAAACATCGTTGCGCCAAGCACCCACACGATGGTGAGCAATGCCACGAGTAGCAGGCCGAGCAGAACTTCATTCAGCAGCAGTGTCCATCCGTGGAACTGGAAGGACTCCCAACCAAACGACATGAGGAAACGCTCGATGTTGTCGATGGTTCCTGTTGCGGAGGCAACGCTCCACAACAACACCGATGCAATTAACACGGTGAAGTACACGACTAGGTGGAATGCGAGCCCAACCTTGAAGGCGGACCATGGATCGATTTCGCGAATAACTCTGGTAACTCGACGCACTCGCGGTGCACGTGCAGATGTTTTACTCACGGTTCCAGTGTAGGCACTGGATTCGACCAAGTATCGACAGCGTGTGCCAGCCGTTGTATGCCTTCAACATCAGCACATACTTCGAAAGCGGAATTCAGTGGAGTTGGATCACTGAAACCACACAACGTTGCATTATTCAATTGTGTTGCTTCACGAGCGGCGGTTTCACCTCCGTACACGGAAGCAAGCACACCTACTTGGCTAACAATTCGAGCACGTTCAGTATTAATCACAGCATTGCCAACTCGGCTTAACCCAGCAACCAACAACACCAGTACTGCAAGCGTGAGCGCAACAGTCAACGTTGCACTACCTCGCTCTGTGCGTGGCTGTGTATTTATGCTTCGTCGTGAGAGAGAACGAGTGCAGCAGATGCCACGACTTGTCCGTCGTCCATGCTCATGATGCGCACGCCGGTTGCCGAGCGACCTTGGCTGGAGATTTCTTTCACTGGGGTGCGAATTGTGGTGCCACCCGAAGCCACCACCACGATGTCATCATCGATGCCTGCCATAAATGCAGCCACAACGTGACCTTTTTTACCGGTGAGTTTGATGCCAATCATGCCCATGCCACCTCGTCCCTTGCGGGTGAAGTTGCTGACTTGGGTGCGCTTGCCGTAACCCGATTCGGTGATGATGAGAATTGCTGAATCATCCTTGGCTACGTCGCACGACACCACTTCGTCGTTGGCACGCATTTTCATTCCGCGAACTCCAGCAGCCGAACGACCCATAGGTCGTACGCCTTTTTCGGAGAAGCGAATAGTTTGACCATCGCGTGTCACCATGAACACGTCGTCGCTGCCTGAAGTTTCTATAACTCGCACAAGCTCGTCCTTTGGACGCAACTTCAATGCAATAAGGCCATCGCGGCGACTTGAGTCGTACTCATTAAACGGAGTCTTCTTGACTTGTCCTTCTTTGGTAGCGAAGAACAAGAAGCGCTCACCAGGGAATTCGCGAGTGTCAATGATTGCCTGAATGGATTCGCCCTGGTTCAGTGGCAACAGGTTGACAATTGGAATGCCCTTTGCTGTGCGATCGCGCTCTGGAATATCGAGAGCACGCAAGCGATACACGCGACCACGGTTCGAAAAGAACAACAGATACGAATGCGATGTCGTGAAAATGACGTTATTCACGATGTCATCCGACTTCATTTTCGCACCACTCACTCCGCGGCCACCACGACCTTGCGTGCGGAACGAGTCTGCAGGAACAGCCTTGATGTACTGCGCTTGCGTCATCACGATGACGAGTTCTTTGTTGTCAACCAAGTCTTCAACACTCATTTCGCCAACGTCGGCAGCGATTTTGCACACGCGTGGGGTTGCAAATGCTTCGCGTACTGCGGTGAGTTCTTTCGAAATAACTGCACGCAACTTCGTGTCGGAGTTAAGAATTGATTCCAGTTCCTTAATGCGAGCCAGAACATCTTTTTGTTCGGTTTCAAGATCGATGCGCGACAACCTGGTGAGTTGACGCAACTGCATGTCAAGAATGTCAATGGCTTGACGCTCGGAGAATTCGTACTTTTTGCCCATCAGCGCGGCCTTTGCTGAAGCTGCATCATCGCTGGCACGAATCAACTTGATGATTTCGTCGATGACATTGAGTGCCTTCAGACGTCCTTCAAGAATGTGATTACGGTCATTTGCTTTTTGTAGACGGAACTTCGAGCGACGCGTGGTGACTTCAATTTGGTGATCGACATAACCAACAAGTGCGTCACGCAAGTTAAGTGTGCGTGGCACTCCATGCACAAGTGCAACCATGTTCACGGGGAAGCTGGTCTGCAATTGTGTGAGCTTGAACAAGTTGTTCATGACCACGTTCGAGTTTGCGTCGCGCTTCAGCGTGATGATGAGATTCGTTTGACCACCGGATGAGTTGTCGTTCACGTCGGCAATGCCATCCAGGTCGCCACCATCCACAAGTTCTTGAATGCGCGAGGCAATTGCTGAACAACTTGCTTGGTATGGCAGCTCGGTGACCACGATGATCATTTGTCCACGCTTGCCTTCTTCGATGCTGACCTTGGCGCGCATTTTGATGCTGCCGCGACCAGTTTGATACGCGTCTTTAATTCCATCGCGACCAAGAATGAGTCCACCCGTTGGGAAGTCTGGGCCTTTCACAAACTTCATGAGGTCGCCAGTTGTGGCCTGCGGATTGTCAATGAGGTGCAACGTTGCATCGACGACTTCGCCCAAGTTGTGCGGCGGAATGCTGGTGGCCATACCTACGGCAATGCCTTGGCTGCCGTTCACCAAAAGGTTAGGGAAACGGGCCGGCAACACGATTGGTTCTTCTGCGGTGCCGTCATACGTTGCAATGAGATCGACGGTGTCTTCGTCGATGTCGGCAAGCAACTGCATTGCCAACGGGTGCAAACGTGATTCGGTGTAACGACTGGCAGCCGGACCAAAGTCTGGTGAGCCGTAGTTTCCGTGGAAGTCGATGAGTGGGTGACGCAACGAAAACGGTTGAGCCATGCGAACGAGCGCATCGTAAATAGCACCGTCACCGTGTGGGTGATAGCGCGCCATGGTGTCGCCGGTAACGCGTGCGCACTTTACGAACGGACGATCAGGGCGGAAACCCTGCTGGTCCATGTCCCAAATGATGCGGCGGTGAACAGGCTTTAGGCCGTCACGTACGTCGGGCAAAGCGCGCGACATGATGACCGACATTGCATAATCGAGGAACGAGCGTTCCATTTCATCTTGCAATTGCACGGGTTGAACTGAGTCTGGGTTCACGAACAAATCATCTTGTTGCGCAGGCGGTTTACGAGGAGGCGTGCCCGAGGCGGTTTCTGCTGCTGCAGACTTGCTGCCCGCAGACTTATCGCTACGCGGAGCAAGCTTTTTGGCTGCTGCTTTTTTTGCTGGTTTCTTACTGGCCATTACACACGTCCTTTACGCCTAAGTGCTCGCTAGAAGTCGAGGTTGCGCACGTCGCGCGCATTGGTTTGAATAAATTTCTTACGGCTTTCGACGTCGTCGCCCATGAGCACGCTCATGATGTCTTCAGCTAATGCAGCTTCATCCACGGTGACTTGCAACAGTGTGCGCGAGTCGGCCGACATGGTGGTGCTGCGAAGTTCTTGCCAGTCCATTTCTCCAAGACCCTTCAAGCGTTGGAATTCCTTCTTGTGGTTTGGATGTTCGGCAAGGAACTTTTCTTTTGCTGCATCGTCTTTGAGATAGATCTTTTCTTTACCAATTTCGGTAGAGAACAATGGTGGTTGCGCAATATAAATGAAACCACTTTCAACCATTGGTTTCATCTGGCGATAAAAGAACGTGAGCAACAATGTACGAATGTGGCTGCCGTCCACGTCGGCGTCGGCCAAAATTACCACCTTGTGATAGCGCGCTTTTGATGCATCAAATTCGTCGTTACCAATACCGCCGCCAATTGCGGTGATGAGTGTTTGGATTTCGGTGTTCTTCAACATTTTGTCGAGTCGCGCACGCTCAACGTTCAAGATCTTTCCGCGGATTGGCAAAATTGCTTGCGTGCGTGGATCGCGTGCATCTACTGCCGTGCCGCCTGCAGAGTCACCTTCAACAATGAACAACTCTGTTTCGCTTGCATCGGTGCTGGTGCAGTCTTTCAACTTGTCCGGCATACCGGCGCCTGCAAGTGCAGTTTTACGGCGCACTGCGTTACGTGCGTTTTTTGCAGCGAGTCGAGCCTGTGCTGCTGCGATTGCTTTTTTGACAATGCGGTTCGCTTCGGTTGGGTTTTCTTGCATCCACTCTTCGAGTCGTGCGTTTGTTTCTTTCTGCACGAATGAACGGATGGATACGTTGCCCAACTTTGCTTTGGTCTGACCTTCGAACTGTGGTTCGCGAAGTTTTACCGCAACAATTGCAGTGATGCCTTCGCGAATGTCTTCGCCCAAGAGGTTGTCTTCTTTTTCTTTCAACGCATTGGAAGCACGTGCGTACTTGTTGACCACCGAGGTGAGTGCGGTCTTAAACCCTTCAACGTGCATGCCGCCTTCAACCGTGGAAATACCGTTGGCGTAGCCGTAAATACCCTCGTAATAGCCCGTATTCCATTGCAATGCGATGTCTACGGTTTGCTCGTCGTCACTGCCTTCATAATGGGCAACCTTGGTAAACAATGCTTCTCGTGAAGCATTGAGGTGTTTAACGAAGTCGACAATTCCACCTTTGTATTGATACGTGATGGTTTGAATTTTTTCGGCGCGTTCGTCTGTAAACACGACTTCTAAGTCTTTGTTCAAAAACGCCATCGTTTGCAAACGCTCGGTAACTGTGCGTGCAACAAACTCCACGCCTTCGGAAGCAAAGATGGTTGGGTCAGGCCAAAACGAAACCGTGGTTCCGGTTGTTGTCTTGTTTGGTGAAGCACCAATCTTCGACAACTTTGCTTTTGGATTTCCACCATCAATAAATTCTTGACTAAAGCGTTCACCGCCGCGATCGACAACTGCGACTAATCGCTTCGACAATGCGTTCACTACCGACACACCTACACCGTGTAGACCGCCAGAAACTTTGTACCCTTCGCCGCCAAATTTTCCGCCGGCGTGCAACACGGTGAGCACCACTTCAAGCGCACTCTTGCCTTTGTGCTGACCAGATGTGTATGGGTCGACAGGAATTCCGCGACCATTGTCGCTGACTGCGCAACCTCCGTCGGCAAGCAAAGTAACCGTGATTTTGTTGCAGTATCCGGCCATTGCTTCGTCAACAGAGTTGTCCACAATTTCCCAAATGAGGTGATGCAAACCGTTGAGTCCTGTGGACCCGATGTACATACCTGGGCGCTTGCGAACTGGGTCGAGGCCTTCGAGTACTTGAATGTCTTTTGCGCCGTATGACGCTGATCCGGCGGTTGCCGATTTTTGAGCTTTGGTGGTTGCCATCACTTACCTTCTGGGAGAGCGCCGAAAAAGCGGCGAGACACACGATTGAGCAACATAAATAACACGGCTTAGTCTACCAATTACTTACTGCGCGAATTGCGTTTTACGCGCACATCAATACCAACAATGTTGCTTGATGTTGCTGTTGACAAAGTTGTGAGAAGTTGCGGTTCGAGAAAACGCATTTGTGTGGCCCATGCTGCTTCGGTCACTTCGACGAGTAACCGAGAATTTTCAAGTTTGATGGGAGCAACATGTTGCGCGACATGTTCGCCCACAAGTGTGACCCAATCGGTGAACACGCTGTTGACCACCGATGCTGGTTCGGATCCGAGTCGCGACAACAACGCATTCAGTTCGGTGGAGAGTCGGCCGAGGCTGCCCATGCTGGCATCAATTTGCCGATCCTCCTCGAGGGACTGCTCGGACGGGTTGTTGAAATTGCTCATTCTGGAAAATTGTCCTCATTTGTGCTGTCTTGAACGACCGCACCCTGTTGAATACGCACAATACGGTCGGGGTGAGCGGCCTCGGGAAGGTATCCCGCCGTGGTGATGAGTACCTGGCCCTCCGGAAAGTGACGTAATAAGGCTGCCGCCCGGCTTGGGTCTAGTTCAGACAGCACATCATCCAAAATGAGCACTGGTGCAGACCCGAACTCTTCGGTCACCATGCGGTGCACCGCCAGCCGCATGGCTAGGGCCAAGGTTCGTTGCTCACCCTGTGAGGCATGGGTTCTGGCTGGCAGGCCATTAATGAGCAGGTCGATGTCGTCGCGATGGGGCCCAACGGTGCTCGTGCCACGACGGACGTCGTCGAGGCGGCTGGTTTGTAGCTCGCTGGCCAAACCAATTCGCCGCCATTCGGGTTCGTATACCAAACCGATTGGTGTGGATTTTTCGGCTAGCTCTTCATAGGCCTTTGACACGCGTGGAGAAATTTGGGCAATGAGACGTGCTCGCTCGTCGCCAAGTTCGGTGCCCAGTTCTGACAACTTGGTGTCCCACACATCCAGCGTGCTGGCAATGTCAGCGCTCAGCCTGCCACCTGCTTGCTTAAGTAGCGAGTTGCGTTGGCGCAACACTTTTTCAATTTCACTACACAACACATCGAGTTTTGGTTGCAAGGCGATTAGTGCGTCGTCAATAAAGTCGCGGCGCACGCTTGGCGCAGCTTTTACTAATTCCAGATCCTCTGGTGAAAACACCGTGGTGCGCACAACTCCAAGTAAGTCTCGCGAACGAGCAAGACGTTGTTTGTTTACAAGCGAGCGGTTGCGACCGGTGCGCACCAATTCAGTTTCAATGAGTACTTCTCTGCCGTCTGCGTGCACAACGGTTGCACGCAATACTGCGCTTTCGCTTCCAGTACGAATGAGTGCATCATTTGGCACTCCGCGAAAACTTTTTAACGTTGCTAGATAACCAAGTGCTTCGACCAAATTGGTTTTGCCTTGGCCATTGTTTCCAATAACTGCAGTAACACCCGAAGTTAATTCGATTGTTGTTGCGGCGTAGTTGCGAAAGTTGGTGAGTTCAAGATGTTGAATGATCACGCTGTCGCTCGGAACGTTGTGCTTATACGGTAAGTCGTTGTGGCATCACCAAGTAGAGATAATCCTCTGCCCCAACACCACGCAACACTGCTGGTCGTTGTGGATCGGTGGTTTGAATAGTGATCTCATCACCAGTTACAGCTTCGATTCCTGCAGCAAGATATTCAGGATTAAAACCGACAGTCATTTCGGTTCCTTCGAGTGAACAATCAATTTCTTCTTCCGAGTTGCCGATGTCTTGGGTAATCACCGACAACTTCAATGATGTTGCAGTCATCTCTAAACGAACCGGTGTGGTTTCACGTGCAAAAATTCGGCAACGGCGCACGGCTTCAAGCAGTGCTTCGCGAGCAACAGTGAGGGTATTTGGATATGACGGCTGGATGAGTTGGCGATAGTTAGGGAATTCAACTTGCAACAAACTGGTTGACAGCGTTGCGTTTCCTACTGCAAACGTTGCTCGATCTTCAGCAAGACACAGTGTTACTTCGTCGCCTTGATTCAACAAGCGTTGCAGTTCGCCAAGCGCACGACTTGGAATAACTACTTTTTGTCCGTGACCCAACACGTTCGTACCTGGCAAATCGCGAACCGCTAAGCGATATGAGTCGGTTGCAACCAGGCGAAGACCCTCTGGCTCTGCAGACATCAAAACGCCAGTCAACGGCAATCGTTGCATGTCGGAACTTGCTGCACGAACAACTTGTCGAAGTGCTTCACTGAGCAATGGCGCCGACAGTGTTACTGGTGGCGCGCTTGCAAGTGTGATGTGCGGAAAATCGCTGGCAGCGAATGTTGCAACTGTGGTTTGTGCGCGCCCAGATGAAATATGTACTTCTTCGCCGGCGGATTCGAATGTGACTTTGCCTTCTGCTCCAGCACGAACAATGTCGCTTAATAATTTTGCGCTCGCTACAACTACACCATCGGCTTGGCCGCCAACTGGAAGCACAAATTGCACGGACAAATCGTTATCGGTGCATGACAACATCAACTGGTCACCAGAGACTTCAAGTTTTACTCCCGACAACGCTGGCATGGCGTTGTTCCGTGTTGATGCAACACGGGCTGCTGCTCCTAAGGCCTCTGCCAGTACTTCGCGCTCAACTCGAAATTTCATCACCATGCTCCTTGGCCAACGTTGTTCATTGTTATTTGTGGATGTTTATATAAAGACTTAATAACGGTAATAAGGGGTGTGGATTGTGGATGAACACCATGAACACCAAATGACATATACAAATTGAACTCACAACCCTGTGAGGGTGCAAGCACATCTTGCAATTGTGTAGTTCGGGTAACCGTGCATAACCCAGGGTTATCCACTGGTTGTTGTGCTGTTGCCCACATGGTTGTCCCCAACATGATCTACGACGTTTTAAATTTCTGAACAAGCTCGGTGACCTGGTCGTACACCTGTTTGCGCTCACTCATCATGCGTTGAGTTTTATCAACGGCGTGGATCACTGTTGTGTGGTCTCGACCACCGAACAAGCGAGCAATAGCTGGGTAGCTGAGGTCGGTCAGTTCACGAAACACATACATGGCGGTTTGTCGTGCTTGCACCAACGGACGTTGGCGGCTCTTGCCTCGAAGTGCGTCAACCTCAAAACCAAGGTGCTCAGCAATTTCCACCAACAACTGCTCGTCAGTACGCGGCTTCACAGCCGTGCGGGTGAGTAGGTCGGTAAGCAACTGCTTAGCCAAGGTCACATCAACCTGCGTCTTGTTCAAACTGGCGTAAGCAGCAACCCGGATGAGGGCTCCCTCGAGTTCACGAATGTTGGTGGTGACGTTGCTGGCAATGAACTCCAACACCTCATGAGACACCGATGTGCGTTCCCGTTCGGCCTTGTTGCGCAGAATGGCCAGGCGGGTTTCCATGTCTGGCGGCTGAATGTCGGTGATGAGACCCCAACGGAACCGGCCACGAAGACGGTCTTCCAAAGTTGGAATGGCATCTGGCATGCGGTCTGAGGAAATGACGATCTGTTTGTTTGCTCCGTGGAGCGAGTTGAACGTATGGAAGAATTCTTCTTGGAGTCCTTCTTTGCCTTCCATGAACTGAATGTCGTCAATAAGCAAGACATCCACTTCTCGGTAGCGACGCTTGAAGGCAGCAATGGTGTTGCTACGAATGCCGTCGACGTATTCGTTCAAGAATGTTTCGGTGGAGACATACCGCACTTCGTAATGGGCGTAGTTCTGGTGGACGTAATATCCGATGGCGTGGAGCAAATGGGTTTTGCCGAGTCCGGCTGAACCGTAGATAAACAATGGGTTGTACGAGCGACCAGGGGTTTCGGCAACTCGTTGAGCAGCAGCCAAGGCGAACTGGTTGGATGTGCCCTTGACGAAGGTTTCGAAGGTGTAGCGCGGGTTCAACCCCACAGCCATGCCTTTGCCGGTGCGGCTTTTCAGGGTGGTGGTATCAGTTGATTGGTGGAGCGAGGTGTTCAGCTCGGCTGGCAATTGATCTGGGGTGTTATTCGTGGACAACTGCTCGTTCACGTCTGCGGCGGTATTGGTCTGCACGTCGATGAGCAGTTGGCGATCACTTGCACCAACTTCGTCTAATGCGTCGCGCACGAGTGACATGTAGCGGGTAAGGATGCGTTCGCGAACATAGGTATTCGGAACTTGCAGGCGAAGACTCATTTTGTCGTCGGCAACCGCAACGGCATCGTTGAATGTAGAAAACCAGACAGCCTCGGACACTTGGGCACGCAACACCTGAGCGGTCGCACGCCACACGTCATCATGGTTTTCGGTGCCGCGAGAGTCGACTTGTAGCTCGTTTTCCATAGTTCCTCTGTACTGATATGTGCGCTTCACTTGCGATGAAACCCAATGATGTAAAGCATTTCCGACTGGCGGAACCCGTGTCAAATGCCATCCACAGCACTATCCACAGGGTGTGGACACCCCCGCCGACACGAGGCGGGGGAAGCGAAGGTAGCAGGTTTTCCACAGGCATAAAAAACCGAGTTTTGCCTGTAGAGTTCTTGCCGTTGTAGTCCCATCGTTCAGCCCAATAGGTTGTTCGTCCAGAGTTGTCGAGACCCTCTCGGCACCGAACCGAGGAGGCGTGCGTGAAACGCACTTTCCAGCCAAATAATCGCCGTCGTGCCAAGAAGCACGGCTTTCGCCATCGTATGAAGACCCGTGCGGGCCGCGCCATTTTGAAGTCCCGTCGCGCCAAGGGCCGACACAAGCTTTCGGCTTGATCGGCCGGATACGCCAACGGGAGATCTTCTCCCGACTATCCAAAGAGGGAACATATGTTCGCTCAAACGGATTGTGGTGTCTGATGTTGACTGACTCTTCCTTGCCAAGTGCCCATGTGGGCTACGCCATTGGTCGAAACGTGGGTGGGGCCGTGCTCCGCAACCGGATTCGCCGCCAACTGCGGTCGCTGCTTGAAGCCAAATCCAGCAACATGCCTGCAGGCTGGTACCTAGTGGGCGTCCAGCCAAGGGTTGCCACCATGTCATGGACCGACCTTGGTGCAACCGTTGACCAATTGCTGACGAAAGTAGCTAGTTCGTGAACATGGTTGCCTCACACCTACCCGTCACCAAGAGTGAGCAAACAACCACTCGGCTGCAACACGCCATGCTGCGAGCCATTCGCTGGTATCAGTCGTTACGCCCAGGACACCCTTCACCGTGTCGCTTTTTTCCATCGTGCTCCGAATATGGGTATGAAGCCATCGAAATTTTTGGTGCCGGACGAGGCGGATTGCTCACAGCTCGACGACTGCTTCGTTGTCGTCCATTTGGCCCTTCTGGTTTCGACCCCGTTCCACTCCCCCACGAATCAACTTCGGTATCGCCTACCGTCTGTTGCACCCACGATACGAAAGATTGCTAACCCCACATGTTTGAACTCGCCGCTCGCCTCATTGCCACGTTCTACGCCTGGACCCACAACTACGCACTCGCCATTGGTTTGGTGGCCGTTGTGGTCATGTTGCTCATTACTCCGCTCACCCTGAAGAGCACCAAAGGCATGTTGGAGATGCAACGCCTGCAGCCAGAAATGCGTCGCTTACAAGCAGAGTTCAAAGGCGATCGCCAAAAACTGAACGAAGCAATGATGAAGTTGTATCAGGAACACAAAGTCAACCCAATGGCCTCGTGTTTGCCGATTGCTGCGCAGATGCCAGTGTTCATCATTATGTTCCGTGCGTTGCACGGTTTGATTTCTCGCGCAGCAGACGGAGTGACGTTTGCGCCAAAGTATTTGAACGAAGCCTCCGAGCTGTACAAATCATTGGTTGGAAAAACCAAGATGGTGTCATTCGGTATTGACTTGGCATTGAAGCCCGTTGATGCAGTGAAAGAAAATTTCGGCACTGGTCTTATCTATGTGTTTTTAGTGGCAGCACTTGCTGCGCTGTATTTTGCTCAGCAAAAGATGGTTGCATCGCGCACGGTGAGTCCAACCATGTCTGCATCACAGGCCAAATTAATGCAGTACTTGCCTGTGTTATTTGCGGTTTTTCAACTGTTCCTGCCAACAGGTTTAATCGTGTATTACATGGTGCAAGCAATCATCCGTATTGGTCAGCAGTACTACATCACGAAGCGTTTTTACGGCAACGACTCATCACTTGGTCGACAAGCACAAGAAGCAAGTTCGCGTGCGAGAGAAATGTCGAAGAATGACAAAGAGTCAACGAAGTCGAAAAAAGAAGTAACCGATCCGAATGCTCCGTTCGTGAGCAAGCGAGTAACTCCTCCTAAGGGCGGATTCTCGTCGGCGAAGCAATCAACTCCTCCGGGTAAAAACCGAAGCAACGCGATCCCGCGTAAGCCAAAAAAATCGTAAGACATCACACGTAAGGACATCGTTATGGAATGGGTAGAAACCACAGCAGAGACCATTGAGTTGGCGAAGAACTTGGCACTCGATCAGTTGGGTGTTGCAGAAGATGACGCCGAATTCGAAGTCGTTGAAGAACCGAAACAAGGACTCTTTGGACGCACTCGCGGAGAAGCACGTGTTCGCGCACGTGTTCGTCCAAACAGTGTGCGAATTAAAAACGATCGTCGCGACAAGTCGGCCAAGCGCGGACCTCGCAAAGAGGGAGATGCAAAGGGTCCACGTCGCGAGAAGTCAACCACTCCTCGTCCAAAACGCGAGGCTGCCCCACGGACTCCACGTCCAGACATGCCACCGGTAGATCCAGCCACCGTGAGTGCTGCAGCAACCACATTTCTTGAGGGAATGCTTACTGCTGCTGGCTTGACAGGTTCCGTTTCTGTTCAGCAGTCCGGTGAGGACATTGACATCAACGTCAGTGGCACCGATGTATCGGTATTTGTCGGCACAAAAGGTGCAACCCTGATGGCCGTTCAAGACCTCACCCGTGTTGTTAGCCAACGCCGATTGGGCGACCATGACACACATCTTCGGGTTGACATTGCCAGCTACCGCGAAAAGCGTCGCGAAGCCCTCAGCCGTTTTGCTCTCAAAGTGGCAAACGATGTGTTGGCGAGTGGGCAACCACGTGTGCTCGAACCAATGAACTCCGCAGACCGCAAGATTGTGCATGACACGCTTGTGGACTTTGCTGGAATTGCCACCCGTTCGCAAGGCCAAGACCCACACCGCCGTGTAGTGGTTGCCATTGCAGACGATCAGCCAGAAGAGGCGTAACTAGACTGCCCGTGTGGCAGTTCCTCGTCCAGCCGAACACGATGGGTTGATCCGCATATTCAGTGCGGCTCAACGCATTGGCGCCCTTGGCTCACAACCCGTACAAGACATGATTACTCATGCCTGTGCCTTCGCCGATGCTCTCCCCCAATCGGTCCAAACCTGCGTCGATCTGGGTAGTGGAGCCGGCGTCCCTGGACTGGTGATCGCCATTGCGCGACCAGAGATTCACCTGACATTGGTTGATCGCCGATCAAAACGAACCGATGCCCTTCAACGAGCCGTCAAGGCCTTGGGCATCGAAGATCGGGTATCAGTGGTG
>Ga0209297_1000728_pt1 | contig 20237 bp, 11 predicted proteins | sample S_130805_MF_Meta_FD_187322 | JGI IMG/M metagenome (GOLD analysis project Ga0209297, IMG submission 187322) | Freshwater microbial communities from Lake Simoncouche, Canada to study carbon cycling - S_130805_MF_MetaG (SPAdes) (version 2) | ecosystem: Environmental > Aquatic > Freshwater > Lake ...
TATATATTGTTATACAGGATTTTTTTATGGAAGAATATTCAGGATACACATGTAATAGATGTGGAAAAGTGTTTGAAACTAAAGAAGAGTTCATTAAACAACACAAAGAAGAGGTTAAAAATGAAATTAAAGATTGATTTACATAATCTTTGGTTTATTTTTTAAATAAAATTAATACGAAATGGATAACGAATTATATAAAGCAGGTACCGAAAACTTTAACTTACCACATGACGTGGTTCAATTACCATCTGGAGGTACTTTTTACAAAAGTAAGAAAAAATCAATTAAAGTTGGTTATTTGACCGCTGTTGATGAAAATTTATTAAGTGGTTCTAATATTGAAAGAGACGGATTAATGATGACTCTTTTAAGAAATAAGGTTTATGAACATGATTTGAGACCTGAAGAATTGTTAGACGTTGATATTCAATCAGTATTGTTATTTTTAAGAAATACTTCTTTTGGACCTGAGTATAGTATGTCTGTTTTAGACCCAAGAACTAATAAGTATTTTGATGCTACAATTGTGTTGGACGAACTTAATATTACAAGACCATTACATGAGCCAAATGAGGTTGGGGTGTTTGAAACAAAATTACCAAAGACACAAGCGGTAGTTAAATTAAAACCATTATCATATGGTGAGGATACAGAAATTGAAAAATCGTTAGAGAAATATCCCGCAGGTTTGGTCCCACCTAGTGTAACAATGAAATTACAAAAACAAATTGTGGAGGTTAATGGAGATTCTTCAATCTCAACTATCTCTAAATTTGTTAATGAACTACCTATATTAGATTCAAAATACATTAAAAATTTCCTTAAAGAAAATGTCCCTTCATTGGACCTAAAAAGACAAGTTAAGACCCCATCAGGAGAAATAGTTACAGTTCAGGTAACGTTTGGGGTTGAGTTTTTTCGTCCGTTCTTCCAATAGTCGGGAATATATTTTAAACTCATACTATTTGATGGGAAAATTTCTGAATACTTCTTATTCAGATTTTATGTCTATGCCTGTTTTTGAACGAGAATATTTGTGTAATAAGATAATTGAGATTAACTCCCCAAAAACATAAATGAAATATTTATTAAAAAATATATATTATGTTTAAATTAGGTGATGAAAATGAAGAACTTCTAAATAGCTCTAAAGCTGTTAAAGATGAGTTTGAACAAATAGATGCATCGGCAATTTCTCTTGAGGCGGCTATTGCAAATATAGGAAAAATATTTACTTCAAACTTTGCACCTTCTGTAAAAGAAGTTCTAGGTACACTTATTTTAGTTGATAAAAGTGCTTCGGGAATTGCAAAATCATTTGGACAGGGTAGAGAAAATATCCAACAACTAAAAATTGCAATGACAGACGCTTATGCTGAAGTTGCTAGAATGGGAGGTAAATATAGTGATGTTGCGGATATTCAGGGTAAAGTTGCTGCTGATTTAGGGAGAAATGTTATATTACAATCGGACACAATAGAAAAATTATTTGCGACTCAACAAGTTACAGGACAAAACGCTGAAGTTGTTACAAAATCATTTAAAGACGCTGGTATGAGTGCTTTATACGCTACTGAGAAAATGGGGGATGTTGTAAATATTGCTAGAAGTCAAGGTGTAAATGCTCAGGCGGTTTCTAAACTTGTTATTGATAACATGAAAAACTTAAATATGTATACCTTTCAAGGAGGTGTTGACGGATTAGCGAAAATGGCGGCACAAGCAACGTCAATGAGATTTAGTATGGCTGAAACATTAAAGTTTGGTGAAAAAGTGTTTAATCCTGAAGGTGCGATAGAAACCGCTGCTGCATTACAAAGATTAGGTGTTACTCAAAGTCAATTATTAGACCCATTAAGATTAATGGATTTGGCTCAAAACGACCCAACAGAATTACAAAATCAGTTGGTTGAAATGTCTGCACAATTTGTCCAATTAAATAAAGATGGTCACTTTGAAATTTTACCTGATGCTAAAAGACAGTTAAGGGAGATTTCAAAAGAAATGGGAATTAGTTATGATGAACTCGTTAAAATGTCAATTGGTTCTGCGGAACTTAACGATAAGATGGGTAAGATTAGATTTCCTGGTAATGCATTTACTGATGAACAACAGAAATTTATTGCAAATATGTCTGAAATGGGTTCTGGAGGTGAATACAAGTTAAGAATTGATGGGGAAGAAATCGGATTAGATAAAGCGATGGATATGTTTGCGAAAGATAAGACTAAGCTTGACAAATTTATGGAAGATTCAAGACCTAAAAGTATGGAGGAATTAGCTATTGACCAATTAGATACCTTAACAAAAATTGAGTCAGATATTAGGTTTATGTCTAGTAGAACCACAACCGGTCTTTCAAGCTCAAAGATTGGTGAAGATATTTTAGGTAGTTTTAGGAAAACGTCTGGTTTTCCTGCGGAAGAAGCATCAAAAAGAGAAATTCTTACAACAAAAGGATTGAGAGAAGATTTGTTTGATGTAACGTCTGAACTAATATCAGAAAAGTTTGCTGATGGGTTTTCAATGGATGCCGTGAAGGAATTAGTAGTGGAACTTGCTCCCCATTTTGCTGAATATGGAGAAAATCAAGCGAAGAAATTTAGTGGTGATTTTAAGGGTGATGATAAAACAGTAGAAGTGGATGATTTCATACTAAAAACACACCCGATGGATTCTATAGTTTTTACTCCTGATATGATGGTTGGTGGCACCAGTTTATTTGGTGGACAACAGAATGGTATGACTGAAACTAAAAATACTAATGATATTAATATAAATGTTACCTTAACATCAAATGGTGCTGATTTGAATCAAATGACTAAGAGAGAAATATTAGAACCATTAGTCGCTCATATACAAAAAGTAATTACAGGCGATGGATTGTTAAATAAAAATGGTTCAACACCAAATCCAATTGTTAATTATCAATATTCATAATATTAGAAATAAAATTTGAGGTATTTATTAATAAAATTATTAGATGTCAGATAGTTCATTATCATTTGCTTCAACCTCGACGTTTAGAAACAACCTTTTAGGTAGAAATCTTGCTCCGTATACAGTACAGGGTGTTTTTACACCCCCAATAAGTAACGTTGCATATGAAACAGTTTTAACTGTTACAAATGTAATAGATTCTCCTGATAACTTGATTGATGATGATGTCTTTGCTAACCAACTTTATCCATTAAACGAATATGGACCTGATGGTGGGTATAACACAACAATTACTTTTAATGGACCTCCATTACCTGTAGCGTCTAATAATGGTGAATATAGTCCTAATGATACTGTATTAGATATTATAAATGAGGCGACGATAAATGCTCAATTTATTGAAAATAGATTTGGGCCAACGGGAGGATTTGAAGATTTATATTTTGTTGATAATATACAGTTAAACGGTATTACAAATAATCCTTATTGGCAACCACCAAGTTTTTTACCATCATTTTATAGTCCGTATGAGATTTTAACAAATGATAATCCAAACGGTTCTAACGGTTTATTATCACAAGATTCATTCATCGCAAGAATTGGTGCTCAAAGATTACAATTTGCGTTTCAACAAAGAGTTGCTGCTGAAATTTTTCAAAACACTGTTGGACAAGTTAATTTAGCGTCATTACAAGACCCTTTTCAGGTTAGTTTAATTGTTACAGGTCAACAACCACTAATTTATAAGAATTGGAGAATTACAGTTCCTGAGAACCCAATATTAAGAATTGTTGATTTGGCAACAAGATTGTCATCTGCTTATTGGCCTGTTTCACCCATACCTGGTGATTATTTTGAGATGGGGGGTGTTCCTCAAAATCAACAAACTTCATCAGCCCTAAATGTTGCCAATCAGTTAACAGGTGGATTTTTAGGGCCTGTGTTGAATATTACAAGAAGTTCTTCTGAAACATTTTTGGCTAACACAGGAAACGGACAAAGGTCGGCATTATTTGCAAATATTGATTACAATAGATATCAACCACCATACGATAAAAATTATGGAGGTATTTTGGGTGTTATTTCAGGTGTTGCCGATTTAATAACTAATTTAATAAATCCTGATAACGGAACACTTATTGGTGGTTATTATGTTGGTAGTAGAAACGCTGAACCTTCATCAATTACTTCACCACCAAACCAAGTACCTGTTAACATTTTTGGAGAACAAGTTCAAGCTCCTGTTTATGGACCGTCTGAATTAGGTATTTTATATGAAGGTAACCAAGAAGTTTTAAACTTTGGTTTGGCTTCTAAAACATACGATAATGGTGGTGGTATTGGTGGACAATTTGTATGGGTTTCACCAAAATATAAAGATAATGCTGGTTATAGACCAACAGTAGGTGGTGGTGTGGGTGGTATTGATGAAAATTACAATGAAGTTAGTAGTGATTATACTCGTAATGAGTCAACAAATATAACATTTAAGGGTAATTCTATTTTAGATAATACCCAAAGATTAATTGATTCGGCAGATAATGTTCAAGGTGTTTCAAGATTAAAACATGTCGGTAACGCTATAAATCAAGTCAGTAAAGTTTTCAATGACGGATACAAAGAAATGACTAAAGGTTCTAAAGTTGTATCTTATATTGATAACACAACAGGACAGGAAGCGGGCACTGAGTATTGTAGAGTATTTGCTAAAGATACTCCATATCTTATGTACAATGATTTACAAAAAACTGACGGTATTACTACTTCAGGAAGAAGAAGTACATTTTCTGTATTAGATAATACTTTTAATTTAAACATTGCTCCGACAAAAAATCCTGGTTCAACAAACATTATTCAAGGTGGTGATGGTAGTGGGGGACATGTTAAAAAATACATGTTATCAATTGAAAATTTGGCATGGAAAACATCAAGTAGACCTGGTTTTACTTATGATGACTTACCTGTTTGTGAAAGAGGACCAAATGGTGGTAGAATAATGTGGTTTCCACCATACAATTTAAAATTTAATGATACTTCAAATGCTACATGGAACCCAACATCTTTTTTGGGTAGACCTGAGCCGATTTATACATATAAGGAGACTTCAAGAACAGGTGTTGTTTCATTTATGATAATTGTTGATAATCCTTCAGTTACAAATCTTATAGTTGAACAACAACTTAGTGGAAAAGATAAAGGTAGAATTGATTCTGTATTAAATTCTTTCTTTGCGGGATGTGCTAAATTTGACATTTATGAATTAGCTAAAAAATTCAATACGTTGAAGCCAAGTGATTTGATGACTTATCAAGAAATCATTAATAATCCAAGATTAACAAATGAAGAACTTGGTCAAATTATTAAAGAGGTTCCTGTTGAAAACACAACAGCTGGAGGACAAGGAACGGGTACTGCCGCCAATGCTGATACGGTAAATGGTAGCGGACAAAATAATACACCCGACCTTATAGGTCCTTTTGAAAATCAGTTTTTGGGATTTGCGTTTTATTTTGATAACGATATTCCAGGACCAAGTAATAAAGAAACTACAGATGTTAATTATTATTCAACTTATACCGAATATACTAAATCAAGTAATATTGAAACATATGTTAGTAACTCTCACAATATTTTTGAGTCAACAAATATAAATTATAACGTCCAAGAATTTTTTGATAATGTTATTAAAAATAACTTTGAAACAATTACTGAAGGGGAAAATTCATTTATTCAAAGAGCATATAAATTATTAAATGATAATATTGCAAAATCTATCTCAATTGTAATGGAGGGTTCTGCTTCAGCAACTGCGACACCTGAATACAATAAAAAATTATCATTAAGAAGAATTGATTCAATTAAAAAATACCTTTCAACCGATATTAATGGGGTTAGTTTAGCTAAATTTATTGAAGAAAAAAGGTTTGACATAAAAAGTGAGACAGGTTTTGGTGAAGAAATAGTTATACCTATGTATAGTATTGAGGTTGGAGCTAATAACCAAGAGTTTGGACGTAATGATTCGGGAACAGGATTAGATGTTGATTGTAAACAAGATATTAAAGACAAAAGTGGTAATGTTACAGCTCAATCACAAGTTTACGCTGCAAATGCAATGGCTTGTAGAAGGGTTAAAATAAAAAATATTTCAGTTGAACCAATGCCTGTGGAGACCGCAAACACTGACCCTGTAATAAATACTGTTGTTGATGAAACCCCAGTTGGTGCAACAACAACCGAAACTATTAAAGTTCCTTTAAGACCACCAGTACCGGCTCCAACTAAAACTATACAACAAAAATTAAAAGATAGTATTGGTAAACGAGTACTTAGAAATTTATTGACAGAATGTAATTATTTTGAAGTTATTAAAGAAAATGTACCATTTTTATATGATTCATTTAAAGAAAGAATAAAGTATTTTAATCCTGCTTTCCACTCAATGACACCTGAAGGTCTTAACTCAAGATTAACATTTCTTAATCAATGTATGAGACCTGGTGAAACAATACCTGTGATTGGTACTGATGGAAAACCAAGAATTAATGATGCGGTTAATACTTCTTTTGGGGCACCTCCTGTGTTGGTATTGAGAATTGGTGATTTTTATAATTGTAGAATAATACCTGATAGTGTGTCGTTTACATACGATTCCACACTTTTGGATTTAAATCCTGAAGGTATTGGAGTACAACCTATGTTGGTAAATGTTAGTATGAATTTTAAAATGATTGGTGGTCATGGTATTGCAAATCCTGTGGAACAATTACAAAATGCTCTTTCGTTTAACTATTATGCTAATACTGAAATTTACGATGAAAGGTCAGTTTGGACTGAAGATACTACGGCACTTGATAAACAAATCGCAGATGCGTTAGGTTTGGAACCTGAAGTGACCACACCAGTTAATAATGTGGAACCACAACCAACAAATGATGGGGGGTCTACAATAGGTGAAATAATAACAAATAAACCTGTTGAAGGTGGTAGTGAAGGTGAAATTAGTTATTTAAAAATAATGGATTCTATCTTAACAAATTCAAAAACATATTTCACGACAGTTGTAAATAAACTTGAAGAGATTAATACTAAATACAACTATGGTATAGTCCAATTAGTTAACCAAGATAGAAATTTTAAAATTGGTCCATTAAATACTACACAATCTCAAGATTGTAACATATATGGGTCACCATTTAATATTGAAGAGAAATTAAAACAACTATTCAATCAAGTTTATTCAGATATTGATAGTGGCTCAAACCCAATAATTGCTGAGTTGAGTAACTTAAATTTTTCACCTGACACTACAATTAAAATTGTTAAGAACAATATGAAAGTTTACATTTCAACAAATGTAAACCAAACTATGGCAAGTGATATTACGAATGTCTTAACTGATATTTTAAGTTTTGAACAAACTTTTATTCAAAACATAAGAAAAGTTAATTTAGTTGTTAAACAACATGACGGTAAAAAAGACTCAACTAATTTACCTTTAATTTATACATTAACACCAACAACTGAAGTGAGTCAAACTAGTACAGGTGTTGGTGACACATTAGTTGAATTGGATAAGGATTTAATTGCTTTTGGTGGACAAATGAAAAATTTCAACACATATTTAGAAAGAGAACAAATTATAACTAATTCTTATGATAGTGTTGGTAAAATTCAAACTTTTAAGATAGTTTCCTCTAATATTATAAATAACTGTTTCTTTATGGTTATGGGTAGAATTCTTTCACAAGATTCAAAGAAAGATGAATTTATAGACGCTTGTTTAATAAATGTTTCAGAGGTTGATGAACCTTACAGTTTGGAAAATAAATTAAAAAAAATAGTTAATGATTTAGCGAAGGACTACTCAAAAGAAATAGAAAAAGACGAAGAATTTTTCCAAAATTTTAAAAAACAAAATGATTACAAAAACTATGTTGATGGTGTTGAAGAGTTGATGTATAAATCAGGAAAAACAAGAAAATTCACATTTTCAACAGTTACACCGGCAGATGATGCAGTAAAAGAACAATTCCAACAATTATATACTACTGATGAAAATTTTGGTACTGTTGATACATATTTAGGAAAGGTTAAATTAACAAGTTAATTATGGCGAACAAACAATTTTATAATAGATATAACAATTTCGACATAAATGGTAATCAAACTGTGGTTCCGTATATTACGTTACCTTCAAAAACAACTGATAAAAGATTCATTTATAAAATAAACCAAACAAGGTTAGATAAAATTTCACAACAATATTATAACTCACCTTTTTTTGGATGGTTAATTATGGTTGCAAATCCTGTTTATGGAGGACAAGAATGGAATATTGCTGACGGTTCAATATTGACTATTCCATATCCTTTGGTAACTTCTTTACAGGACTATAAAACGGCTTTAGACAACCACTTCTTCTATTATGGTAGATAATTCAGAAAGTATTTTAGTAGATTACGATTACAATAATATTATTGTTGTTGACCCAAATAAAGTGGTTGATACAAACGGTAATGTTAAAGAAAGATACGTTAAACAAGAAAATTTAGTAATTTACGCTAACTTGGAATGCAATGTTTTACCAAGAACTAAATTGGCTGTTGGTTCATCTAATACAACTGATATTAAGACGGTTAGTATTGCGAGTATTAATTTTTTAAAACCTGGTAATAAAGAGTTTATGGACATTGGTTACACTGATGAACTAACAGGTTTAAAAAAGGTAAATAAAAATGGTACTGAACAAAATAACTCTAACAACTTACAACAAAGTGATAAAAATGATGATTATTATTTTAATCAGTCATCTAATTTAAATGGTAATGAAAGGGTTTCCGATAACGGGTTATTAGGGATTATTTCAATTAATATTAGACAAAACACATCATTTATGTCAACAATTACTGTTGAGTTAGAAGATGTTAGAGGGAAGGCGTTGTTTGAAGGTGGAAATAGTTCACCATACGCTGCGTTTTTTAATTTACCATATCCATTGTTCAATTTAACAATTAAAGGATGGTATGGTAAAGCATTAAAATTACCATTAATGTTACAAAACTTTACCTCAAGATATGATGGTAATAGTGGAAATTTTAAAATTACTTTAACTTTTTACACTTATAAATTTACTGTACTGAGTGAAATTTCTATGGGGGCAATACAAGCTACTCCCCATATGTATAAGTCAAATGTGAAAATACAAAAACTTAGTGGAGGTCCTAACTCAACAACACCAGTACAAGATGTTGTTTATGAACAAGGTTATCAAAAAATCAAAGAATTATATAGTGAATATAAAACTAAAGGATTAATACCTGATGATTTTCCTGAAATTACAGTTGTACAACTTAAAAATAGAGTTGAAAACTTTATTAAAAATGTTTTAGATTCTTTCATAAAACAAAATTTGAATCCATTAAAAAACATTCAAGATTATGAAAATGAAATGATAACCTATAAGAATAAAGTTTATTTTGGGAAATCAGTTATTGAACCAGGTTGGTTTGAAAAATACATGGACAAAGACAATTATTATGTTTTAAAAAATGGAGGTGTTAAAATTTATACGTTCAAAAAATTTTATGACACTTTAGAAAAACAAACAAATGCTAATAATAAATTAAAACAAATAATTGATGATGGTAATAAGTCATTAAATTCAAATACAACACTTGGTGAAAATGGAACTTATACTATTAATAATGGTAATCCAAAATCTTCAGCAATTAGTTGTGATATTAATATTACTAATTTTCAAAAAATTATTCAAGATGGAGACATTGATTTAAATGAGACATTTATTGTAAGAAATGGTGGAGGAGTGGCAACCGCAGAGCAACTTAGTGACTTAGAAAAACAACTTAAAACGACTTTAAACTCAGTAGGTTCAATCAATTTGTCAAATGGTGAAACAAACCCAAAGATACCTTTTTATTATTTTGAAGGTACTGGTAGTTTTATAGATAAAACTAACCAAATTTTAAAAACAGTTAAAATAAAAAAAGAAGAAATACAAACATCATTAACTGATGCTTTGTCTGAGAAACTACAAAGTAAAAATACAGGAATTGGATTTGTCCCAACAATAAGAAATGTTTTAGCCGTTATTTTTGCAAATGGTGAGGCATTCTTAAGATTAATGGAAGATGTTCATTCTAAAGCTTGGGATTTAAGAGATGAGAAAGTAAGAAAAAGTGCTATTTTGGGAACCAAACCATCAAGTGATAATTTAAATCCTGGTGAAAATGGTACTACCCCAATATACCCATGGCCACAATATATTGTTGAGACAACAGGTGAGAATGGTAGGGGTAAATATGAAATTAGATATCCTGGCGAATCTGAAGTTATTGACCAAACAAAAGGTTTTGAATTTCAGTATTGGCCTGAAGTTGAATTTTTAGAAGAATTTGTAAGAGCGTTTACTGAAACTACACAATCTAAAAATCAAACACCACAAGATTTTTCTAATGAAGAAACTGACATTAAAAGAATTAGTTTTAACGCTATTGAATTTCCTGTGTCAAATGTTGTTTTTTCTAACAGAGAAGAAATAAAATTTTTCTATGAAATATTTGAAAGATTATTTTTTGTCACAAATTACTCAAGATTAAGTAGAGTAAATTTTGATACCGAGTTTTCGGATAAAATTACATCATTACTTGCTGACGGAGAAAAAAATAATTTATTAGTTAGTTTATCTGATGATAATCCGTTTTTAATTCAAAAGTTACAAAATTATGGAATAAACTCTTCTAATTTTGTTTCAATTTTAAGACATTTTTCTAATGATGGTGAAGGACAATCGTGGCAAAATTATATAAGAGGTATTTTTAACACTTCTTATATTAAAAATTTATCTCAAAATTCAAACTTTGAATTTTTAAATAAAGCAATATTAGATGATTCGTCATCTAGTCCATTAATATCTTTAACTAATGAAATTGATTTAATTGAGTTAGTTGGAAATTCTACTAAATCAAATGTGTTTGATTTTTTAGATATATACCCATTTACAAATTTAGATTGGGTAAAAAACAACTTGGCGTATGGAACATCAATACTAACAGTGGAAAGTAGTTTTGATACTCAAAAAATACTTACATTTAATACTGATAAAAAAATAATATCTAATTTTTCGGGTAATAATAGCTCACTTCAGAAAAGACCAATTACGAATTTTTTGTGGGGTACAAATCCAACACAACCACTAATAAGTAATACGACTAATTTATCTTCTTTTTATAATTCAAGAGTACCTGAAAATCAGTTAATTACTGAAGGGAATGTTTATTATAAAAATTACAGTGGATTTGTTACGAGTACTCAAACGACATCAATGTTTAATACACCATTCTTTGTTAATTCAATACAAGAGGGTGTTAGTAATTTTAGAAATAATGACCCATATCCATACAAGGCCGCGGCTTTTTTGTTTTTGAATAGTTTACCTTTGGCGACATTAAGGGAAAAATATAAAACATATGAAAACGGAACAACAACCGATTTAGATTATATATTTGCAACAATTAAAAAATTTGGAGCTATACATAAAGTACCTTATGCTTGGATATTAAAAATTGGTTCAATTTGGAGTAGATATAAAACTTATGTTGAAACAGGTACTGACTTTTTGAATACTTCTTGGAGTGATTTTAATTATATATCAAACTATGACCCAATAACCAATTCACCTACAAAACAATATAGTTTAGTTGTTAATGGTGGTGCGATTGATATTATTTTAGAAAAAAATACTGTAATTGGAACAGATACTAGTTCATTAATTCATTCGGGATTTTACCCTAAATTAATTAATGATTTTAATGTCTTTTATCAAGGATTTCAAATATATTCAACATATACTAATTCAGATATACAAAATGGATTTGCTTCAGGTGTTACTCTTAACTATGTTGATGGGGCAATTATAGATTACGCTGATGGTTTTGATGAGAATAACCTTAATAGAAGTTTAAGAATAATTCCTTGGTCTGTTACAGTTAAATCATTAGATGATAAGTTTAATTATGTTATACCATCTCAAGGTTCACCTATAAATCAAGTTAAATTTGAATGTTTTAGTAATGGACAAATAAAACAAGAAGTTTTAGGTAATCAATCAATGTATAATGGTTCAATTAGAACCTATTGGTCATCACCTCAGTATGGTTATTTTGATATTTCTAAAATAACAAAACCAACACCTGAACAGTATTTAAAAAACATATTACTAACATCAAAAAATCAGGAAAACTTCTCAATTAATGGTGAAAATGGTGACTACGATAATATAAGTGAAATTTTTTCAGTATTTGAAAAAGATGTTCTTGATAGATTTGAAAATGAATTTTTAAATTTCTCAAGGTCGGTATACGATTATAAATCTAATATTGTTTCTGATGATGAAACAAATACTGAGTATTCTATGAAGAATTTTCAATTTTTCATGATTGAAATGATGAAAGTACCATATAGTGGTGGTACAAACGGTACTCAAACAGTCGGAAACACTTCAAACGGTCAATTTATTCAAATAAATAAATTTTTGATAGATTTTTTGCAATATGATGTGATATTCAAATATGGTAATCCGTCTAATTTTGATAAAAGATTGTTTTACACTTTTTCTAATTTACCAATAATAGAACCGTATATATGGGATTCTTATAGGGTATCAACACCAAACGCTTTACCTGTTAATGGGATTTCTGTTTCTTTATCACAATCCCAAACAAATTATCCTGATGCTTGGAAAGCTCTAAAGACATACGTTGGTTTTTCCAATATACCGGATTTAGTTTATGGTAATAATGGTTCATATATAACAGATTTCTTTATTGATTTAGATGTGGCTTTTAATCCATCAAATATTAAGAATTTTGCACCGATTATTAAAATTTATGCAACTCAAAAATTAAATCAATTTCAATTAAACACGATACCACCACCTGAACCACCTGTTTCGGTACCAAGTCAAATTGTTTCAGTAACAAAACTGTTTAGTGGTGACACAATTACAGTAAAACTAAAAAATAATGATAATATTGCAACAATTAAAAATAATAATTCAGCGGTACTATATGAAAGTTTACCTGTAAGTTTAGCCCCAACAACAGCGGCAACACAGTCGTTTATAAATCAATCAATTATTCAGTTTTACGGTTCCTTAGCAACTAACCCAACAGACCAACAATTTATAGTTCAGACAGTTTTTACTCCACAATACGAATACCCTCAGATACCAAATCCGTTGAGTAAAGAAGGTACTAAGTCATTTACTGAAAGTATGACTAACTATCTATTAGACTCCACGTCTTTTCAAGATAAAATTACAAATAATTTATTCACAAGATTAAGATTAGATTTACCTAAAGTTACAATTAGCAATTATAGGACACTAAATTCAAAATTAGATGGTGATTTAACTAAAAGAGATTTGTGGGAGTCTTTTAAGGCTACAAATGATAAATGGATTTCGGGTAATGATTTTAAAAATAAAACGTTATTTGAAGATGTTCTTTTTTTAGATAGAGCTTCACGAGATATTGGTAATAAAGTTATTATTGACATATACAAGTTAAAAGAAAGATTAACTAACATCAATCCTAAAACTAACATGTTAACATATGTTCAATCAATTATACAAGAAAACCACTTTGTTGTCATGAATGTACCATCATATATGAATTTTTATAATGTTCAAGATGCAACTAAAAATCCTGTACCAAAAATGGAAGGTGTTGGAGATTTTGCTAATAGCCTTTTTGGTACATTTATGAATGTTGATTATAGGAATTCATCTTCAAAGTTAGTATGTTTTTATGGTGGTAAACCAAGTGAACACTTGGCGGTAAATAATGTTGATTATAAATTTAAAGATGATGGTTTTGATTTGAAAAAAGATAATCCGTTAATTGAAAATCAAGTAGATAAAAAAGACTGGGATAAATCAAATAAAGTTGTTGGTTTTAATATTGATATAGGTACTCAAAACCAACAAATTTTTCATGGATTTTCGGTTTCACAAGACGCTGGACTATCTACCGCAGAGAGTATTCAAATCCTTAATGATATGACCGCTCAATCGGGTAATAGACAGGCGGCAACACAAAACATAAGTTTATATAATTTATATAAAACTAGAAGTTACAAGTGTACAGTTAATATGATGGGTAATGCTATGATACAACCAACGATGTACTTTAATTTAAGATATGTTCCTATGTTTAGTGGTCCTTATATGATTTTATCAGTTGACCATACAATATCACAAGGTAGTTTTGAAACAGTTTTGACGGGTATAAGACAAACAATTTATTCATTACCGCAATTAGATGATTATTTACAAACATTGAAAGTTAATTTATTACAATCTATTGTTGAAACAACACTGACTCAAGAAAGACAAAACGCCGCAACAGCTACGACTCAAACTTCAGGTAATGTACTTAATGAAACGGCTCAAATTGGGTCAACAATTACTGAACAATATGCGAATCAAATCTCATCAGGGATAAGTGAGAAATGTAAACCAAATGAAAAATATTCATCATATACACCAATTGGTGAACCTAAAAACACTAAATTAAATTATTTGGAAGTATATGAAAAAATTATTCCATTAACTTCAAATCAAACTTTACAATATTTAATTTTTTCAACGTTTTATATTGCATCAGGTAAAAATTATGGTTTTGATACCTATGAAAATAATTTTGCAGGTATTACTATTAACCAATATTGGGGAAATACTGGAGACGCTTATTTTAGCCCTGATAGGAAATTTTATTGTTCAGTTAACGATGTTCCCTACGCTAAATTCTCAACTATTGAAAAATCTATTGAGTTTTTAATTGCTAAATGGTCAGGAAGAATTGGAACATTGACGGTTACTGATGAAAATTTGGCGAAGTTTTGGGTAATTAATGCTAATGCTAGTGAAGCGAGAAAAGAAAATGTTTGGACTAGTTTATCTCAGGAGAATAAAGGTATAGTAATTAATGATTTTAAAGAAGCTATTCAGTATTTCAAAGCAATAGAATTACAATAATAATTTTTATTATATCACAGATATTTATTAAGAAAACGAATATGACAACCAAACAAATTTTAGATAACTATTTAGGTAAAAACACTCGGATTACTGAAAGAGATTCAGGTAACGGGTATAAAGAAGTTTGTGATTTAGATACAGGGGATTGTTTCACAGTTAGAATGAAAGATGGTCTAATAGAAAGATTTGATAATTCAGTACAAAAATCAAAAAAAATCCAAGTTGAAACAACTACAGGAATTAAACAACTATTAAATGGTTAAGAACATGAAAATTGATTTAAAAATTATAGAAGAATTACAGAGACATAACCAAATTAATAGTTATATCACTGAGCAAGATGCCACATTACCTCCAGCACCAGGTGGAGAACTTGGTGGACCACCTATACCTCCTCCTCCTGCGGATGCTACGGCAGGTGCAACACCTCCGGTACCACCTACAGCTCCTGCTGAAACTTCGGCGCCTGTTAATACTGAAACTGACCCTGATGTTGAAAAATTAGATGACGAAGGTAAATCTGATAAAAAGAAAGAAAAAGGTGAAGAACTTGAAATTACTGATTTAGTTAAGTCTCAAAAAAATATTGAAGACAAACAAGAAGAATATTTTGAAAATTTATTTAAACATATTAATGATTTAGAAACAAAACTTTCTACTATGGATAATATAGTTAATAAACTAAATGACTTAGAAAGTAAGATTGAAAAATATAGAGAAAAAACTCCCCAAGAAAAATTAGAATTGAGAAGTTTAGACTCAGGTCCATTTAATCAAAAATTATCTCAATTCTTTGAAGATAAAGAAGAGGACATGGAAAAGACAGGTAAAAATGAATATGTTTTAACTCAAAAAGATATTCAAGATTATTCACCAATTGATATTAAAAAAAGTTTTAGAGATTTTGGTGATGAAAACATTGGTGAATATGTAAGATAATTTAACGGTCTTAGGACCGTTTTTTTATCTAACGTATTTGACTATACTACGGCTGACACTTATACTTAGTAAACAATTAAATTAACACATATGGCGACAAACAATTCTCTGGACGCTGTTCTTGCACAGTACGAACAAGCGACAAAAGGTGGTTCATCTTCTACCTCAATGACACAAGATGAAAGAATGAAAAAATACTTTGCAGCTATCCTTAAGGATAACGAAAAGCAAGGTCAAAAAAGGTTACGTATTCTCCCTACAAAAGACGGCTCATCACCTTTCAAAGAGGTATGGTACCACGAAGTACAGATTGATGGAAAGTGGAATAAAATTTACGACCCTGGAAAAAACGACAATGAACGTTCACCTTTAACAGAAGTTTATGAAGAACTTATGTCAACAGGTAAAGAGTCGGACAAAGAACTTGCTAAACAATATAAACCAAGAAAGTTTTATATTCTTAAAGTTGTTGACCGTGATAATGAACAAGATGGAGTTAAGTTTTGGAGATTCAAACACAACTACAAAAACGAAGGGATTTTGGATAAAATTATTCCAATTTTTAGAGCTAAAGGTGATATTACTGACCCTGAAAAAGGAAGAGATATTATTTTGGAATTAACCAAAGCAAAAACTCCAAAAGGTGCAACATACACGGTAATTCAAACCATTATGTATGATGACCCAATACCAGTACATGAAGAAAAAACAACTTCTGATTCATGGGTTAACGATGCGTTAACTTGGTCAGATGTTTATTCTAAAAAACCTGTTGAATATTTGGAAGCGATTGCAAGAGGTGAAGTACCTAGATGGGATTCTAACGCAGGTAAATATGCTTACGGAAACTCTGACGAATCTCTTGTTTCTTTTGGTGGAAACACACCAATAGTTGACCCACAAGCTGGCAACGAACCTGATGGTGATTTACCATTCTAATTCATTGAACTTGGACATCTACTTAGACAAGGTGTCCAAGTTCTTATTTTTTAACAAATTTTTAACTAACACTTAGACATTTATGGCTATTAAGAAAAAAGAAATTGGATTAGATTCAATTAAATCCAAATTTTCATCAAAAACAAAATATAAACCTGAAAGTTACTACAATTGTGGAGATGCTTTCATGGGGGCATGTGGACTACCAGGTCCTGTTATGGGTGGTATAAATATGTTTTTAGGACACTCTAACTCATCTAAAACAACTGCAATGATATTGGCAGCAGCTGACGCTCAGAAAAAAGGACATTTACCTGTTTTCATCATTACTGAGAAAAAATGGTCTTGGACTCACGCAGTTGAATTAGGATTATCCGCATCTCAAAACTCTGAAGGTGAATGGGATGGTGATTTTATTTTTAACGATAGTTTTGACTATATTGAACAAGCAACTGATTTTATTAATGAGGTATTAGACGCTCAAGAAAAGGGTGACTTACCATATAATTTATTATTTTTGTGGGATTCAGTTGGAAGTATTCCTTGTAAAATGACATTTGAAGGTAAAGGTGGAAAAATGCACAATGCCTCCACACTTGCTGATAAGATTGGTATGGGAATACACTCAAGAATTAGTAAATCTAAAAAAGAAGAGTATCCGTATTATAATACAATGGTAGTTGTTAACCAACCTTGGGTTGATTTACCTGATAATCCATTTGGACAACCTGAAATCAAGGCTAAAGGTGGTGAGGCATTATGGTTGGCTTCAGCATTAGTATTCTTATTTGGAAATCAAAAGAAAGCGGGTATTAATCATATTACCGCAACAAAAAATAATAGAACTATTCGTTACGCAATCAGAACCAAAATCTCTATCTTGAAAAACCACGTAAATGGTTTAGGTTATAATGATGGTAAGATTATTGCGGTACCACAGGGTTATATTTCAGACACTAAAGAGGCATTGGAGAGCTACAAGAAAGAATATTCACAGTATTGGAACGCTGTTTTAACAGGTACTGGTGAAATTCTTCTTGATGAAGAAGTTATTGAACATATTGAAGACTAGAACTTTTAAAATAAATTAAGTGATTAAAACACTGTTAATTGACGGTAACAATTTATTAAAAATCGGTTTTCATGGGGTTAAAGATTTCTTTCATGAAGGGAAACACGTTGGGGGTATTTGGCATTTTCTGAATACTACCCGACGTTTTATTGAAGAACAAAATTTTGATAAAGTTGTTGTTTTTTGGGATGGTGAAGATAGTTCCTCTGCCCGAAAATTAATTTACCCTCAATACAAAGAAAATCGTAAAATTTATAAAGAAGAGTTTAAGGAACAATCTTTTGCGGAACAAAAACAACGAGTTAAACAATATCTTGAAGAGATGTTTGTCAGACAGGTGGATATTGATAATAATGAAGCTGATGATTTAATTGCTTATTACTGTAAGATATCAACAAATGAAACTATAACCATTTTTTCAGGTGATAGGGACTTGACACAACTTATTAGTGATAATGTCTCAATCTATTCCCCAAATACAAAATTAACATACAAGAATGGTGATTTTATTAGGTTATATGAAGCTGAAATCCCTCATTATAATGTTATAACTTACAAAGTGTTATCTGGTGATAAATCTGATAATATTGATGGTATCTATTTTTTGGGGGAAAAAACTTTTATTAAATTATTTCCCGAAATACTTGAAAAACCGACATCTGTTTCCGATATTTTAACAAGAGCGGAAATGTTATTCGCTGAAGACAAAGAAAACAAAGTATTACAAAATTTACTTACAGGTAAAACCAAATCAGGTATCTATGGAAATGAATTTTTTGAGATTAACACAAAAATCGTGGATTTATCTAATCCGTTAATCACAGAAGAAGGAAAAGAAATTGTTGAACTTTATTATAAAGAAACATTAGACCCCGAAGGTAGAGGTTACAGGAATCTTATTCGCATGATGATGGAAGACGGATTTTTTAAATTTTTACCAAAAGGAGACGAAGCTTGGGTTAACTTTGTTAAACCATTTTTAAAACTAACAAGAAAAGAAAAGAAAAAATATCAAACAAAAAATAAATTATGAAAGAACAAGATGTAACCAAATTGGAATTTTTGATGAAAGTTAATGACAACATCATCGTCCAAAGATTTTTCAACGTTAGGAATTATAATCCTAAGGCGAAAAACTCTGATGACCTTTATGAATATATAAAGGATTTTAAAGATGAAATGTGCCATATTTTGAAGATGAAAACTGTTGACTATATGTTACAGAATTCATATGAAATTATGGAGAATCCGGAAATTCTTGAGACCTCATTTACTGATGGTCCTGAGTATTTTTCACTTATTATTAGGTATAATGACATGACAATTTGTCATAGATTGTTTGACGCTAAAATATACCCACCTAAAATAAGATACACCGTAGATATACGCCCGCAAATAAAAAGTTTATTGTCAGACCTGACAGACATTTTTTCGGCTGAAAATTTAACATTTAATAACTACGAAATTCCTGTAGAGGGGTAATATTTATCAATTACAAGAATAAAAAAATTATGGCGACAATTAGAAATTTTGACTATCTAGGTTCTACATTCCAAATTCAATTGGTAAATCAAATTATTGTAGACAAAGAGTTCGGAAGGTCCATAATTGATGTAATTGAAACAAACTATTTTGAAAATAAATATTTCAAAATCATTATACAAATGATTAAGGAGTATTATTTAAAGTATGAACACACACCTACTTTTGATACTTTGGAACAGATAACAAAATCTGAATTACAGCAAGAGTTGGCTTCCAAAATTGTTCTTGACACAATAACTAAAATCAAAGATAGTACTATTGAAGGTGGACAGTTTGTTCAAGAAAAAGCTCTTAAATTTTGTAAACAACAAGAATTACAAAAGGCAATCACTAAAGCTCAAAAAGTTATTGATGGGGGAGAGTTTGAAAACTACGACACATTAGAGCAATTAATTAAAGAGGCATTACAAGTCGGGGAAAGAGAAGACGGAATGTCTGATGTATTCTCTAATCTTGATGATGTGTTAAATGAGGATTACAGACACCCAATCCCTATGGGAATACCAGGTATTGATAGATTGTTAAAAGGTGGATTAGCAAAAGGTGAGATAGGTGTGATTTTAGCTCCGACAGGGGTTGGTAAATCAACATTCTTAACTAAAATATCAAATCACGCATATAATTTAGGTTATGGTGTACTTCAAATATTTTTTGAAGACAATCCTAAAATTATCCAAAGAAAACATTTCACATTATGGACTAAAGTTCACCCTGATGAACTATCAATCAAAAAGGAGG
>Ga0209297_1000730_pt1 | contig 20163 bp, 19 predicted proteins | sample S_130805_MF_Meta_FD_187322 | JGI IMG/M metagenome (GOLD analysis project Ga0209297, IMG submission 187322) | Freshwater microbial communities from Lake Simoncouche, Canada to study carbon cycling - S_130805_MF_MetaG (SPAdes) (version 2) | ecosystem: Environmental > Aquatic > Freshwater > Lake ...
GTGCAAATGCAGTTCCTGATGCGTATATATGAATTGAAGGATTAGAACCTAAAACCATCTCTGCAATCGCCCAACGAAGTGAAGGTGGAATTACAGTTCCACCTAATTCTGCTGGCGCATCAATTCGCCACCACTCGCCATCCATATAAGCGCGATAAGATTTTTTAAAACTTTCGGGCAACTTTGCATCTCCGGTAGCTGGATTAAAATCAACACCTAAGCGATCGCCTTCAACAAAAGAATCCGCTAAGTCATTTTCGGCCATCCGTTTTACTTCATCCAACATCCCATTAGCGGTATCGCGATCGATCTCAGCGAAAGGTCCTTTTTCGAGCACCTCACCACGCCCGAGGAGGTCGAAAAGGTTAAATTGGATGTCACGTAGATTGGATATGTAATGGCCCATGAGGGCTATATTACCCGCCAGTAACATACCTTCGCCACCGTAAGTTGAGCCTAAATTCGACGTATTAAGCGCAACCTGGACCAATTTGGTCTTAAGCCAGCTCCCAGGCAGTTTTAATCTTCCTCGCCTACATTAGGACCATGACCGAACTGTTAATTGCCCTCGCCGTACTAGCTTTACTCGCAATATTTGTCGTTGGCCAATACAACAAATTAATTAAATTGAATGTTGCTGTTGATGAGTCATTTGCTCAGATTGAAGTGCAGTTAAAAAGGCGTGCTGACTTAATTCCAAATTTAGTCGAAACAGTAAAGGGATATGCAACGCATGAAAATGCTACTTTCGAAAAAGTAGTGCAAGCAAGAGCAGCTGCCACTACCGCTTCAACAGTCCCAGACGTAGCAGCAGCAGATGGAATGTTGACACAAGCATTACGCGGATTATTAGCCGTAGCTGAAAATTATCCAGATTTAAAAGCATCTGCAAACTTTTTATCCCTACAAGAAGAATTAGCTACAACTGAAAATAAAGTCGGATTTGCAAGACAATTTTACAATGAGAACGTCCGCGCTTTAAATACCGCCGTTGCAACAATCCCAACAAATCTTTTTGCAGGATTTGCAAAAGTGGGCGAACGTGAATTTTATGAAGTTGATGATCCGCAAGACCGTAAGGCACCCAAAGTTACTTTCTAATGGCAACATTTAATTTCCGGACGCTGCAATTAGCCAATAAGCGAAAGACGATATTTTTACTTATTTCTCTTGGGTTTTTGTCATGGCTTGTTGCGTTTGCTGCGCTTTCATATTTTGGCGGTGGGGGAGCAGCAATAGTTCCGCTAGCTGTTGCATTTTCATTATTTTCGGTGTGGGGTTCGTACTACTCTTCAGACAAATTAGTGATGCGGATGACTGGCGCAAGAATAATTCAAGAAAGTGATAATCCAAAGTTATTTGGACTAATACAAGAAGTAACAATTGCAAGTGGATTGCCTATGCCAAAAGTTGCAATTGTTGAAGATAATGCACCAAATGCCTTTGCAACAGGAAGAAATGTAGATCGAGCTGTTATTGCTTTCACGACTGGATTATTGGATGTTATGGATCGTGATCAATTGCAAGGTGTTGTTGCGCACGAAATGGCACATGTTGCAAATCGCGATACTTTAGTTTCTGCGGTTGCAGCGACATCTGCCGGAGCAATTGCAATCGTTAGTGACATGTTGATGCGAATGATGTGGTTTGGTGGCGGAAGACGTGACCGTGATAGCAATGCAAACCCAGCTACTTTGGTGATTTCGTTAGTCGTTCTAATTCTTGCCCCACTTGCCGCTTTGTTACTGAAGTCTGCAATTTCTAGAAAGAGAGAGTCGCTAGCAGACGCAACGGCTGTGGCTTTCACTAGAAACCCTAGTGGTTTAAGAAGTGCACTAGAAGTTTTAGCTCAGGACAGCACTGTTGTTAAACAACGTTCAAATGCTGTTGCTCATATTTGGATTGAATCACCACTTGATGGGAAGAGTGTTTCACAACTATTTGCATCGCATCCGCCGATACAACAACGCATTGAAACTCTGCGAAAAATGGAGGGTACTTCCCTTAGCTAGAAGAATTGTTGATGATAACCTCATCTGCATGATTGATTTAGCGATTCGAAATGGCTGGTTAATTGACGGTACTGGAGCATTAAGACATCGCGCAGATATCGGAATTCAAGGGGAACAAGTTGTTGAGATTGGGAGAGTTTCAACTGCGCGCATTGAGATAGATGCAACAGATCAAGTAGTTTCTCCTGGATTTATCGATCCACACAGTCATTCAGATTTTACCTTGCATGCAAATCGTGAATCTCATAGTTCCATTCGTCAAGGAGTAACTACTGAGGTTGTTGGAAATTGTGGTTATACAAATGCTCCATTAAGTGATCAATCTGCTGCGGCAACTCAAGCCCGGATGCGCTCTTTTACTTATGAAGGCCCAATTGATTGGCGGACATTTGGTGAGTATTTAGAAAATATTGAAAGTGGCGGAATAACTGCAAACATCGCACCATTTGTCGGTCACAATGCAATTCGAACTGCAGCGGGTTTACATGGCGATGAAGAAGTTACTGACACTCATTTGCGAACAATGGCGAGTTTGTTAGCGGAAGCAATGGATAGTGGAGCTATTGGGATGTCAACTGGACTTGAATACACACCAGGAATATTTGGGACTCCAAGAGAATTGCAATACTTAGCTAAAGAGCTTGGCAAACACGATGGAATTTATACAAGCCACATAAGAAATCGTGATTCACGAATTTTTGAATCAGTCCAAGAATTAATTGATTTAGCTAAAATCGGTGGGATATCAGCACAGATTTCACATTTAAATGTACGACATGACACAAATGCACCAGAGAGGGCTTGGGAACGCGCTGTTGAAATGATGAAAAAAGCGCAGTCTGAAGGATTTGATATTGAAGCAGATACAACGCCATTTAAACATGGCATAGGAAAGATGACTGGAATATTGCCGCGCTGGTTGATTGATGAAGGTTATCCAGAAGTAGCAAAAGCGCTTAAAGACAATTTAGTTAGAGATCGACTTCGTGGGGATTGCGATCGTTATTGGAGATTTATTCATAAAGGACAATGGCATCGCGTTTTGTTACAAAGTTCTCCGCACTTACCTGAGTACAACGGCTTAACTTTCCCAGAGATTGCAAAGTTACATAAAAAAGATGAATGGGATTGTTTCTTTGATATTTTGCAAGCCTCCGGTCCCGAGATGGATGAGTTGATCTTGGTCGGTGAGTTGTTTACAGAGGAGCATTTAGCTGAAATGGTTTCTCATCCAGATTTCAGTCTTGGCGTTGATGGATACACGAGTGTCGATAAGGGTCCTTTAAGTGAAGTAACTATGAGTCAACATCCATACAGTGGACACATTGAGTATCTTGCCCATCATGTGCGAGAGATGAAAACAATTTCATTGGAAACCGCGATTCATAAAATGTCAGCAAAACCGGCCAATAGGTTTGGAATAAGAAAACGTGGGGTCCTGAAAGAAGGAAATTTTGCGGATGTAGTGGTATTTGATCCAGCAAATGTGCGAACAAAATCTACTGTTCAGCAACCTCGGGCTTATCCGGAAGGTATTCAGCTAGTTGTTGTAAATGGCTCTATAGCCGTAAAAAATGGCGAACACTCAGGATCTATGACTGGCAAAGTTTTACGGCGTAAGTGAGGGTAAATTTGCTGCCATTTAACTGCGCCCGCGTGTACCGCTCGTGGAGCATACGAAAGCTGGGGTAGGGTCGCCAACTATGTTGCTCTCAGATCGCGATATTCGCGCACAAGTCGAAGCCGGACGAGTGAAAGTTGAACCTTTTACTTCAGAAATGATCCAACCATCAAGTATTGATGTGCGGCTTGATAGATTTTTTAGAGTTTTCGAAAACCATAAATATTCGGTGATTGATCCATCAATTGAGCAATCAGATTTAACACGTGAAGTAGAAGTAGCACCAGATGAGCATTTTATTTTACATCCCGGTGAATTCGTTTTAGCAAGTACTTATGAGGTTATAACTTTGCCAGATGACATTGCCGGAAGACTTGAAGGAAAATCTTCTTTAGGTCGTTTGGGATTGTTAACACATTCGACGGCAGGATTTATTGATCCGGGATTTTCTGGACATATAACTTTAGAACTTTCGAATGTTGCGAATTTGCCAGTCAAATTATTTCCTGGAATGAAAATCGGTCAACTTTGTTTGATTAAGTTATCTAGTCCTGCAGAACACCCTTATGGAAGCGCGATTTATGGATCTCGCTATCAAGGACAACGTGGACCTACTGCCAGCAAATCTTTCTTAAAATTTCACCAGAGCAAAATTAACTAAAGATTCTCAATCGGGAAAGTAAGAATAAATTCGCTTCCTTTTCCTATTTCGCTCTTAACTGAAACTGTTCCACCATGTGCGTGCATAATTGCATCAACAATCGAAAGACCTAATCCACTTCCCTGTTTCCCATCTTGTCCGTGTCTAGCACGTGAAGTATCTGCACGATAAAAACGTTCGAACACTCGCTCTTTTTGATCAATACTCAATCCAGGTCCATTATCTTTTATTGATACCAAGATTTGATTTTCTAGTTCTTGAGTTGTGATTTCTATTTTGCTTCCATCAGGTGAATAAGTACAAGCGTTCACAACTAGATTGGAGATAGCTTGATGAATTTTTTCATTATCACCGAGAATAAAAACTTCGGCGGAAGGGAATAGAGCCTCAATATTCTGCTTGGGGAAAATTGCTTTACTTGCGGCCAAAACATCATTTACTACTCTATTAACCTCAACTGGCTTTAGAACAATAGGCCGAGCTTGATCGATCCGGGCAAGTAGCAAGAGATCTTCGACTAGCGAACCCATTCGCTTAGATTCATCTTCGATTCTCCTGATTACTTCAGCAGTTTTTTCAGTTCCTTCCATAGCACCTTGTCGGTGTAACTCAGCGAAGCCCCTTATGGCTGTCAATGGAGTGCGCAACTCATGGCTGGCATCAGCAACAAACCGACGCAACTTATCTTCACTAACTTTCCGCGCAGCAAAGGCATCTTCAATTTTTGAAAGCATAGAGTTCAAAGATTCAGTGAGTCGCCCCACTTCAGTTTTTGGATTAGCTTCAGGCAAGCGAGCAGACAATTCTCCACGAGCAATCGCATTTGCGGTTGTTTCTACTGCTGTTAACGGTTTCAAACTAAGCCGCACAACAGCAAGAGAAAGTAAACCAATCAATAAAAGAACGACAAAACCGATAAAAAAGAACAGTATGCGCAATCTATTTAAAGTCTTCTCAGTCTCTTCAAGTGAGATTGCTGCTACTGCACTTCCAGCGCCTGAAGGAAGTAATCTAGCCAAGACTCGAAAGTGAGCATTTTTATTTTCAATAGTAAATGGGATTCCTTCAGCTAATTTGACGTCTTCTGCTGAGAGCCCTGCCACTGCTTCTGTGATGTGGTTATTACTTAATTCGCCACCTAAATTTCCTAAGATAATTCCATCTGTAGTTAGCAAAGTAACGCTAATTGCTGACGGGACGCGATTAAGCGGTTTGGCTGTTGGTGACTGCGCTACTGGCGGATTGTCATCGTCGTTGTCGTCAGGTTCGATTCCAGCACGATCAAGTCTAAGAAAAGAACCGCCTGCAACAGCAGATAGTTGATCATCAGCTTGACCTATCAAATAACTTTTTAATGCCGTCTGTGCTGCAAAATCTGCAAGTGTGATTCCAATTGCTGATAAAAGAAGAACCCCAATAACTAATCGATTTTTTAAACTCCAATTAGCAATTGGCGAAGAAAACTTTTTCATGCAGTTCTAGCGGGTAGTCGCAATCGATATCCAACACCACGCACCGTGTGAATAAGTGGTGGTTCTATAGCATCGACTTTTTTACGAAGGTAGGAAATGTAAGTTTCTACAATTCCAGCATCTCCACGGAAATCGTATTGCCAGACATGATCAAGAATTTGAGATTTTGAAACAACTCGATCTGCGTTAATTAATAAGTAACGCAACAATGTGAACTCCGTTGGAGAAAGTTCAAGTTGCACGCCAGCGCGATGAACTTCATGAGTTGCTTCATTAAGTTCGAGATCAGCAAATAAAATCTTCTCTTCATCGAAGGTGTTTGGGGTGGAACCAGTACGTCTTAAAATCGCTTTAAGTCGGGCAATTAATTCTTCTAAGCTAAAAGGTTTGGTCATGTAATCATCGCCACCAACAGTGAGCCCATTTATTTTGTCTTCAGTTGTGTCTTTAGCAGTTAGAAAAAGTACGCCAATACTTTGGCCATCATCGCGAAGTTTTTTACAAACTTCGAACCCGTCCATTCCGGGCATCATCACATCTAGAACTACTGCATCAGGGCGGAACGCCTCTGCCACTGTTAATGCTTCAGAACCATTTGCTGCGGTCTCAACTTCAAAACCGACAAAACGTAAACTCGTTGCAATTAAATCGCTAATACTTCGTTCGTCATCAACGACAAGAATCTTTTGAGCCTGCGCCTGTTTCATGGCTTAAATCCCTCCGGTGTGGAACTAAGAGTCCACGATGAAACTGAGAATTTCCTGAGAGTACACCCAGAATGGGTAAAGTGTTTTGGCTCTATCCTTCACCCATGCTCTTCGCATTACCTGCTTACCTAATTACGGTAATCGCCCTGGCTCTATTTACAAATGCCGGTTGGAAGATTTATTCGTTACTGAAATCAGGCCAACCTGACCCAACTAGGTCTGGGAATCGCGCAAAACGTTTAGGAAATATGACGCGAGAAGTTCTAGGCCACACAAAAATGTTGCGCTTTACAGGAACTGGTATCGCACATTGGTTTGTCATGATTGGTTTCGGAGCTTTGCTTGGAACTTTAATCACCGCGTATGGACAGGTTATAAATCCAAAATTCTTTCTACCCTTAATAGGTCACTTTGTTCCATACCTGGTTTTTGCTGAAGCTATCGCTTGGCTAACTGGAATTGGAATTGTTGCTTTGATTGGAATTCGACAATTCACGCGATTAAGTCGAAAAGCTAGAGGCGGAAAACAATCTAGATTTTATGGTTCAGGTAGTTGGAAAGCTTATTATGTAGAAGCAACAATTTTAGTAATTGTTTTTTGTGTAATAGCACTTCGCGGATTAGAAGGTGCTTTAGAAAATCAAACTGCTTGGAGTTGGCAGTATGCACTTTCTTATCCAGTAGTTGAGAGTTTTAATGGTTTATCAACTGCAAATATAGAGACCGCAATTAAATCAGTAGCGTTAATCAAAATTTTAGTTTCGATGGCATGGTTCATAGTTATCGCTCTTAATTTGAATATGGGAGTGGCTTGGCACAGATTCTTAGCATTTTTCAACATTTACTTCAAAAGAAATGCAGACGGAAAGAATTCGCTTGGTGAATTGCCAGAGATGCTCTCTAAAGGAAAGCCAGTTGATTTCGAAGATCCTGCCGAGGATGACATTTTTGGAATTGGGAAATCAGCAGATATTTCTTGGAAAGGCTTGCTCGATATGGCCAGCTGCACTGAGTGCGGTCGCTGCCAATCTCAATGTCCGGCTTGGCATACTGATAAACCACTTTCACCAAAATTATTAATCATGGCGATGCGCGATCATGCACTTGGAAACATTGGAAGTGAAGATCCAATCGTCAGCGAAAATGGGCCAATAACACCAGATGTGCTTTGGTCATGTACTTCTTGTGGCGCATGTGTAAATGAATGCCCGGTAGATATCGAACATGTAGATCACATAATTAATATGCGTAGATACCAAGTTTTGGTTGAATCAGAGTTTCCAACAGAGCTGGCAAATACTTTTAAGAATTTAGAAAAAGCCGGAAACCCTTGGGGCGCTAATCGAAATGATCGCAACGCCTGGATCGCAGAATGTGATTTCCCAATTCGGATTGTTGAAGGTGAACTACCCGAAGAGGTTGAGTATCTTTTTTGGGTTGGCTGTGCTGGCGCTTATGAAGAGCGCGCTAAGAAAACCACAAAAGCTGTTGCTGAATTGCTTTACCGTGCAGGAGTTGAATTTGCAGTACTTGGTAAAAGCGAAACTTGCACGGGGGATCCTGCTAGACGTGCAGGCAATGAATTTTTATATCAAATTTTATCTCGTGAAAATATAGAAACATTAAAAGAAACTTTTGGAAATCGCGGAGTTAAGAAAGTTGTTGTTACTTGTCCTCATTGCTTTACAACAATTGGGCGAGATTACAAACAAAGTGGTTTTGAATTAGAAATGGTGCACCACACACAATTGTTAAATCAATTAGTACGTGAAGGAAGATTAACTCCAGTTACAAAATCAACAAAGAGCGTTACTTATCACGATCCTTGTTACCTCGGTCGTCACAATGAAATCTATGAACCACCTCGTGAATTACTTGAAGCAACCGGTGTGAAGATTTCTGAGATGCCGCGAAATAAAGATCGCTCTTTTTGTTGTGGAGCTGGCGGCGGAAGAATGTGGATGGAAGAAAAAATTGGAACTCGTATTAATTTAAATCGAGTGGATGAAGCGATCGCTACTGGGGCGGAAGAGATCGCAGTCGCGTGCCCATTCTGTCGAGTGATGGTTTCCGATGGTGTCAGCGCTCAAGCCCCGGAAGGTGGCCCGGAAGTACTCGATGTAGCCCAGCGCCTTTTAGGAACATTAGGCAGTCGGGAATAGATTTAAAGCCCAAGCCGTTCTCCTATATGAAGGAAGTTGAGTCGGGTTGACTCAGGTTTTTTGACAACAACCCACCTCAAGCTGCAGGATTACCCCCAATCCTCAGGAGTCCCCATATAAAAGGAGCAAGTAAAGATGGCTAGAGCAGTAGGAATTGACCTCGGAACGACCAATAGCGTGGTTTGCGTACTTGAAGGCGGAGAGCCAACAGTGATCGCGAACGCTGAAGGTGCCCGGACTACCCCATCTATCGTGGCTTTTGCCAAAAACGGCGAAGTCCTAGTTGGCGAGGTAGCTAAGCGTCAATCTGTGACAAATGTTGAGCGAACGATTCGCTCCGTTAAGCGTCACATGGGAACCAATTGGAAGATTGACATTGATGGAAAGAATTACACCTCACAAGAAATTAGTGCACGCGTTCTTCAGAAACTAAAACGCGATGCCGAGTCATATCTTGGTGAGACCATCACTGACGCAGTAATTACAGTTCCGGCGTATTTCAGTGATGCACAACGTCAAGCAACTAAAGAAGCTGGCGAAATTGCTGGCTTAAATGTACTTCGCATTATTAACGAACCAACTGCAGCAGCACTTGCATACGGTTTAGATAAAGGTGACAAAGAACAAACCATTTTAGTATTCGACCTTGGTGGCGGAACATTTGACGTTTCACTTCTTGAAATTGGAGAAGGAATTGTTGAAGTAAAAGCTACAAACGGCGACAACGCACTTGGTGGAGATGATTGGGATGACGCACTTGTCGAACATTTAGTTAAAACTTTCCGTAGCAAAAATGGAATAGATTTAGCAAAAGACAAGATGGCGATGCAGCGTGTTCGTGAAGCTGCTGAAAAAGCAAAGATTGAATTATCGTCATCACAACAAAGTTCAGTGAATCTGCCATACATCACTGTTGATGCTGAGAAGAATCCACTGTTCCTTGATGAGACAGTTACTCGAGCACAATTCCAAACTTTGACTGCAGATTTGTTAAATCGCTGCAAAGTTCCATTCCAGGCTGTACTAAAGGATGCTGGAATTCCAATCGACAAGATTGACCATGTTGTTCTTGTTGGTGGATCAACCCGTATGCCTGCAGTTGTAGATCTAGTAAAAGAATTAACTGGCGGCCGCGAACCAAATAAAGGCGTAAACCCAGATGAGGTTGTAGCTGTTGGTGCAGCGTTGCAAGCTGGTGTTCTTAAGGGTGAAGTTAAAGATGTATTACTTCTTGATGTAACTCCACTTTCTCTTGGAATTGAAACCAAGGGTGGAATTATGACCAAGTTGATTGAACGTAATACAACTATCCCAACCAAGCGAAGTGAAATCTTCACAACTGCTGATGACAATCAGCCTGCGGTACAGATTCAAGTTTTCCAAGGTGAGCGCGAAATGGCTGCTTACAACAAGAAACTTGGAATGTTTGAACTAACCGGGCTTCCACCAGCACCACGTGGAGTTCCACAAATCGAGGTTACCTTTGACATCGATGCCAACGGAATCGTCCATGTATCGGCGAAAGATCTTGGCACTGGCAAAGAACAGCGGATGACAATCACCGGTGGATCTGCACTTTCTAAAGATGATATTGATCGAATGATGCGTGAAGCAGAATCACACGCAGAAGAAGATCGCACTCGTCGCGAGGAAGCAGAAGTACGCAACGCCGGAGATTCACTTGTGTATCAAACTGAAAAATTCATCGCGGATAACGCAGATAAATTTGCAGAGGGTGAATTAGCAGAAAAGAAAGTTGAAGTCGAAGCCGCTCTTGTTGATTTGAAGAAAGCGCTTGAAGGAAACGACACAGCAGCTATCAAAACTGAAACTGAGAAAGTCGCTGCAATTAGCCAGACATTAGGCGCCGCAATGTATGCAGCTACAGCCGCAGAAGCCCCTAAAGCAGATGACGGTGTTGAAGATGCAGAGATAGTTGAAGAGGCATGAGTGACTCAGTTGTAACTGATGAAAGTGGAGTCGATGAAAATGTCGACTCCACTAATTCTCAACCAAAAACCGAAGCAAGTGCTAAAAGTGCTGAAGAGGTTTTGACGGACGATTTACAACGCCTGCAAGCTGATTACTCTAATTATCGGAAACGAGTTGACCGAGATCGCGCCGTTGCCCATGAATTAGCAGTTGCTTCTGTGCTTCATGAGTTACTTCCAATTCTTGATGATCTAGATCGTGCCCGCACACATGATGAATTAGAGGGCGGCTTTAAATCGGTCGCTGATCAAATTGAAAACGCTGTTTCAAAAATCGGCTTAGTTAAATTTGGAGAAGCCGGCACACCATTTGATCCACAAATTCACGAAGCATTAATGCACTTAACTTCTAATGAGGTTAGTGAAGTGACCGCAACAGAAATTTTGCAAAAGGGTTACAAATATAAAGAGCGCGTACTACGCCCTGCACGCGTAACCGTGACAGATCCAGAATAGTCGAGCAGATTTAAGTGGCCGCCAAAGATCTTTACGAGAAAGACTTTTACGCGATCCTTGGCGTGGACAAAAAAGCTGATGCTGCAACAATAAAATCGGAGTACCGCAAAAAAGCCCGAGAGTTTCACCCAGATAAAACAAAAGGCGATAAAACTTTAGAAGAACGCTTCAAAGCAGTTTCTGAGGCCTATGACATTCTCTCCGACGATAAGAAACGCGCTGAATATGATCAAGCGCGATCCTTATTTCAACAAGGTGGAATACCTGGTGCTGGATATGCCGGAGACTTTAATGCCGGAGGCTTTGGTGACCTTGGTGATATTTTTGGAAATCTCTTTGGTGCAAACCAAAGACGTGGACCACGACGTGGTCAAGATTTACAAGCAAACGCCACAATCTCTTTTCGCGAATCAATAGCTGGCACCACACTTTCGTTTTCAACTCAAAGTGGTCCAGTCACAGCACGTGTTCCTGCTGGAATAACTGATGGCGCACGGATCCGAGTAAAAGGTAAAGGAACACCAGGAGAAGCTGGCGCTGGAGATTTATTTATCACTGTAAATGTTCAGGGTCATCCGATCTTTTCAAGACGCGATGACAATTTATTAATTACATTGCCAGTAACTTTTGCCGAAGCAGCTCTAGGTGGGGATGTAAATGTTCCAACATTAAACGGCGAAGAAGTAACTCTTCGCTTGCCCGCTGGTAGTGCAAATGGAAAAACTCTGCGAGTAAAAGGTCGTGGGGTTGCGCGTAAAGAAGGAACCGCTGGGGATTTATTAGTAACCATTGAAATTACTGTTCCGCAACGTATTGATGGGAAAGCCAAAGCCGCACTGGAGGAGTACGCAGCAGCTACAAAAGGCGCGGACCCAAGAGTTGATTTCATTAAGGCGGCTCGCTCATGAGCGATCAACCAGAGGTCGAGGGAGTTAGCGAAGAACTTCCGGTTTATGTGATTTCAATTGCAGCAGAACTTGCCGGAATGCATCCACAAACTTTGCGGCAATATGACCGACTTGGTTTAGTTTCACCAGGGCGAACAGCAGGTCGTGGGCGTCGTTATTCGCTCCGCGATATTTTGGTTTTACGTAATATTCAAAAATTAGCTAGCAATGGGATAAACCTTGCGGGTATCTCAAAGATCATGGAACTTGAGGCCACAGTTTCCCAACTTGGTGACGAGGTCGCACAATTGCGAGTGGAAGTTGATGCGCTGTTGGCTGCAAATCCACCTAAAGGACTTGCCAGAAGAGAAAAACAGAACATTGTCATTTGGAGTGATGAAAATAAATAGGATTACCTCATGAATTCTCGCGACGGGCTTTTAGCCGAAATCAAAAACAAAGCGGTTGTCCACGGAAAAGTAATTCTTTCATCAGGTAAAGAAGCCAATTACTATGTTGATCTTCGTCGAGTAACACTTGATGCAGTTGCAGCGCCACTAGTCGGCGAAGTAATGCTGGATTTAACTGCTGATTTAGAATTTGATGCCGTCGGTGGGTTAACACTTGGCGCAGATCCCGTAGCAACAGCGATGTTGCACGCAGCTGCAAAACGTGGACGCAAATTAGATGCTTTTGTGGTTCGCAAAGCTGAGAAACAACATGGTTTGCAACGCAGAATTGAAGGTCCTGATGTAAAGGGACGCCGGGTGCTTGCTGTTGAAGACACATCCACGACAGGGGATTCAGTTTTAACCGCGGTTGAAGCATTAAAAGAAGCCGGAGCAATTGTTGTTGCAGTTGCAGTAATAGTTGATCGTGGTGCTGGACCGAAAGTTAGCGACGCTAATCTTAAATACTTAACTGCATATACCTTAAGCGAGTTAGGCCTTAACTAGATTTCTTCCTAGCTTTAATAATTTCGATTGCAATTGGAATGAAACTTACAACAATTACTAAACCAATTATGGGCAACAAGTATTTATCAACTGAACCTTTAACTTTTTCACCCAGAATATAACCAAGTAATAAAACAGAATCTGTCCAGAGAACAGAACTAAATATATTTAGCAAAGTAAATCTTTTAACATCCAGATTTAACATTCCGTATAGTGGTGGCATTAATGTGCGCACGATCGGAATAAATCTTCCAAGCAGCATCGCTTTAAATGGACCATATTTATGTAACCATTCTTCGGCGTGGTGAACTTTTGCAGCGCTAAAAATTTTTCCATCAGGACGATTGAATAAGGCCCGGCCATAACGTCTACCAATAAGAAAACCGGTTTGAGTCCCGAAGAAAGCCGCGACTGGCGCGAAAAGGAGCAGTAAAGGCAGGGAGAGCTGGACACCCACTGCACTAAGCGCCGAACCCGAGGCGGCAATCCCAGCTACAAAAAGTAGGGAATCACCCGGAAGGACCAAGCCGATAAGTAAGCCAGTTTCAACGAAAAGTGTGCCTAAAACCCCTAATAGACCCAGGGTCGAAATGATCTCCTGCGGGTCGAAGATTCCCATAGGTTGAGGTTAGCGCGTTAATTATCGCCGGAGTCAAAGGTGTGTAAAGATTGGGCGTAAGCCTCGGGTAGATACTTCTAGTAACTCTAGAAATTAGCCCAGATTTACACCTTTACCGAATGAGTTGTGAAGACCGAGGAGCGAAAATGCCAATAGCCAGTCCTGAGATTTACAACCAGATGTTAGATCGCGCAAAATCAGGTGCATTCGCATACCCGGCAATCAACGTATCTTCATCGCAAACACTTATTGCGGCACTTCGTGGTTTTGCTGAAGCAAAATCAGATGGAATTATTCAATTCTCTTGGGGCGGTGCAGAGTACGCATCCGGATCAACTGTGAAACATATGGTTGATGGAGCAGTTGCGCTCGCCGAATTTGCACACATCGTTGCAAAAAATTATCCAGTAAATATTGCTTTACATACTGATCATTGCCCGGCAGAAAAACTCGATGGATTTATGCGCCCACTTCTAGATTTTGGAATCGAAAGAATCAAATCAGGAAAAGCTCCGCTATTCCAATCACACATGTGGGATGGCTCTGCAGTTTCTTTGAGTGAAAATATGAAGATTGCAAACGAGATGCTAGATAAATCTGTGGCAGCAAAAACAATTCTTGAATTAGAAATTGGCGTAGTTGGTGGCGAAGAAGATGGCGTAGAAGCAAAACATGACGCAAAACTTTATTCACACCCAGAAGATGCTTTGTTGACAGTTGAAACACTTGGTTTAGGTGAACGCGGAAGATATTTATTAGCTGCAACTTTTGGAAATGTGCATGGAGTTTATAAGCCTGGCAATGTTGTTTTGCAACCAAAAATTCTCAAGACACTACAAGATGCAGTTGTCGCTAAAAAAGGCTTAGCTGCAGGGTCAAAACCATTTGATTTAGTTTTTCATGGTGGATCTGGATCGCTGCTTAGTGAAATTCGTGAAGCACTTGATTATGGGGTAGTGAAAATGAATATTGATACTGATAGTCAATATGCGTTCACCAGACCAGTGGTTGATCACGTAATGAAAAATTACGATGGCGTACTTCGAATTGATGGAGAAGTTGGAAATAAAAAGATGTACGACCCACGAGCATGGGGTAAGCAAGCAGAAGCAGGAATGGCCGCTCGCGTGGTTCGGGCTTGTGAAGATCTTCGTTCAACCGGTACTTCCTTAATCGCATAATCCACTAGACATAGATTTCGAAGAGAGAGGCTAAAAATGCCAGCAATCGTTCTTGTCGGTGCGCAGTGGGGCGACGAAGGTAAAGGCAAAGCCACAGATTTACTTGGGGATACCGTTGACTATGTAGTTCGATATCAAGGTGGAAATAACGCAGGACACACAGTTGTAATCGGCAGTGAAAAATATGCCCTTCATTTACTACCCTCAGGAATTCTTAGTCCAAATGTGGTTCCAGTAATTGGCAACGGAGTTGTCATAGACCCTGCAGTTCTCTTAGATGAAATTCGCGGATTAGATGCAAGAGGAATTAATACTTCAAAATTAGTAATTAGTACTAATGCGCACTTAATTACTCCTTATCACCGCACTATCGATAAAGTCTCAGAAAGATTTTTAGGTAAATCAAAAATTGGTACAACCGGTCGTGGAATTGGCCCTGCATACGCCGACAAAATAAGTCGAATTGGGATTCGGGTTCAAGATTTATTTGATCGCTCTATTTTGGAACAAAAATTAGAAGGTGCATTAAATGACAAGAATCAAGTTTTAACAAAAGTTTTCAATAGAAAAAATATGTCAGTGGCAGAAATTTTAGAGGAGTACTTGGCATACGCTGAAATTTTGCGTCCGTATGTTGCGGATACTTCTTTATTACTTGATAAAGCATTAAAAGCCGGCAAAACAGTTTTGCTTGAAGGATCACAAGGTACTTTGCTGGATGTTGATCACGGAACTTATCCATTTGTAACTTCAAGTAATCCAACAGCTGGTGGTGCTTGTACCGGATCAGGTATCGGGCCAAAAGCGATTACTCGCGTGATTGGAATTGTTAAGGCTTACACAACTCGTGTTGGTTCTGGCCCATTCCCAACTGAATTACTTGATGAAGATGGCGACAAGTTGCGCACAATTGGACATGAATACGGAACCACTACTGGAAGAAATCGCCGCTGTGGTTGGTATGACGCACCGATCGCTCGATACGCAGTACGTATTAACGGATTGACTGATTTCTTTTTAACAAAATTAGATGTACTAACTGGCTGGGAGAAGATTCCAGTTTGCGTTGCATATGACGTAGATGGCACTCGCCATGATGAACTTCCTGCATCGCAAACTGATTTCCATCATGCGAAACCAATTTATGACTACCTGCCGGGATGGAAAGAAGATATTTCTAAAGCAAGAACTCTTAGTGATCTTCCAAAAAATGCCCAAGATTATGTTAAGTATTTGGAAGAGATCTCTGGTGCACCAATGAGTGCAATCGGAGTTGGCCCTGGGCGCGATGAAACTATTGTTACTAGTTTTTTCAAGAAGGACTCAACTAAGTAATGAAAATCCTGTTGATTGGAAGTGGCGCACGAGAGCATGCTTTAGCGCAATCTCTTGCAGCTGATCCAGTCACCACAGAGTTACATGCCTCACCAGGTAATCCAGGGATTGCAAAAATTGCCACCTGTCATCCGCTCGATATCAATAACCCATTATCTGTAGCCACTCTTGCCAGAACTCTTGAAGTTGATTTAGTAGTAATCGGACCAGAAGGACCATTAGTAACTGGCGCAGCAGATGCGGTTCGCGGAGTTGGAATTGCCTGCTTTGGTCCATCAGAAGCGGCCGCGCAATTAGAAGGCTCAAAAACATTTGCGAAAACAGTAATGGCTGATGCCGGAGTTTTAACTGCAGGATCCTTCACTTGCACTGAGCAAAGTGAAATTGAATCTGCATTAGATAAATTCGGTGCACCATACGTTGTTAAAGATGATGGATTAGCAGCAGGTAAAGGCGTAGTTGTTACTGATGATCGAGAGATTGCTTTGGCGCATGCCTTGTCATGTGAAAAAGTTGTTATTGAAGAGTATTTATCTGGACCCGAAATTTCACTCTTTGGAATTAGTGACGGCAAAACCGTAATTGCGATGCAACCAGCGCAAGATTTCAAACGTGCTTTTGACGGAGATGCTGGTCCAAACACTGGTGGAATGGGTGCGTACTCACCGCTCTATTGGGCACCAGATGGAATTGTGGAACAAACTTTAAAAGAAGTTTTAAATCCAACGATTCAAGAGATGGCGGCTAGAAATACTCCATTCATCGGGTTGCTTTATGCCGGACTGGCGTTAACGGATAACGGAATTAGAGTTATTGAATTTAATGCGCGCTTTGGAGATCCAGAAACTCAAGTGTTGTTACCAAGATTAAAAACTCCATTGGCGCAATTACTATTTGCAGCAGCTACTGGAAAGTTAGCCGATTTTCCAGAACTCGAATGGGATGAAAAAGTTGCGGTTGGGGTCGTGCTTGCATCTGAAGGTTATCCCGCTGAACCAATCTTGGATCGTGAAATAACTGGGGTTGAGAAAGCCCTTCACAAAGATGCGCGACTATTTATTGCAGGTGCTCGCGAAGAGAATGGATCACTCAAATCCAGTGGCGGAAGAGTCCTAACCTGCACTGGACTGGGGTCAGATCTCACAGAAGCACGAGATCACGCATATTTGGCATTGAGCAAAATTTCAGTACAAGGAAGCCACCACAGAAAAGATATTGCTCTTAATGCGTCGATTGCTGAGAAGGGAGAGTAAATGGACAACAATAAAGGGATGCATGAGGAAATATCATCAACGCTAGCTACAAGATACGCCTCTAGCGCCATGAGATCTATTTGGTCACCTAAAGATAAAATCATTGCTGAAAGAAAACTCTGGATTGCAGTTATGCGTGCGCAACAAGATTTGGGTTTATCTATAAGTGAAAAAGCTATTACTGATTATGAAAAAGTAATTACAAATGTTGATTTAAATTCAATTGATCAACGCGAGAAAATAACTCGTCACGATGTAAAGGCACGAATCGAAGAGTTCAACGCACTTGCCGGTCACGAACTTATTCATTCTGGAATGACTAGTCGCGACCTAACTGAATCAGTCGAAGCAATGCAGATCCGAAACTCTCTTTTATTAGTTCGAGATAAAGCGGTGGCAGTTTTAGCAAAATTTGGCGAACGATCACTTCAATATATTAATCAACCAATTGCCGGCCGATCACATAATGTTCCTGCACAAATCACAACTGTGGGAAAACGGTTTGCCACTTTTGCAGAAGAGTTGATATTCGCACTTGAAAGAATGGAAAATCTAATAACCAGGCATCCATTGAGAGGCTTAAAAGGGCCAGTCGGCACTTCTCAAGATGCTTTAGATTTATTTGATGGCGATTTAGAAAAACTTGCACATCTCGATAACAAAATTGCGGCGCATTTAGGATTTGCGCAAACATTGGATTCAACTGGACAAATTTATCCACGTTCATTTGATTTTGATGTTTTGTCGGCACTTCTTCAGATTGCTGCAGCACCAGGAAATATGGCCACTACATTGCGTTTAATGGCTGGTGCTGAATTAGCAACTGAGGGTTTTGCAAAAGGACAGGTCGGCTCATCTGCCATGCCACACAAAATGAATGCGCGTTCTTGCGAGAGAATTAATGGATTTGTAATTCTTTTACGTGGATATGCATTTATGACAAGTGAATTAGCCGGAAATCAATGGAATGAAGGAGATGTGTCTTGCAGCGTTGTGCGCAGAGTCGCCTTGCCTGATGCATTTTTTGCTATCGATGGTCTACTTGAAACCACATTGACCGTTTTAACGGATATGGGAATTTTTGAAAATGCCATTGAAGCTGAATTGCAACGAAATTTGCCTTTCCTAGCAACCACAAAGATATTAATGGCAGCAATTAAAATAGGTGTTGGCCGTGAAGTTGCACATGAGGCGATAAAGACTCATTCATTAGCAGCTAGTAAAAATGTCCGTGATGGAAAAGGAAATGACCTGTTGGAGCGGATCGCAAATGATTCGATAATTCCTTTGGACTTAGCCGAATTAAAGAGTTTACTTTCGACTCCAATGGATTTCACCGGAGCGGCAAAAGAACAAACCGCAAATGTTATTTCGCGGATTAAAGAGATTAGTAGCAAATATCCTGACGCAGCAAAATATCAAGCGGGTTTAATTCGTTGATGCACGATCTAATCCAAGGTTGGACACATTTTCAAAGTGGCAAAGTCCGTGACTTGTACCGTGATGCTAATGGTGAAATTCTTTTAGTCGTATCCGATCGAATCAGCGCTTATGACTGGATCATGCCAACGGCTATTCCAGATAAGGGTTCGATTCTCACTAAACTTTCGCTTTTTTGGTTTGAAAAATTGAGCAGCATAACTCCTCATCACGTGATTTCCAGTGAAGTGCCAGCAGCAGTTAAGGGGCGAGCGATTATCTGCAAGCCGCTTACAATTTTTCCGGTTGAATGTGTGGTTCGTGGATACCTGGCTGGATCTGGTTGGGCTGAATATCAAACAAATAGTCAAGTATGTGGAGTGCCACTACCAGGTGGATTGTTGGATGGGTCAAAATTAGCAGAACCAATTTTTACTCCGGCAACCAAAGCCGCAATGGGTGATCATGATGTGAATATTTCTTTGGACCGAGCAAAAGAAATCGTTGGAAAAGATATCGGTGAAGAGTTAGCTGCCCGATCTATAAAAATTTATAACTTCGCTAATGAATTCGCACGAGAACGTGGGATCATCATTGCTGACACTAAATTTGAATTTGGAAGTGATGAGCAAGGAGTTATATATCTTGCCGATGAAGTACTAACTCCCGATTCTTCGCGCTTCTGGCCAGCAAACAGTTGGAAGCCCGGGACCACACAACTTTCTTACGATAAGCAGTTCCTGAGGGATTGGCTAACAGCATCTGGTTGGGATCGATCCAGTCCTCCTCCAGAATTGCCAGATGAAATTGTCGAAAAGACTAGGAAACGATATTTAGAGGCATATTTCACAATCACTGGTGAGAAGTTCGAACAGTGAAAGATTAGGATTAGAGCCGTGGCCACCCAATCCAGCTCATCGGTAAAAGTAATAATCGACGTAATGCTCAAAGCAGAAATTCTTGATCCACAAGGGCAAGCAATCGCTAATGCACTTCCGCGTATGGGTTTCTCGCTGAAGCCGGTTTCTACACGGCAGGGAAAACGTTTCGAATTTACTTTTGATCACGCACCAACAGAAGTAGAAATTGCTGAGATAAAAAAAGCGGCTGAAACTTTATTAGCTAATCCAGTTATTGAAACTTTTGAAATAAGAATGGAACATTAGATGCGGGTAGGCGTTGTCACCTTCCCTGGAACACTTGATGATTTTGATGCTGCGCGCGCAGTTCGCTTCGCCGGAGGAGAATCGGTTTCTCTTTGGCACGGTGATGAAGATTTAGCGAAAGTAGATGCAGTAATTCTTCCTGGTGGATTTTCATATGGAGATTATTTACGGTGCGGTGCAATCGCTAGATTCGCACCGATGATGAGTTCCATAATCGAAGGTGCTAAAAATGGATTGCCAGTCTTAGGAATTTGTAATGGATTTC